>Ga0068854_100001081_pt1 | contig 16404 bp, 13 predicted proteins | sample KBSCornC42_FD_66590 | JGI IMG/M metagenome (GOLD analysis project Ga0068854, IMG submission 66590) | Corn rhizosphere microbial communities from Kellogg Biological Station, Michigan, USA - KBS Corn C4-2 | ecosystem: Host-associated > Plants > Roots > Rhizosphere > Soil ... | reverse complement strand
CGTCGAGTTTGCGCTGCGCAAGCCGGTCTCCGCCAGCGAGGAGCTCGCGCCGATCGAGCGCGAGCTGGCGGGTGAGGTACCCGAGATGCTCGCAGCACATGCGGCAGCGGAACCTTCTGTCGCGCCCGAGACCCTCGCCGCGCGTCCGGTGTTGCCGGACATCGCCACCGCCCCGCTCGAATCCCTCGGCGTCGTGCAGCTCAGTGAGCGTCTCGCGCTCGCGCTTCAGGCGCGGCGGCCGGAGACGCGCTTCGCCGATTCACCCGCAGAAGACGGCCGGTTGGCGGCGCTGGCCACGCTCCAGCGGATTTCCGGAACACGCTGACGAGCGGCGAAGGGGCCAATCCCTTTCGCAGTTGCAAAAAAACAATCCGCAAGCCATGGCGACCGTTCGCGCAATTATCGCTGCCTTCGCGGCGCGGTGATTCGTGTTTGGTTTCCGCGGCAACCATCTGCCGCACTTTTAGACGGTGGGATGAATGGCGTTTCCGAGGGCCCAGGGCCTGTACGACGGTCAGCATGAGCACGATTCCTGCGGGGTGGGCTTCGTCGCCCACATTCGCGGGGAGAAAAGCCATGCCATCGTCGGTCAGGCGCTGGAAATCCTCGAAAATCTCGATCACCGCGGCGCCGTCGGCGCCGATCCGCTGCTTGGCGACGGCGCCGGCATCCTCATCCAGATCCCCGACGCGCTGTTCCGCAAGTGGGCCGACGCCGAGGGCAAGGATTTGCCGGCGCCCGGCGATTACGCGGTGGCGATGTGCTTCCTCCCGCAAGACGAGGCTGCGCGCGATTTCGCGGTCGGCAACTTCGAGAAGTTCATCGCCAAGGAAGGCCAACGCCTGATCGGTTGGCGCGAGGTGCCGACGACGCTCGACGGGCTCGGCAAGGCGGTGATCGAGCAGATGCCGGTGATCCGCCAGTGCCTGATCGCCCGCGGGGACAACTGCCCCGACCAGGCCTGTTTCGAGCGCAAGCTGCTGTCGATCCGCAAGCAGACCCAGAATCCGCTGGCAGCGCTGGCGATCAAGCACGACCTGCCAGGGCTGACCCAGCTCTACATGCCGAGCTTCTCGTCGCGGACGGTCGTCTACAAGGGGCTGCTGCTGGCGACCCAGGTCGGCAGCTTCTACGACGATTTGCGCGATCCCGATTGCGTCAGCGCGTTGGGCCTCGTCCACCAACGCTTCAGCACCAACACCTTCCCCTCGTGGAAGCTGGCGCATCCCTACCGCTTCATCGCCCACAACGGCGAGATCAACACCGTCCGCGGCAACGTCAACTGGATGAACGCGCGCCGCCGGACGATGGAGTCCGAGCTGCTCGGCGCCGATCTCGACAAGATGTGGCCGATCATCCCCCACGGCCAGTCGGACACCGCCTGCCTCGACAACGCGCTCGAGCTGCTGCTCGCGGGCGGCTTCAGCCTCGCCCACGCGGTGATGATGCTGATCCCCGAGGCCTGGGCCGGCAACCCGCTGATGGAGCCGGGCCGCCGCGCGTTCTACGAATACCACGCCGCGCTGATGGAGCCGTGGGACGGCCCGGCCGCCGTCGCCTTCACCGACGGCCGCCAGATCGGCGCGACGCTCGACCGCAACGGATTGCGTCCGGCGCGCTACTGCGTGACCGACGGCGACCTCGTGGTCATGGCCTCGGAAAGCGGCGTGCTCCCGATCAAGGAGGACGACATCGTCCGCAAGTGGCGCTTGCAGCCGGGCAAGATGCTGCTGATCGACCTCGAGCAGGGTCGGATCGTCGAGGACGACGAGATCAAGGCCGAACTCGCCGCGGCCGAGCCGTACCAGCAGTGGCTCGACGCCGCCCAGTACAAGCTCAAGGACCTCGAAGTTGTCGAGCCCGAGCTTGCGGCGATCCCGGTCGACAAGACCAGTCTGCTCGATCGCCAGCAGGCGTTTGGCTACACCCAGGAGGACATCGCCAAGTTCCTCGAGCCGATGGCGATCGCCGGCGACGATCCGATCGGCTCGATGGGCACCGACACGCCGATCGCGGTGCTCTCGGCGCGTAGCCGGCTGCTCTACGACTACTTCAAGCAGAACTTCGCCCAGGTCACCAATCCGCCGATCGACCCGATCCGCGAGGAGCTGGTGATGAGCTTGGTCAGCATGATCGGACCGCGGCCCAACCTGCTGGGCAAGGATGCCGGCAGCCACAAGCGGCTCGAGGTCGACCAGCCGATCCTGACCAACGCCGACATCGCCAAGATCCGCTCGGTCGAGGCCGCGCTTGACGGCGCGTTCCGCACCGAGACGATCGACATGACCTGGGACGCCGAGACCGGCGCCGCAGGGCTGGAAATGGCGATCAAGGAAATGTGCTGGGCTGCGACCGAGGCGGTGCTTGCGGACAAGAACATCCTGATCCTTTCCGACCGCGCGCAAGGGCCGGGGCGTATCCCGATGCCCGCGCTGCTGGCGACCGCGGCGGTCCATCACCACCTCGTCCGCCAGGGCTTGCGGATGCAGACCGGGCTGGTGGTCGAGACCGGCGAGGCGCGCGAGGTCCACCACTTCTGCGTGCTCGCGGGCTACGGCGCCGAGGCGATCAACCCCTATGTGGCGTTCGAGACGCTCGAGGAAATCCGCGTCCGCAAGGAGCTGCCGCTCGAGGCGAAGGATGTCGCCAAGAATTACATCAAGGCGATCGGCAAGGGCATGCTCAAGGTCATGTCCAAGATGGGCATCTCCACCTACCAGTCGTACTGCGGGGCGCAGATTTTCGACGCGGTCGGGCTGTCGAGCGCGTTCGTCGACAAGTACTTCACCGGCACCGCGACGACGATCGAGGGCGTCGGCCTAGCCGAAGTCGCCGAAGAGACCGTCCGCCGCCACCAGGACGCGTGGGGCGACAACCCGGTGTACCGCCGGATGCTCGATGTCGGCGGAATCTACCAGTACCGCATCCGCGGCGAGGAGCACGCCTGGACCCCGGCCAACGTGGCGGCGCTCCAGCACGCGGTGCGCGGCGGCGACGCGAAGAACTACGAGGAGTTCGCGCGCTCGATCAACGAGCAGTCCGAACGCCTGCTGACGATCCGCGGCATGATCGACTTCCGCAAGGCCGAGCGCGCGATTCCGCTCGACGAGGTCGAGCCCGCGAGCGAGATCGTCAAGCGCTTCGCTACCGGGGCGATGAGCTTCGGCTCGATCAGCCGCGAAGCGCACACCACGCTGGCGCTGGCGATGAACCGGATCGGCGGCAAGTCCAACACCGGCGAGGGCGGCGAGGAAGTCGATCGCTATCGCCCGCTGGCGAACGGCGACTCGATGCGCTCGGCGATCAAGCAGGTTGCCTCGGGTCGCTTCGGGGTGACCGCCGAGTACTTGGTCAATTCCGACGACATCCAGATCAAGATGGCCCAGGGCGCCAAGCCCGGTGAGGGCGGCCAGCTGCCCGGGCACAAGGTCGACAAGAACATCGCGGCGGTGCGCCACTCGACCCCCGGCGTCGGGCTGATCTCGCCGCCGCCGCACCACGACATCTATTCGATCGAGGATCTCGCCCAGCTGATCCACGACTTGAAAAACGTCAACCCGCAGGCGCGGATTTCGGTCAAGCTGGTCAGCGAGGTCGGCGTCGGCACGGTCGCCGCGGGCGTGAGCAAGTGCAAGGCCGACCACGTCACGATCTCGGGCTACGAAGGCGGGACCGGCGCCTCGCCGCTGACTTCGCTGACGCACGCCGGGTCGCCATGGGAAATCGGCCTCGCCGAGACCCAGCAGACGCTGTTACTCAACGGCCTGCGCAGCCGCATTGCGGTGCAAGTCGACGGCGGCTTGCGCACCGGGCGCGATGTGGCGATCGGCGCGCTGCTCGGTGCCGACGAGTTCGGCTTCGCTACCGCGCCGCTGATCGCCGCGGGCTGCATCATGATGCGCAAGTGCCACCTCAACACCTGCCCGGTCGGCGTGGCGACGCAGGACCCGGTGCTGCGCGCGCGCTTCACCGGCCAGCCCGAGCACGTCATCAATTACTTCTTCTTCGTCGCCGAAGAGCTGCGCCAGATTATGGCCGAGCTGGGTTTTCGCACCGTCGCCGAGATGGTCGGGCGGGTCGACCGGCTCGATATGAAGCGGGCGATGGCGCACTGGAAAGCGCAAGGCATCGACCTGTCGCGACTGCTCCACCGCGTCGAGCTGCCCCACGGCGCCTCGCTGCGTTGGGCCGAGCAGCAGGACCACGGCCTCGGCGACACGCTCGACCGGCGGCTGATCGCAGACGCGCTGCCCGCGCTGGAGAACGGCGAGGCCGTGCGGATCGAGACACGGGTGCGCAACGTCAACCGCACTGTGGGCGCGATGCTCTCGGGCGAAGTTGCGCGCCGCCATGGTCACCGCGGGCTGCCCGAGAACACCATCAATGTGAAGCTGACCGGGGTAGCTGGGCAAAGCTTCGGCGCGTTCCTCGCCCACGGCGTCACGCTGGACCTGACCGGCGACGCCAACGACTACGTCGGCAAGGGCCTGTCTGGCGGGCGGGTGATCGTCCGCCAGCCGGGGCACGTCGAGCGCGAGCCGACCGAGAATATCATCGTCGGCAACACCGTGCTCTATGGCGCGATCGCCGGCGAGGCGTACTTCAACGGCGTCGCCGGCGAGCGCTTCGCGGTACGCAACTCGGGCGCGGTCGCGGTGGTCGAAGGCTGCGGCGACCATGGGTGCGAGTACATGACCGGCGGCGTCGTCGCGGTGCTCGGCAAGACCGGGCGCAACTTCGCCGCGGGCATGTCGGGCGGCGTGGCTTACGTCTACGATCCCGATGCCAGGTTCGCGGCCTTGTGCAATGCGGCGATGGTTGACGTGCTGCCGATCTCGGCCGAGCGCGACGAGGACGACGGGGCGGGCCGCCCGAGCCAGCGCGCCAATGGGGTCCACGACTTCGGGATGGGCGACATGCTCCGCCACGACGCCGAGCGGCTGCGTATCCTGGTCGAGCGCCATCATCTGCACACGGGCAGCAAGCGCGCCCGCGCGCTACTCGACGACTGGGGCAACGCGCTCGGGCAGTTCGTCAAGGTCATGCCGCGCGACTACGCGCGCGCGCTCAGGCAGCTCGAGGCGGAACGGCTGGAAGCCGAGACGGTCGCAGCGGAATAAGGGTCGCATCAGTGGGCAAGGAAACCGGCTTCCTCGAAATCGAGCGCCAGGACGCGGGCTATCGCCCGGTCGACGAGCGCGTGAAGCACTACCGCGAGTTCTTCGTCGAGCACGACGAGGGCGGACTGCGCGCGCAAGCCGCGCGATGCATGAACTGCGGGATTCCGTACTGTCACAACGGCTGTCCGGTGAACAACATGATCCCGGACTGGAACCACCTGGTCTACGAGGCCGACTGGCGCGAGGCGCTGACCAACCTCCATTCGACCAATAACTTTCCCGAGTTCACCGGGCGGGTCTGCCCGGCGCCGTGCGAGGCGAGCTGCACGCTCAACATCGTCGACCAGCCGGTGACGATCAAATCGATCGAACGCGCCATCGCCGACCGCGGCTGGGACGAAGGCTGGGTCGTCCCGCGCCCGCCGCTCAAGCGCACGGGCAAGTCGGTGGCGGTGGTTGGATCGGGTCCCGCCGGGCTCGCCTGTGCACAGCAGCTGGCGCGCGCCGGGCACTCGGTCACGGTGTTCGAGAAGTCCGACCGGGTGGGCGGCCTGCTCCGCTACGGCATTCCCGACTTCAAGATGGAAAAGCACCTGATCAACCGCCGGGCGATGCAAATGGAGGCCGAAGGCGTCCAGTTCCGCACCTCGACCGAGGTCGGGGTGACGGTCAGCTTCGAGAGCCTCGACGACAACTTCGATGCGGTGGTTCTGGCGGGCGGAGCGGAAGAGCCGCGCGGCCTAGAAATTCCGGGGGCCGAGCTTGCCGGCGTGCGGCTGGCGATGGAGTTCCTGACCCAGCAGAACAAGCGCAACGCCGGCGACGACGAGCTCCGCGCCGCTCCGCGCGGCACCCTGACAGCAACCGGCAAGCACGTCATCGTGATCGGCGGGGGCGACACCGGCAGCGACTGCGTCGGCACCTCCAACCGCCAGGGCGCGGCGAGCGTGACCCAGCTCGAAATCCTGCCCAAGCCGCCCGAGAAAGAAGACAAGGCCCTGACCTGGCCCGACTGGCCGCTCAAGCTGCGCACATCGTCGAGCCACCAGGAAGGGTGCGAGCGCGATTGGGCAGTTCTGGCCAAGCGCGTGGCCGGCAGCGACGGGCAGGTCACCGGGCTCGAATGCGTCCGGGTCGAATGGCGCGACCGCGAGATGGTCGAGATCCCGGGCACCGCGTTCACCATGCCTGCCGACCTGATCTTGCTGGCGATGGGCTTCCTCGGACCGCGCCGCCAGGGGCTGCTCGAGCAAGCCGGGGTCGAGCTCGACCAGCGCAGCAACGTCCGCGCCGACACCTTCAGCTATACGACCTCGCGCCGCGGGGTGTTCGCCTGCGGCGACATGCGCCGCGGCCAGAGTCTGATCGTCTGGGCAATCCGCGAAGGCCGGCAATGCGCGCGCGCGGTCGACGAGATGCTGATGGGGGTCAGCGAGCTGCCGCGCTAGGCGAGAAGCGCTCGGCCGACCATGCCAACGCCGATGATGACCGCTAGCGTGGGCAGCGCCGGCAGTCCGGCGATTGCCGCCAGACAGGCCAGTGCCAGCGCTCCCAGTCCGAAACCGGCCCAGCGCGGCATGCGGGGGTCAAAAATACAGGCGTAAGTCGTCGCTTCCGCCTCGCGTCCGTCGCGGCGGCGCAGCGCGCTGGCGGTCTCCTCGCGCCAGGCGAGCATGGCAAAAGCGAAGCGGATCTCGTTGGCCGCGTCGCCGAACAGCAAGGCGACGCAGGGGATGAGATAGACCACTGACGGCATCCCACCGGCGACCAGAAATTCATTGGCCATTCGCATCATCACCATGCCAACCGCCGCGGCAAATAGCAGCAGCACCCAGCTTGAGCCGTTGAGCGAGCGGAACAGCCCGTCGATCCGCGCTTGCGCCTCTCCGCGCAACGCCGCTCCCTCGGCAGCGCCAAGCGCAAAGCTCCGGCCTTGGATGTCGTAGAAGCGCCACCCGCCTTCGTCGCGGCGCACGGTGGCGTCTGCCATGCGCTCGTACGTGGCGCGCAACTTGGCGAGGGCGGGGTCCGTTTCGGCCATGCGCCCGGTTACCACGACGGGGTAAACGAGGGGTTGGCGCGGCTGGACTTTGCCGACCCTTGCCGCCACTTAGCCGGGATGCCGTTCCGCCGCCTTTTGCTGCCTGCTGTTTGCATCGGCATCGTCCTCACGGCGCCAGCCGACGCCCGCTCGCCGTACGCCGGCCGCTACCGCGTGGCGATCGGGCCAGACAGCGCCGGCGGGCTCGAACTCGGCGCCGACGGCAAGTTCCGCTACGTGCTGAGCGAAGGCGCGCTCGACGAGCACGCGGAGGGCACCTGGACCGAGAGCGGCGGCGACATCCGCCTGACCACCGCTCCCAAGCCGGTCGCGGCGGTCTTTGCCCGCGGCCCGGACGCCGGCGCGGACGCGGCGACAATCCGCGTGCGGCTGGCCGACGGCCGCGACCTCGCCGGAGTCGACTTCCGCCTCGGCCTGACGAGCGGTTCGAGCGTCGCCGGCTACACCCAGGCCGAAGGCTGGAGCTTTGCGGACGCGTCCGAGCGGAAGATCGCCTGGGTCGAGCTCTACGAACCGATCTACGGCGTCGCCTCGCCGCACTTTGCGATCGATCCGCCGGCGAGCGGCGGCCTGGTGTTCGTGCTCACCCCCAACGACATCGACACCGTCGACTTCGCCAACGCCCAACTCGAGCGGCGCAGCGACGATTTCGTACTGCACCACCCGAGGCGCGATTTGCGCATGGTGCGGGAGAAGTAGCTACTCCTTCCCGCCGAACAGCTTGCGCCAGCCCTGCTTGGCGACCAGCCCGACCGAGCCGAAATCGCCGATCTCCTGGACTTCGCGGCCTTTGAGCGCGGCGCGGTCGCCGAGCGTCACGCGCACCGCGATGCGCGGCCGGTCGGAGTGGTTGGGGTAGGCGCCGTAGAGCTGGCTGGCGTCGAACAGCAGCACTTGCCCCGCCTTCATCGCCGCGTCGTAGGACGGCGCGGTGGTGCTGGCGAGCTCGAGGCTTGAGAGCCGCGAGACCGAGACCATCGTCCGCTCGCCTTCGCCGAGGTTGCTGCCCATCCGCAGGCAGCCGTTGCCCGCGCCGGCCTCGGTCACTGCGAACCACAGCGTAAACAGGGCAGCGGGATCGCCGCCGAGCCCCCATTCCGCCGCGTCGCTGCGGTAGGTGGTGGATGGCGCGCCGGGCTGCTTGAGCGTCGGGCACGCGTGGAACACCACCGGATCGCTGAGCCGCTGGCCGATCACCGCACGCGCGTCGGGCTGCTCGAGCAGCTGGCGGAGCAGCGCGCCCGCGCCGCGGCTGGCGGCGAAGAAGCTGTTGAGCTCGGTCTCAGGCTCGCGCCCGGGGCGGTGCGACGAGGTCGCCGCGCCGATCCGCGTCTCGAGCTCCGCGCGCAGCGTTTCGGGTATCGTCCCTGACAGCAATCGCCACATGCGAAGCGCGCGGTCCCCTGTTGGAAGAGCGTGCCATTCTTTCGAGTCATCGCGGTCAGCGCAAGCCCAATGGCGTCAATGCCGTCGCGCGGGTTTGACCGCTCCGGCGCTTCGTGCGTTGAAGGCGCGAGACGATGAGCGACGCCCCCATCCTTCCTCCTGAGATCGCCGCTTGGTTCGCCGGGCGCGGCTGGCAGGCGCGGACGCACCAGCTGGGCATGCTCGCGGCGTTTCGCGAGGAGAGCCATGCACTGCTCGTCGCCGATACCGGGGCGGGCAAGACGCTCGCCGGGTTCCTCCCGACGCTGGCCGATTTCGCGCCCTCGAGGCTCGCCGGCGCGCCGCCGCCCGATGGCCTGCACACGCTCTACGTCTCGCCGCTCAAGGCACTGGCGGTCGACGTTCAGCGCAACCTGCTCGCCCCGGTCGAGGAGATTGGCCTGCCTATCCGGATCGAGACGAGGAGCGGCGACACCCCGTCCGACCGCAAGGCGCGGCAGCGCGCGCGGCCGCCGCACATCCTGCTGACCACGCCCGAATCGCTGTCGCTGCTGCTCAGCTATCCCGAGGCCGAGACGCTGTTCGCCGGCTTGAAGCGCGTGGTGATCGACGAGGTTCACGCCTTCGCCACTGGCAAGCGCGGCGACTTGCTGGCGCTCGCCCTGACCCGGCTCCAGGCGCTCGCGCCGGATATGCGCCGCGCGGCGCTCTCCGCCACGGTCGCCGACCCGGACGAATTCCGCGCCTGGCTCGCGCCGTGGGGCGCCATCGACGATGTCGCGCTGGTCGAAGGTGAGCGCGGCGCGCCCCCGGAAGTCGCGGTGCTCGTCGCGGAGGATGCGCACGTCCCGTGGGGCGGCCATGCGGCGGCGTGGGCGGTCCCGCAGCTCTACGAGGCGATCAAGGCCAACACCACCACGCTGGTTTTCACCAACACGCGCTTCCTCGCCGAGTTCATTTTCCAGCAGCTGTGGGACGTCAACGACGACAACCTGGCGATCGGGATCCACCATGGCAGCCTGAGCAAGGAGGCGCGGCGCAAGGTCGAGGCGGCGATGGCCGAGGGCCGGCTGCGCGCGCTGGTCGCCACCGCCAGCCTCGACTTGGGCGTCGACTGGGGCGACATCGACCTCGTCGTCCAGATGGGCGCGCCCAAGGGTTCGAGCCGCCTGCTCCAGCGCATCGGCCGCGCCAACCACCGCCTGGACACGCCGAGCCGCGCGCTGCTCGTCCCCGGCAACCGCTTCGAGTTTCTCGAGGCGACCGCGGCCAAGGACGCGGTCGACCAGGGCGTGCGCGACGGCGAGGACTTTCGCCCCGGCGGGCTCGACGTGCTCGCCCAGCATGTCATGGCCCGCGCCTGCGCCGGGCCGTTCGACAGCGCGGCGTTGCTCTCCGAAGTGCGCTCGAGCCTCGCCTATGCCTGGCTCGACGAGGAAGTGTGGGAGCGCGTGCTGAACTTCGTCGCCACCGGTGGCTACGCGCTCAAGGCCTACGACAAGTTCAAGCGTATCACGCTCGGCGTCGACGGCTTGTGGCGGCTGACGCACCCCGAGCACGCCGCGCGGCACCGGCTCAACGCCGGCATCATCGTCGATGCCGAAATGGTCGAGATCCGTTTCCGCAACGGCCGCTCGCTGGGCAAAGTCGAGGAGCAGTTCGCCGCGACGCTGCGTCCGAAGGACACCTTCCGTTTCGCCGGGCTCGATCTCGAGGTCGAGCAATTGAAGGACCTCGAGCTGATCGTCCGCGCCGCCAAGAGCTCGGCGACGATCCCCAGTTACATGGGGGCACGGCTGCCGCTGACCACCAGCCTCGCCGACCGCGTTCGCGAGATGATCGTCGATCGGGCGAGCTGGGCGCGCTTTCCCGACGAAGTCCGCGAATGGCTCGAGGTGCAGGACTGGCGCAGCCGCCTGCCCGGACCCGACGAGCTGCTGGTCGAAAGCTTCCCGCACGCCCGCCGCGAATACACGGTTTACTACACCTTCATCGGCTGGAACGCGAACCAGAGCCTGGGGATGCTGATCACTCGGCGGATGGAGGACCGCGGCCTCGGCCCGCTGGGCTTCGTAGCCAACGACTACAGCCTCGCGGTCTACGGGCTTAAACCGGTCGAGGACCCGGCGGCGATGTTAAGCCCCGAAATCCTCACCGATGAATTCGTCGAGTGGGTCCAGAACAGCTACATCCTGCGCCGCGCCTTCCGCGAGGTGGCTGTCATCGGCGGGCTGGTAGAACGCCAGCACCCGGGCAAGCGCAAGAGCGGCAAGCAGGTCACCTTCTCGACCGACCTGATCTACGACGTGCTCCGCAAGTACGAGCCCGATCACGTGCTGATCCAAGCCGCCTGGGCCGACGCACGGGCGCGGATGACCGACATCGGACGGCTGGGCGACTTGCTCGACACCGCGAAGGAGCGCCTGGTGCATGTGCAGTTGGAGCGAGTCAGCCCGATGGCGGTGCCGGTGATGGTTATGATTGGCCGCGAGAGCCTGCCCGCGGGTGCGGCGGATGACGAGCTGCTGCTCGAGGCCGAAAGCTTGGCCGGCGCGGCAATGCGCGTGGAGGAGGTTGGGGACGCGGCCGAAGACGACGCGTAGTTCGCACCGTTCGGCGAACGCGCGCCCGGTGAGAAGGCTACGCTCGGTCGTTCACGGCACAGTGGTTCGACCCGGCGCTGCTCACCCAGGCAGTCGCGCCGGAGCGATCAGGCTCGAGCTGAGCGGAACTACTCGGACGAAGGCAGCGGATTCAAGTGCAGGTACCGGGCGTTGAAATCGCCAACATCGCGCAGCCGCTTCCATTCGGGGAAGAACAGGCGGCGCCGGTCCCTCGCGATAAGCTTGTCGGCCTCGAGGCTCTTGATCGTCCGATTGACGTGAACCGGTGTGAGCCCGAGCGCATCGGCCAGCTCTTCCTGGGTCATCGGCAACTGGTAGCCATAGTGTGCCGCCAGCCCAACCGCGTCCAGCCGGACCGCCAGTTCGCACAATACGTGAGCCAGCCGGCTTTTCGCGGGCCGTCGACCGACGTTGAGCACCCACTCGCGGAAGATCGAGGCTTCGACCTGCATCTGGACCAGCAAGGCGTGGCTGATCGCCGAACTGCCGCGGACCAGCGCCTGCAAGTCTTCCCGCGCGACAAAGGCCACCTCGCCGCGGGTAAGCATCTGCACGCTATGGTCGGCCTCGCGAAGAAACAGGTGCTGCAGGTCGATCGCCTCCCCGGGCAGGTTGATCGCGATAATCTGTCGGGCGCCCTCCCCGGTCAGCTTCTGCCGGTAAGCAAAGCCGCTGACGAGTACGCCGCAATAGCGAGGGGCGTCCGCCTCGCGCACCACGTAGCTGCCGCTCTCGAGCGTTCGCAGAGTGTAGGGCAACGCAAGGATCTGCTGGCGGTCGCTCCCCGAAAGCGGCGTTCGCAGCTCGAAGGTTCGCACGAACAGTTCGAGCGGATGCGGGTCGGCTGACACGGTTCGGCTCCCTGCATTGGGCGGGAGCGCAAATTATCTCTCAGTCCCCAGAGCCCGGTTATCCTGCCTGGCGATGCACCTTCTATAACATGCCGCGAGGGACGGTTCTAAACTTATGTTCTGCAACTAATCCTGACATAGATTTGGTTTGGACCCGGTCTCTGCTACGTTGGAATTCACCGCGGAACGCTTCGGATCTTCCGTGTTTTGAGAAGCTCGCGGGCTCCCGACCGTGCGACGGAGTTCCTCGATGGCCAACTATTATTCCCACCTTCGCGACGGCGACGACGTCTTGATCGATCCCGACGGCCGCGAGTTGCCGTCAATAGCCGCAGTCGCTGCTGCCACGCTGTTCGAGGCGCGCGAGATCATCAGCCACGACGCGCGATCCGGATTGGTCCGGTTGACCTACCACATCGACGTGGAAGATTCGTCGGGGGCGCTGGTCCACCATCTCGATTTCGAAGACGCGATATCCCTGGTCCGGAGCCCCGGGCGAGGATGAACCGGGAAACGCAGCGTTCTTATCGTACGTTAATGCTGGCCTCGGGCGCGCCTGCTTACCCTTCGTGTGTCTCCTCCGGAGTGGCGAGGCCGCGGCGGCGCCGTCCGGCCGACCCACCACCCCTTCGTAGACGCTTGGGTCCAAACCATCGAATGCGGATTTACGGGGAGAACGATGACCTTCGACGATAGCAATGCAATCGGCCGCTTCATCCGCAAGCTGGATGGTCTTGCCGCGCTTCCCGATCGCGACAAGGCGGCTTTAAGGGCGCTGCCGCTTCGCCTGAAGCGCGTGCCCGCCAACCATATGCTCGTGCGCGAAGGCGACACGGTGAACGAATGCTCGATTCTCCTCGATGGCTTCGCCTGTCGTCACAAGGACACGAGCGGCGGGCACCGGCAGATCGTCTCATTCCATCTGCCAGGCGACATCCTCGATCTTCAGCACCTCTGGCTAAGCCGTGCCGACCACAACGTCGAGACCCTGACCGCGGGACGGATAGCTCTGATCGCGACCGCGGATCTTCGTCGGCTGGCGGAGGAACGGCCGGCCATCGACCGGGCGTTCTGGCGCGATGCGCTGATCGACGCCTCGATTTTCCGCGAGTGGGTGCTCAACGTCGGCGGTCGCGACGGCAAATCGCGCATCGCTCACATGCTGTGCGAGTTCGGCGCGCGCTGGCAGGCGGCGGGTCTAGGCTCGCCCGATCGTTTCGAGCTGCCGATGACCCAGCAGGTGATTGCCGAAGCGACGGGGATGTCGCTGGTTCATGTCAACCGGATGCTCCAGGAGCTCGATCGCAGCGGCGCAATCGTGCGCGACAAGCGCGTGGTCGAGATCGTCGACTGGGACCGGATGCGCGAGATAGCCGACTTCGATCCTGCGTACCTCCATGCGGCCGCCTGAGGCATGGCCTATTCCTTCCAGGAGCTGGCGTTGGCCAGCGAGTGGCCGGAGGACGAAACCGTTCTGGTGTTCCGCGGCGGGCGCCTTCTGGCCGTGCTTTCGCGCTTGAGCGATCTTCACGGCGAGCTTGCCGGGCGCTGGTTCGTCGAAGCGCTGTTCCGCGGACAGACGGGCGCAACCGTTCCGACCTTTGCCGCGCTCGAGGACTTCTGCAGTTGGGCCGACGAATTGCGATGAGGTGCTCGCAGCTAGCGTGCTGCGGCGAAGACTTTGGGGAGCACCGCCGCTTGACTGCGTACTCTGCCGCGACCCTGCGCTGTTCACGCTCAGCCGCGGCGCCCGGTTTGCGCAGCGAGGCTCTATGGCTGCTCGGCGATTAACCTCCCGCGCACACGGAAGGGGCGGATCGCTCCGCCCCTCGTTCGCAGCCGATGACGCCTTGCCGCGCTACTGCCCGGCCTTGCTGAACGCCGCAAACTGTTCGTTGCCGACGAAGCCGAACTTGCTCACGCCCGATTCCTTGATGACCTTGAGCACCTGGTCGGCAAGCTCGTAGCTCGCGTATTCCTCGGGCTGGAACTGCAGCTCGGGCTCCGGGTCCATGTTCTTGGTCTGCGACAGCAGCGTGACCAGCTGGCCGCCGGTAGTCGGCGCGCCGTTCCACAGGATCTCATTGGCCTGGGTGATCACCAGCTTGTTCTTGACCGGGTCGATGATTTGCTGGTCGGTCGGGGGGGTCGCCTGCGGCAGGTCGATGTTGACCGCATGCGTCGCCACCGGGATGGTGATGATGAACATGATGAGAAGCACGAGCATGACGTCGATCAACGGCGTCGTGTTCATCTCCATCATCGGCGAGCCGTCGTCCTTGCCGCCGCTCATTGCCATGGCGAAACTCTCCTAAATCGTCAGCCCTGATGCGACGGCGTCAGCCGTTCGGGTCCACCGGGTTGGAAATGAAGCCGACCCGGGGATAGCCCGAGATCTGCACGTTGTAGATGGCGCCGGCGATGCACTTCCACGGCACGTTGACGTCGCCGCGGATGTGGACCTCGGGGATCTTGTCCGGATCGATGTTCTGCGCCCCGCCCTCGCGCTTGACGATCGAATCGAGCCGCTCGAACGCCTGTTTCTGGAGTTCGGAGGAATCGACCGGGGTGGTGTTGTTGAAATAGACCCGGCAATTGCCGCCGCGGAACGAGCCTTCGTAGCCGGGATCGCCGGGGCTGCGGCCCGCCTGGTCGGTCGAGACCACCGAGAGCAGCAGATTCTCCACTTTGTCCTGCGATTCCTCGTAGGGCATGATCGGCACCTTGAGCTTCTCGACCGTCTGGATCGCGACCGGGACCGCGATCAGGAAGATGATCAGAAGCACCAGCATCACGTCGACCAGCGGCGTGGTGTTGATGTCCGACATCGGCGTTTCCTGCGCGCCGCCTACCGAAACTGCCATGCTTTCACATCCTGTCCTGTCCGGCCGCGAGGGAGGAAGGTGCGCCCTTCCGTTCCCCCTGGCCCGCCGCACCGTGCGGCCGCATGCTCATCGTTGGCCGGGCCGACGCGGGGCGCCGGCCGCGGCCTTGTTCGCTCAACCCTTGGTGGTTGTCGGGGGGGTCACCGGGCGCGCGGGAGCGGCCGGAGTCGCGCCCTTGGCCGGCGAGGTGATCATCGCGGGGCGAACCGCGCCCTTCGAGTTGATGTTGGCGAGCACGTCGGTCGAGAACCCGGCGAGGTGCTCGGCGATGCGCTTGTTGCGGCTCTGCAGCCAGTTGTAGGCGAGCACCGCAGGCACCGCGACGAGCAGGCCGAGCGCGGTCATGATCAGCGCCTCGCCGACCGGGCCGGCGACTTTGTCGATCGAGGCCGAACCGGCGATGCCGATGTTGATCAGCGCGCGGTAGATGCCGACCACGGTACCGAACAGGCCGATGAACGGCGCGGTCGCGCCGACCGTGGCGAGGAACGGCAGGCCGCCGGCGAGCTTGGCGTTGATCGACGCTTCCGATCGCGCCAGCGAGCCGTAGAGCCAGTCGTGCGCGTCGGTCTCGTTGACCATCTTCGAGTGCTCTTCCTCGGCCGAGAGGCCATCGTCGACCAGCTGACGGAAGGCCGAGTTCTTGTCGAGCTTGTTGGCGCCCTCGCGCAGCGTGTTGGCGCGCCAGAAGTTGGTGCGGATCTCGCGGGCCTGCCGCATGATCTTCTGCTGCTCGAAGAATTTGGTGAAGAGGATATAGAACGAACCGAACGACATGATGCCGAGGATCGTCACGGTCGCATAGGCGATGAAGCCGCCCTGCTGGAGCGCTTCGGCGAATCCGAACTTGTTCTGCGGGGCGGCGGTCTTGGCGGCCGCGGCCAGGATGTCGATGAGCATGCGGGTCTTCCTCTCAAACAATACCGGTAGTGGGCTTATCGCAGGGTTGGTAAGAACCGGGGGAGCGGCGGCGCCCTGCGGCGCCGGCCACGCCCCGCGGCGTCAATTGATCTTGTACACGATCCTCGTGCTGAACGAGCCCGAGGTTGGGTTGCCGGCGTTGTCGAGCGCGGGCTCAAACCGGGCGTAGCGCTGCATCCCTTCGCAAGCCGCACTGTCGAGGTCGCCCGAGCCGCTCGAGCCCGAGACCGTGCAGCCCGAGACGCGGCCGTCGGGACCGACGGTGACGCGCACCCCGACGGTGCCCTCGATCTCCTTGCGCAGCGCGGCCGACGGATAATTCTCCTGGATGCGCGCGGCCCAGCTGCCCTGCCCCTTGGGCCGGGCCGGACGCGACTTGTCGACCGCGGGCGGGGGCGGGGGCGCGGGCGGCGGCGCGACGACCGTCGGCGGCAGAACCACCCGGGGCGGCTCGACCACGGTCTGCAGCACTGGCGCGGGCCGCTCGAACGTGATCGGCGGGGGCGGAGCGACGATCGGCGGCGGCGGGACCGGCTGGTCCGGCGGCGGCGGAGG
>Ga0068854_100001070_pt1 | contig 16474 bp, 17 predicted proteins | sample KBSCornC42_FD_66590 | JGI IMG/M metagenome (GOLD analysis project Ga0068854, IMG submission 66590) | Corn rhizosphere microbial communities from Kellogg Biological Station, Michigan, USA - KBS Corn C4-2 | ecosystem: Host-associated > Plants > Roots > Rhizosphere > Soil ... | reverse complement strand
CCCTCCGTCGTGATCAGATTGCCGCTGGAGTCGAGCTGGAAGTCGCCCGCACGAGTCAACGACTGCACGCCGTTCTGCTGTACAACAAAAAATCCGTCGCCGCTGATCGCCATGTCGGTGGAGTTTCCCGTCGGATTGATGCTTCCCTGCAAATAGCTCGTCGCCGTGCTCGCAACCTTCGTGCCCACGCCGACCTGCAACGCATCGTTGGCACCGTTCTGTCCGATCTGCTGGTAAAAGAGATCTTCAAAATTCGTCGTCTGCTTTTTGAATGCCGTGGTGTTGAGGTTCGCCAGATTGTTTCCGATCGTGTTCAGCGCCACCGAATCCGCGCTCAACCCGCTCAATGCAGTTGAAAATGATCCCATCGCCGTTCTCCTCGCTCTTTCGGGTTAAATCTTTCGTTGTTGTCATCGTCCGCCGGCCACGAGGCCGCATCCCTCATCTTCCCTCGCCGCTGTCGATCCTAGCTCCCGGTATCGGAGGTAGAAGCGGTAAGCGGCGCCAGCTCCTGGTTGATCGAGATCAACTGCTGCAGGCTGTTGACGCCGACCAGTTGCTGAATGTAGGCGTTCGGGTCGGTCGGCTGTGTCGGGTCCTGATTCTTCAGTTCACTGACCAGCAGCGTCAGAAAGTCGCTCGAGGTGATCGTCGCCCCGCTCGCCGTGCTGCTCGTTGATCCGTCGGTTGCCCCCGAGCTGCCGGGTAACTGCGCATCCTTTGCCGACATCTTCGACGCCGCTCGCGGCTGAGCCAATGCTGATGCAACCCTGGCTGCCGCTGCCGATCCTGCTGCTGTGATCGAATTCATCAGTACTCCGTTCATCTTCACTCTCCCTGGTCCGGTCAGTCTCGTCCGGTCATTCACTGATTTCTCTCAAGCCTGACTCGCGCAGATCGAATATCTGCTCAAGCCCGCACGCTTAACCAACCTCCGCCGCCCACATAAGACGCCGGTGATAATAAATCGTTCCCTCCGATTCCGGGCACGCTGACATAAGACTTCGCGCTCTCTGAATGATTCAGCAAGGCGCCTGCCGTCTCCTGCCTGCTCTCTCCTCCCTGGCTGCCACTTTGAGCCTGGCCGCGTCCATCACCGTTCATGCCGCCTGCGAGCCCACGAAAGTCCGCTCCGGCAGTCGCCGCGGGTTGAACTACGACCGTATTAACAGCGACATGCTCGTTCTGCAGAAATGTCGTCAGCGAAGGCAGTTCCCGATGCAGCATCTCCTGTCCCGAGGACGAGGACGTTGACAAAGATGCATCGACCATCCCCCCGCTCGTCATCTCCGCACGAATCTTCAGCCATCCATGGGTGCCATTGGGAACGCCCACCTCAAGCGCAGTCGGCGATGCCATCAAAGTCCTGGGCGCGGCATCGACATGGCCGCCAGGCACGCCGGGGCCAGTAGACGTTCCAGTCTGCATCGCTCCTGCGGAGGACGCCGACACCTCAAGCTGCGGCTTCGACGTAAGAGCGTGCGCTGCGGCTGCTCCGGTCGTAACTCCGGCAGCCGCGCCCGCAATGCTTCCGTCGGGGTAGGGTGGCGAGACCGCCGCCGCTTCGGCCTGTTCCCTGGTGCCGGTTGCGGTTCCAGAGGCGAACGGATGCGCCGCATTCTTTACTGCGTCAGATGCCGCCTTCTGTGAAGTGGGATCGCCAGGGGCGGTCTCGGTCGCATCTTTGACATCCGGGGTATCGGCTTTGGCCGCGCCTGCGAGAGCCTTGCCGCTGTGTCCCCCAGCCGCCACCAATCTTCCACTTTGCCCCAGCGTGATCGCAAGAGCGGATATTGGCTGAGCAGAAGCAGTATCATCCGCGACCCCGCTCGGCGGGTTCGATTGACCGCCGCTTGAAGCTGCGATCGCCGGGACTGCCATCATCATCTGGATCTGTGCTTGGATTCCAGTTGCATTCCCCGTTGCCCCAGCGACCTCCTCATCTTTTTTCTCCGGCTTTGAGGGTTTTCCTGTTTTGCCGACGTCATCCTTTCCCTTCGCTGGCACTCCAGTTGGCGTCTTCGAATCCGCTATCCCCAACTCTTTTAGATCTGGCGTCGCCTGCTTTCGGCCAGGGTCCGGCAGAAGCAGGTTCGTCGATACCGAAGCATCTGTCGCCGGAGTGGCAGCTCTATCGCTAACCTCTGTCTGCGACGCATCGATCATCACAGTCGAACTCTTCTGGCCTGGGGCCTGAACGCTCCCGGCAGTGACCTGATGTTCCGGCATATCCAACAAAGCCTCCGCCGGAACGCTCATCAATGCCTTGGAGGCCGCGGTTGTGCTCGCCTTCGATTCACTCTTTCGCGGCGGTTCCACGGCCACGGATGTAGCAGACTTCGCTCCGCTCAACACTGTAGCGGACCCTTTCACGCTCTGATTATCAACATCAACCGCAGGCGCAGCGTCTTTAAGTTCGCCCTGCATCAGGGTGTTCCCATTACTCTTAGCTCCTGTTGCGGTGGCGGTCAATACATGCAGGCTTCGCGCGGCAGCAAGACTTTTGCTATCGCTGGTATTTTGCGAGGTCATATCGTCAGCGATCTTCGGCTGCGCCTTGCCTGTACGCGCTACGCCTTCATCAAGGACATCCGCGAACAAACTGCTCTCCGTATTGTCTTGCTCAGAGGAAACAGAGTGCGAATTTACCGGCTCGGTATTGACTGACAATAGACCCACTGCCGTCATCAGCATGTCTCTCCTCTTTCGTCCCACGGAAGAAATGCATTTCATGTGCCATGCAGGCTCCGGACTACATTAGGAAGCTTTCATCTCCGCGGCCACCTCCGGCTCGTCCCGCGCATCGGTCCACCTCTTCCGCGAGAGAAATCGGTCGTCCAGCCCGGCCTGCGTACGCCGCCCGGCGTCGATCGCCACCTTTGCCGCCGCATGATCGACCAGATGCTTTACCTGCTCGCTTCTTAAGCGGCTCGCGAGATACCGCCTTCGGGCTTCTTCGTTTGAGCGTTCACGCTCTACCCGGACCTGCTCGAGACGCTCCTGCTTCCACTCAGCGATCTCCCGTTGCACCTGGGAAGACTTCCAGCCCACTCGATCGCCGGCATTCAGATCGTTGCGCCCGCGCGAAGCGGACCGGCGCAGCGCCCCCTGCTGCTCTGCAATGGCCTGCTCGGCCTCACGAACCGCGGCCGTTTGCCTTTGCAGTTCCGTCGAGTACATCTCTTCGATGCCCCCATACAGGGAGACAAGCCGCTTCAGCCCCTCCAAACGCGACCTCATCGCTAGAGCGCCATCGCCCTGAGCTGTGACACGGTCTCTTCCATCGTCGTACGCTCGTCGCTCCCCTGCTCAAGGAACTCGCGCAGTAACGGCATCGCCCGTATCGCTCGATCCAATTCTTCGTCCGTCCCGGCCTTGTAGGCTCCAATGCGAATCAGGTCTTCCGACCGCGCATAAGACGACAGCAGTCTCCGAACCATCGCAGCCCGGGCCTTGTGCTCGGGTGTTGTTACCACCGGCATCAACCGGCTCAACGAATCCAGGATGTCGACCGGCGGATACCATCCCGCGGTTGCCATCGACCGCGACAGCACCACGTGTCCGTCGAGCAGCGACCGCACCGCATCGACCACGGGATCCTGCTGATCGTCGCCCTCCATCAGCACCGTATAGAACGCTGTAATGCTCCCGGCGCAGAAGTTTCCCGCCCGCTCGACCAGCTTCGCTAACCGGCTGAAGACCGACGGCGTATAACCTTTGCTCGCCGGAGGCTCTCCCGCCGCCAGTCCAACTTCTCGCGCGGCCATGGCATAGCGCGTCAACGAATCGAGCACCAGCAGCACATGCCTGCCGCGCGCCGCGTAGAACTCGGCAACCGCGGTCGCCGCCATCGCCGCCCGCATCCTCAACAGAGGGCTCTGGTCCGAGGTCGACACCAGTACCACCGAGCGCTTGCGCCCCTCTTCGCCCAGAGAGTCCTCGACGAACTCCCGCACCTCACGGCCGCGCTCTCCAACCAGTCCGACGACGGTGAGGTCGGCGGCCGTATTACGCGTCATCATCCCGATCAGCGTGCTCTTGCCCACGCCCGATCCGCCGAAGATGCCGATGCGCTGGCCGCGACCTACCGTCAGCATTCCATCGAGCACCCGCAACCCGGTCTGCAACGGCTCCCGGATCGGCTCTCGCTCCATGGGGTGCGGCACTGCGCCGTCGAGCGGCCACACTCCTGATACTCTCGGCACAGGCAATCCATCGAGCGGCATGCCCAGGGCGTTGACGATGCGTCCGGCCATCTCTTCCCCGACCGCAATTTCCGGGGCAACGCCCATCGCCGTCAGAGAATCGCCGTAGCGAATACCTTCGGTCGCTTCAAGAGGCATCGCCACCACATGCCGGCCGCGAAATCCTATAATCTCGGCGCGGTGCCGGTGTCCGGCCCCATCCAGAATCTCGCAGCACTCTCCCACGGAACAGAGCGGACCTTCAGCCTCGACGGTCTGCCCATTCGCCTCGACCACGCGCCCGCTCCATCGCCACGCCGGACGAACTGCCAGCCGCGCGAAGTAAGGCTCCAGCCGGCCTGTCGCTGTCTCCGCATCCTGCGCCGCAAGCGTCATGCGGGCCTCTGGTCGAGGAGGTCGAAGAATCCCCTCTCGATCTCCTCCAACTGTGCGCTTACCCCTAACTCCACCTGTCCAACGTGCGTCTCGAGGACACAATCGCCCGAATGAAGGTCCTCATCCGCGACCAGTTCCACCACCTGCTTCGCTCCCGCGACAAACATCGTTTGCCATGCCTCCATCTCGGCGGCGGGCACCCGCAAGATCGTCGCACTGCTGTCGGACACCTTCTCCAGCGCTACCCGCACTGCCGCAGTCAACAGAAGAGGATCGAGCTTCACCTCGCGATGCAGCACGCGAGCGGCGATCGCCAGCGCCAGCTTGACCACCTCTTTTTCGACTTCGGCAAAGTAGCCCGTTCGCTCTTTCGCGAAGGCATAGCAGGCGTGCGAGATCCGGGCCCGCTCTAACGCGAGTCGGCTGTTCAGCTCTTCTTCCCAATCGCTCCTCGACGCGGCCCTGGCCTTCCATTCCGCAGTCTCGACCTGTGCGGCAATCTGCTGCGCCTGCCTTTTCATCTGCTCCTTGAGAGCAACGATCTCGCGTCGCAGGGATGCCTCCTCTTCGACTGGACTCGACCTGGAATCGGTATCCTGCAAAGACTCCTTACCGCTGTGCTCCAGCGCGTGGAAGGTAAGCCGCGATACCTTCGCCGGTCGCGGCGCTCCGTTCGGCAGCCTGGCGGGCATTCCCGGAAGCGCAACATCGCTCACCGGATCAGATGGCGATATCATCGTCAACCTCCATCTTCAGGATCATCCGGCCTTCGCTCTCAAGCTGCCGCGCCAGCCCCAGCAGCTCCTGTTGCGCATGACTGACGTCTCTCATTCGCACCGGGCCCATCACCTCCATGTCCTCTTTCAACATGTCGACCGCGCGCGAACTCATCGCGCGGAACAGATGTGCCTTGACGTTGTCGCGCCCGCCCTTCAATGCCATCGCCAGTACCTTCTTGTCCGCGGCGGCGATGAACTCGCGAATGCTCTCCGGCGGAACCGTCACCAGATCTTCGAACGTGAACATCAGGTTCCTGATCCCGATGGCAAGCTGCGGCTCATCGTGCTCGATCTCTTCGAGGATGCCCTTGCTCTCGATCTGGTCCAGCCGGTTCAGCAACTCAGCCACCGCTTTGAATCCCGAGTACGACTTTCTGCCGCCGGACCCCGCTCCTTCCATCCGCTTATGCAGCACCATCGCGACTGTCTGCGCCATCTCCGCCGAGAACTGCCGCATCTCCGCCAGGCGTCGCACCACATCCACCCGCAGTTGCCCGTGCAGGCTCATCAGCACAGCCGACCCGCGCTTGGCGTCGAGATGCGCCAGCACCAGCGCAATCGTCTGCGGATGCTCGTTTTCGAGAAACTTGCTTAGATGCTGCGGCTCCATCTTTTGCAGAATCGCCATGTCTCCATTGTCGCGTTCGCGAACCCGCTTGACCTGGGCGAGGAGATCCTCTGCTTTGCCTGCTCCAAAGGCCTCCGTCAACAGCTTAAGCGCATACTCCGGGCCGCCGCGCACCATATACTGCTGCGTCTCGAGCAATCCGTAAAACTCTGTCATCACCTGCGTCAACTGCTGCGCGGGAACTTCGCCCAGGCGTGTAATCTCGTCGGTCACCCGCCGTACGTCCGTGTCCGACAGGCTCTGAAACAGCGTCTTCGCCAGATCGTCTCCAAGCGCCACCATCAGGATTGCGGCCTTTCGCAGTCCCGGTATCTCCGCCGGCGCGAATCCCGATTCGGCGGGCAGCAACAACGGATTCTGCCGCATCGCCTCCGGTCCTCTCATCTGCATTGTTGCCCCCATCACTTACCCTCCTCGGACGATCCGATCCATCCCTCCAGCAGCCGTGTGCTCTGCGTCGGATCGCGACGGATATGTTCCGACACATGCTCGAAGATCCCCTGCTGCTGGCGCTGCGCCCGGGTCATGACCGGCAGAGGCGTCATCGCCTCCTCCTCCTCGGGCCTCCAATCAGGCTCAGGCGGCAGCATCTTCTCCTGCTCCTTGCCCAGGACCGTGCCGAGGTTCGCGCCCGAAGTCAGCAAGCGCGGTTCGCGCAGGGTCTCCGTCACCTGTCGCGCCATCGGTCGAAGCACAAAGAAAATCAGCAGAAGCCCGCAGATTCCTATCGCCGCTGTCCGCATCAATCCCGGTTGAGAGTCCATCAGGGAACGAGCGCCTTCGAGAACTCTCTCCATGACCGGAGGCTTCATCTGCGGAGAGTTTGTGCTGAAGCTGACATTCTCCATCACCACCTGATCGCCGCGCCGCGGATCGTAGCCCACGGCAGCCTGGGCCAGTTGCTCCAGCCGGCGCATCTCCTCCGCGCTCCTCGGCTTCCAGACCGTGTGCTCCAGTTTGCCTGTGCCCTCGGTCACGGAGCGGTCGTTCACAACGACTGCCGCGGTAATCCTCCGCACCCTTCCCGGACCTTCTTCGGAGTGCAGCAGATGCTTGGTCACGCCATAGGTTCCGTTCTCTTCATGAATGCTCTGATCGCGCCCGCTGCCCTGTTGCGGATAGACCGGCAGCGCCTGCTTCTGCAACAGCGGCGGAGTTCCCGGAGCGGCCGCGGCCTGCGATCCTGCCACCGATCCTGCAGGTGCGCCGGCGGGCGAGTTGCTGGCCGTTCCCGGGACGCCCACAGGCTGCACCGGCAGAGCCGATACCTGCTCGCTCTTCTGCATACTGAGCGTCGCCGTCTGGCTAGGGTCGTAGACCTCGTCCGTCCGTTCCTCGCTGCCATCCTCATAACTCACATTCACCGTCGCCCGCACATTGTCACGGCCCGCCAGCGGCTCCAGCATAGCGACCAACTTCGCTTCCATCGCCTGCTCCGCCTCTTCCCTGCCGGCGTCGTTCGATCGTGGCTTCAGGTTCGCCCGTCCATCCGCGTCCACCAGCGTCACCTGGTCGGGGCTTAGATTCTCGACCGCACCCGCCACCAGGCTGCGAATCGCATCGGCCTGCTCCGGATCGACGACCGGACGCCTCAGCTTGAGCACAACGGATGCCTTCGCGGCTTTCTCCTCGGAGGCGAAGAGACTTGGCTGCGGCAGTACCAGATGCACCCGCGCAGACCGCACTACGCCCAGTGTTTCGATGGTGTGCTCTAACTCTCCCTCCAGCGCCCGCTGATAGTTCACCCGCTCATCGAACTCGCTGCCGACCCAGTTCGGCTTGTCGAACAGCTCGAACCCCAGCCGTCCGCTCTGCGGCATTCCCTTCGCCGCAACCTCCATCCGCGCCTTGTCCAGCATGTCGGCTGGGACCTCGATGCTCGTGCCATCGGCCGCCGTTTCAAAAGGAATCCCGGCAGCGGCGAGCTCCTGCGATACCTGCTGTGTGTCCTTTCCATCAAGACCGTTGAACAGCGTCTTCCAATCCGGGCGCTGCGCAAACCACATCATCCCAACACACACCGCCGCCAGAAACGCGGCCGACGCAATCAGCCAGGTGCGCTTCGCCGACGGCATCTCCATCAGCCGGTCGCGCAACGCCGATGTCATGGCCATCGCCCTCCCGGCCACTCCACCGCCGGAGGCATCGGAGCCGCTCTGTCCAGCCCGCTGTAGCCCTGCCTGTTCCGTCTCCGCCATCTCGCCTCAGCATCTCTTCGGATCGTTTAGAACTGCATGCCCATCATCTGCTGGTACGCGCCTACCGCCTTGTTGCGCACCTGCAACGCCAGCTCGAAGGCCATATCCGCCTTCTGCGTTGCGATCATCGCGTCGTGAATCTCCACGCCCTGGCCGCTGAGCAGGCCAGTGACCGCCTGCGACGCCTTCTTGTCGAGGTCGCTGGTCTGCTCGACCATGCTCTGAAACATTCCGGCAAAGGGAACCGGCGCGGCTGATGCTGCGGTGCTTGCACCTGTGCTCATCGCCGCGTCGAGGAATCTATCCGCTCCGGCGCTTCCCTGCACGCCTTTTATTACTCCCGCCATTGCTCCCAGGTCCATCATGACTTCTATCCCTCCCTTGCCTGCTCTACTTCAAAATATCCAGCGAAGACGTGACCATGTTCTTCTCCGCCTGGACCGCCGAAGCGTTCATTCCATACGACCGTGTCGCTCCCATCAGATCCACCATCTCGGTGAGAGGACTGATGTCGGGATAGGCGACAAAGCCGTCCGGACCGGCATCGGGGTGCTCGGGATCGTATCGGCGCAGCGGCGCACTCTGATCGGCGATTACGCCGGTTACCGCAACACCGCCCGGTGTCGCATTCGAGGCCATTACGCTGCCGGGCAAGCCATTTATCAGGCCTCCATTCAATCCGCTGCCGAACGCATCGACATTCATCTGGCTCATCAGCGAGTGCCCAAAGCTGTTGTTGCTGCCCTCCGACTCAAAGACCACATGATGCCGCTGATAGGGGCCGCCCTCGGGCGTTCGCGTCGTCTCGGCGTTCGCCATATTGGAGGCAACCACCTCGGCCCTGACCCGCTCGGCCTTCAGCGCCGATGCGCTCACATCCATGACGCCAAATAGATTCATGGCTTACTTCGCCTCCGCGTGAATTGCATCCATCACGTTGGTAAACTGCTGCTTCAGCAACTCAACGCCGAGTCGGAACTGCAACTGCGACTTGGCCAGTTGCATACCCTCGCGGTCCATCGAGACGTCGTTGCCGTCCGGCCGCGATACCAGACCGTCGACCTCGACGACCGGCGCGCCCGCGCCAAAATCCGCCTCCGGGCTGCCGCCCATCTGCCGGGCGAACTCCTGCTCAAAGTCAAAGCCTTTGGCCCTGTAGCCCGGCGTATCGACATTCGCCATATTGCCTGCCGTCAGCTTCATCTGCTCACTGGTCAAATCGAGATAGCGATTCAGAGCATCGCTCAGCGGCGTCGTTACTTCCATGTCTTCACCTCCACGCGATTACCTATGCAGTTCAGCGCCCAAACAAAAGCGCCCCCGGATGAGAGCGCTCTTATCAATCGGCAGATTGCTGTTTTACTTGAGTCTCTATCTCCGCGAGGCCCGGCGGTAGAGAATCTCCTCCGCCCCGATCTCCATCCGGTCGCTGGAGAGGATGGCGCCCCGCTCCAGCACGTGCATCAACTCGCGCACATTTCCCGGCCAGTGATGTTCATGCAGTTTGGCATCGGCATCGGCGCTCAGCCGTTTCCGGGGCATCTCGTGGCCCATCTTCTCCAGAAAATGCTCGGCGAGCAGACCGATATCCTCCATCCGGTCGCGCAGCGCCGGCACCTCGATGGGAAAGACCGCGAGCCGGTGGTAGAGGTCGAGCCGGAACGCCCGCTCTTCGGCCCTTTGCAACAATGGCTGATGCGTCGCTGCAATGACGCGGACATCCACGCGCACGGTCTCGTTGTCGCCGACGCGCTGCAACTCGCCGCACTCGAGGAAGCGCAGCATCTTGGCCTGCAGCGCCATCGGCATCTCGCCGATCTCGTCGAGGAACAGCGTTCCTCCATGCGCCGCCTCGATCCTTCCCGTCCGCGATTGGACCGCTCCGGTAAACGCTCCTCGCGTATGCCCGAACAGCTCCGCCTCCAGCAGCGCCTCCGGAATGGCTGCGCAGTTCAGCACCGCAAACGGCTTCCCCGCCCGCTCGCTCAGCCGGTGCAGCGCCTGGGCCACAACCTCTTTGCCCGTCCCTGTCTCCCCCTCGATCAGCACCGTCGTCGATCGCGGAGCCACCAGACGGATCAATCGCGCCAACTCGCGCATGGGTTCGCTCGCGCCCACCAACTCCGGCAGCAACACGCGCTCCTCCGGCCGGATCTCCGCAATACTCTCTCTGCGCGATGGCTCCTCGCGTCCCAGCAAAACCGAAAGTGCGCGCCGCGCCGCCTCCTGATCGAAATCCTTTACCACCGAGGGTGCCCTCGTCGCTGCCCGGGGTACCGCCACCGGAGCCGACCTCCACGCGGCCGTATCGTTCAGCGGAGCCTCCTGCGCCTCGCGTAGCGCATGCAGCAGTTCATTCCTCCTGGGACTTCGCGCCCCGCCATCGACGCCGCCGTCGACGCGCAGCAGTTCCATTGCCGGATACATCGACCGCACCTGCCCCGCGAACTCGCCGACCTCCAGATCCGGTAGCCAGCTATCGACCAGCAGCGCCTCCGGGCGCGAAGCTTCCAACTGCGCCATCGCCTCCGCACCGCCGGTCGCCTCTCTCACCTGCCATCGAAGCCCGGTCAGCGACCGCCGCAATCTCTGCCGCAACTCCACATCCGCGCTCGCCAATACTACTGTCCGCGCAACCCCTGCGTCAGCAGAACCCATGCCTGTCAATGTCTCCCGACCTGCTTCCATTGCAATTCACCTCGTCCTTTCCTGCTGATCTCGATCCATCTGCAACTCGTGCTGCAACATCTCTCTCATCAGGCCAACCGCCAGGTTCACCCGTGTACACTCCACCAGCGCATCGGCTATCGCCTGCCGCAGCGTGTCCATGCCGCCAACCAGTTCGCCCATGGCAAGCCTGCATTGCAGCACAGTCAACGGCTGGCAGAGCGCATGCAGCGCATCATCCATTCGCTCCGCCAGGCTCGCTTCAGACAACTCAGGCTCACTACGCACTGGCGAAGACCGATCGGCGCGAAAATCCTTCGACCCGCTGCGACAGCTTGCGCGTGTTGCCCATCTGGTATCCTTCGCCCCGCACCGTCTCGATGACGCAGTAGCCTTCCTCGACGTCCTCGTCCGCGCTCAGCTTCTTGCGCAAATAGTTGATATACACATCCACCACGTTTGTCCCCGCATCCGGCGACATGTGCCAGACCTCTCGCAGCAGCTCGCTGCGACTGCAACACCGGCCTCGCCGCAGCATTAAAAACTCCAGCAGGTTGAACTCCTTCACCGTCAACTCGACCGGGCTCCCGCTCCGCGCCACTCTTCGGTCCATCCGGTTCAACTCAACCTCGCCATGCCGCAGCATCGGATCGGCGAACTGCTCGCGCCGCCTGAGCAGTGCCCGGCATCGCGCGGTTAGCTCATGAAAGCTGAACGGCTTCAGCAGGCAATCGTCCGCACCCAGATTGAGGCATTTGACCCGCTCCTCCACCTGGTTGCGGCCGGTCAGCACCAACACCGCCGTCTCGTCGAACCGGCCCTGCATCTCGGCCAGCACCTCCGTTCCATCCTTTCGGGGAAGACTCAGGTCGAGCACCATCAGGTCCGGCCTGTGCTCCTCCGCATGGAGCAGCGCCGCCTCCCCATCGGTGACCAGTACCACGTCATGACCTTCCAGCTTCATCCCCTTCTGTAGAAACGATCCCAAGGCTGCATCATCTTCAACAATCAATACTTGCATTTGTGTCTCCCTACTTCTCATCGCCGTTCGAATCTTCCGACGGCGTGTAACCACCATGGTTGATCGCGTTCGACATGACAAGACGGATGTGAATTTTTTTGCATAAGCCGATTTCAAAACGGGAATGGCGAACTTTCGGCGTTACTGATCCGTAACGGCCAAAAAAGGGAAGAATCAACAAAGTTATTGCAATTCGCCTTTTATTCGCTACAATCTCGGCATGGCTATTACACGGCGGCAAAAAGAGGTCATCGATTTTCTCTCCAGTTTCACGCAAAAGAACGGTTACTCTCCGTCCTACGAGGAGATCGCGAGCGGCCTGGGCCTCAGTTCGCTTGCAACCGTGCATAAACACATCACCAACCTGCAGAACAAGGGTCTGCTGCAACGCGCCCACAATCGCAGCCGTTCCATCGACGTTCTTCCCGCGCGTAGCGGCAAGAAGGGTGCTGATCGCCTTCCCCTCCTTGGCCGCATTGCTGCCGGGCAGCCGGTGGAGGCCATCGAGACCGCCGAGAGCATCTCGCTCAATGACATCATCGGCAATCGCGAGGTCTTCGCGCTTGAGGTCCGCGGCGACTCCATGCGCGACGAGCACATCGTCTCCGGCGACTATGTTCTGGTCGAACGCACCCGCACGGCTCGCGAGGGGGAGATCATCGTCGCTCTCATCGATGGAGCCGACGCCACATTGAAGCGCTTCTACCGCGAAGGCAGCATGATCCGACTTCAGCCCTCCAATACCGAGATGGCGCCCATCTATGCTCCAGCCGCCAACGTCAGCATCCAGGGCAAGGTTCTGGGAGTCCTGCGCAAGTACGCCTGACCCCGCCACCGTCGCAATTGCGGCCGGAGTCTCCCGCCGTTGATCCATCCCTTTCCACGGCTCTGTTTATGTGCGGGCGGGGGAGGCATGTCCCCTACCTAACCGCCGAACAACTTTTCGTCTTTGACGGAACCAAATCCAAATCTCGTGCGTAAACACCTCCGAGACGTTTAGCATTTCAGACCAAGCGGCACACTCGGAGCAATCAAGTGGCGACACAGCGCAAAGGCAGACGCAGACTCTGGATCTGGGGCGGAATCTCTGTCCTAATCGTCGCCATCATTCTCGGCATCACCGCCTTTACCAGCGGCAGCGACGCGAAGCTGGATCCTTCGCAGCTCGCCAAGGTCGAGCGCGGAGACATCGCCCGCTCGGTGGTCGCCACCGGCAAGGTCCAGCCCATCACCAAGGTCGAGGTAAAGTCCAAGGCCTCGGGTATTGTCACCAAACTCAACGTCGACATCAATGCTCATGTGCACCAAGGGCAAGTTCTCGCGCAACTCGACCAGATCGAGATTCTTGCGCAGGTCGCCGCCCAGCGCGCCCAGCTCAACGCCGCGATCTCCAACTCCCGCGCTGCCGCCGCCGCCATCGAGTATGACAAGGTCAGTGCTGAAGCTCCTGACTTGCCCATGTACAAGCACACCTACGAGCGTGCACTCCAGATGTCCAAAGAGGGCGTCGTCTCCAAGCAGTCGCTCGACGACGCGCAGCAGAAGTATCTCTTCGCCGGCAATGCACGGGACAAAGCCGTCGCCCAGATCTCCGTCGACAACTCGAAACTTCACCAGGCACAGGCACAGGTCGCACAGGCACAGGCGTCCCTCAAGCAATTGGAAGAGCAGCTCAGCTACACCATCATCACCTCTCCCATGGATGGCACCGTTCTCTCCCGCGACGTGGAGGTCGGCGACGCGGTCAGCTCTATCCTCGTCCTCGGCTCCACGGCCACGCTGGTCATGACCATAGGCGACACCACCAAGGTTTACGTCCAGGGCAAGGTCGACGAGTCCGACATCGGCAAGGTCTATCTCGGCCAGCCCGCGCGCATCAAGGTTGAATCTTTCAAGGACAAGACCTTCTACGGCAAGGTCACCAAGATCGCGCCGCTTGGCGTTGAGAAAGACAACGTCACGACCTTCGAGGTTCGCGTCTCGATCGACAACCCCGGCGGCGAACTTAAAGCCAACATGACGGCCAACGCCGAGATCATCCTCGAAGAGCACAAGAACGCTCTCACCGTTCCCGAGCAGGCTGTCATCTATGACAAGGATCGCAATGCTTTTGTCGAGGTCCCCGATTCAAAACAGAAGAACGGCCGCCGCAAAGTAGCGATTAAGGCGGGCATCTCGAACGGGACCAAAACTGAGCTTCTCTCCGGCCTCAACCCCGGCGAGCCCGTCATCCTCCAGCAATAGCAAATCGATAAGGGAGTCACCCTCATGAACATCCGTCTTCTCACCGCCGTTCTCGCCCTGGCAGCGACCGCCGCCTTCGCCGCCGACAAACCCGCCGCCAGGACCTTCGAGCGTACACTCAACGTTGCCGCCGCGCCCAATGTCTCGGTCGCCACCGGCTCTGGCTATATCCACCTCAATCCAGGCTCGGACTCACAGATTCATATCGTCGGTCACGTTCATGCCAGCAACTCATGGTTCAGCGGCGACAGCAGTTCCCGGATCGAGCAGATCGTCAATCATCCACCCATCACACAGAGCGGCAACAATATTGTTATCGGTCCCGAACGCAGCAGCGGTGACCTTTACAGCAACATCGCCATCGATTACGACATCTCGCTGCCCAGGGCCTCCACCCTCCACGCCTCCACCGGATCGGGCTCCGTCCAGATTCAGGGCGTAGGAGCCAGTCTCAAGGCCTCGTCCGGTTCAGGCACGGTTCGCGCTGAGGGCATTCATGGACCGGCGGATCTCCAGACCGGCTCCGGCAATATCTACCTCCAGCAGACTGCGGGCGGCGATGTTCGCGCCCAGACCGGCTCCGGCTCCATCCATCTCAGCGGACTCTCTGGAGGCCTCAAGGCGGGTACTGGCTCAGGCAGCATCGAGGCCAGCGGCCAGCCAACCGCCGACTGGAAGCTCGATACCGGTTCAGGCTCGATTCAACTCGGTCTGGGAGACTCCGCGCACTACACGCTCAATGCGAGCACCGGCTCCGGCTCCATTCATACCGCGCAGCCTATCGCCATTCAAGGCACGATCAACAAGCACCACGTCACCGGAACAGTCAACGGCGGCGGCCCTGCGATCCGCGCCAACACCGGCTCCGGCTCAATCACTATCAACTAGAGCCATCCCGCCCCTTGCAGTGGTCCGTATCCGAGGTACTCGCCCGGAGACGTTTCATTCTCTCCAGCGGGCCGGGGGGATAGGTCTCAAGCAATTCAGTCAGGGCGGCGATCACATCCGCCGCCTGCACCTCATCAAGCTGGTAGCCGCTAGGGATGTCATCACGATCCGCGCCGCGCAGGATCCTGACGTTGGCGGCGTTCAGGGGCAGCCACTCCAGCGGTTTCTGCCATGACGGTCCGATGACCACCATCGGCAGACCAACCGCTCGTCCGATATGCATGGTGCCCGTATCCAGCGAGACGGCTGCGTCGCTGCCCGCGAGCAGCGCAGCCAACTCCGTCACCGTGGTTCTTCCCGCCAGCGACATGCCGATGCCTCCGGCAGCCTGACGCAACCGTTCTATGGCGGTCGCATCGGCCGCCGTGCCAACATACGCAATCGCGCAGCCGAGCACATCGTGCGTATGGCGTATGACCTGCGCGAAGCGATCGCTGTGCCAGCCGGTGCTCTGGCCGCCGCTGTTCTGGGTCACCATAATGACGAGCGGGCTGCCCTGAGGGTTGGCCTCACGCGCCAAAGCCTCGGCGGTAGCTGCATCCGCTCTGGAGAAAAAGACACGAGGCTCCCTATGAGCAGCCTCGCAACCTGTGAGTCCCGCGAGCCTTAGATTATTATCGATCAGGCTGAGGCCCTTTTGATACTGCAATGGACGCCGGTAGAGTCCCGGAGCAAGAGTAAAGCCTCCGCGCCATCCTGCTCCCGTCAACAGAGCCAACAGGGCAATGCGAGTGCGCTGATCGGACGCTCCGGTCAAAGTACAGTCGGGGCGAAGGCCTCGTTGGCGCAATCGCGCCCGCAGGCTCTTTGCTGCCGCGAAGGTATCGCGCAAGGCGTCAGGCGTCTCGATAAGGTGATCGATTGAGGGATTGTGACGCAGCAGCGCCAGTCCCAGTCCGCGCGTGGCCACCGACACCGTAGCTTGCGGGCGAGCGCGCTTGATCGCTTCGTAGACCGGCGTCAAGTGGACGCAGCAGCCCAAAGGGAGCAGGTATTCGAGGATGAGGATATGTGTGGCCTCTTCCGGGGAAGCCGACATACGTCCGCCGCGCAGAATACGCTCCGATGCTGTAATGGCGACGGCAGAGAGGTTCACCAGGTTCTTTTTCAAGGACATTCCCTGCTGCTCTCCCCGTGATTCCCTACATCTTGTAGCGGCCCATGTCGTCGTCGTTGAGATTTTCGAGCCATCGCCGCATCTCGTCAGCGTTGACGGTCTGCGCGCCGCTCGCCGCCTGCTTCGAGTTCTCGAGCACATCGCGGTTGACGTAGATGGGGCAGTCCCAACGCAGCGCCAGCGCAATGGCGTCGGAAGGGCGGGCATCGAGGGTGACCGTCTCTCCGGCATGATCCATCCAGATGACGGCGTAGAAGGTATCATCGCGCAGCTCGGAGACGACTACCTTGTT
>Ga0068854_100001069_pt1 | contig 16476 bp, 17 predicted proteins | sample KBSCornC42_FD_66590 | JGI IMG/M metagenome (GOLD analysis project Ga0068854, IMG submission 66590) | Corn rhizosphere microbial communities from Kellogg Biological Station, Michigan, USA - KBS Corn C4-2 | ecosystem: Host-associated > Plants > Roots > Rhizosphere > Soil ... | reverse complement strand
TCCGCGCCCACATCCTCAGGCGGAAGCAGCATTCCGTCCGAAAGCTGGAGCGCCCCGATCATCTCGGGTTCGATCTTCGCGAGCCCATCGAGCCCGCCGCTCGTCCGCATCAGGTGCAGCACGTCAACCACTATGCCGCTGTTCCGGCGCCCCGCCTTCCGCACGAAGTCCGCGACCTCGACTATGGTCGGCAGGCTCCTTGCCGTCGCGAAGAATTCAACATTGACGTTGATAGCGTGCTCCGCTGCCATGTCGCAAAGTCTTTGAAACTTCGTGCAGGCATCTTCCAGATCGGGGTTTTCCCAGACGATCGCAGTTGCGGTCCGGGCACCGAGGTCGCTGCCGCATTCGAGCGCCCGAGCGAAATCGGCCGGATCGACAGAAGGCAGGAGATTGAAGCACTCCAGGTTGAGCAGAGCGACACCGGTCTGCTTCATCGCGGCGCGCATGGCCTCGCGCTGTTCGGGATCGTTTACCGATGGGTCGAGGGGAAGCTCGGACGACGCACTATGAGCGAAAATGCTGACGAAGTCGTATCCTGTCCGCTCCGCGGCCCTGACGAGCTCAGCTCCACCCAGCTCCGGCACGGCGAGGGGTTCCAATGCGTAGCTATAGTTACTCATGATTGCCTTCACCTCTCCGAACAGGGTCTTGTTCTCGATCGACTGACGGTCGTAGTAGCGCCTCGGGATCAGGCGGTTCTGCGAGCTGAAGCGGGCTCCCTACGTGATCGAACACTGCTGCGCGGCGAATTTCCGAGCATGGTCCGGATGGACTACAGGCCCGGAGCCCAGCTGTAGACTCGTCGCGGCCTATCAATCACTCGGCCGCGCGCGCCTCCTGTTATCCGCCTGATCCAGTGAGCGCAGCGCCTCGTCACTCTCGGCCATGCCGTCGGGATGCCCGGCCATGGCATTCAGCACGCGATCGAGCCATGGCGCAGGATGTGGCGCTGGATCGCCGACGAACGGCACGGGGACGTCTGACCGGACGTTGCGTATCGGCGTCGAGAGCGCTCAGTTATCCCATAGCCCTGCGCAAGGGCGCAGGCGACACTGTCAGGGAACGCGACGATGCAGGGAATGGGCGACGGCTCCTGTCCTTTCGAATTCAATTTCGACCCGGCCAGCTTCAAGGTCGGTGACGTGGTCAGCTACCGCGTCACCGGCACTCTCGAAGGCATGCCGTTCGTGGGAACGCTCGCCGAAGTCTACGATGATCATGTCGTCATCCTTCCCGACCCCCAGAATCCTTCGCTACGCTACAGGGCGACGCGCGAGGATCGGCCGGTCGTGGACGAAAGCGAGGTGTGACTGGCGATCAGCGGCCGAGCCGCCCGACAGAGCCGGGGCCGTCAATCGCCAAAGGGCAACTGGATGACCACCGCGTTCGGGCCATCGCCGTTTGAGAGCCATGCCGCTTCGATAGCCGCGCGGGCGTCTGTGATGGAAACCGGATCGGCACAGGCGACGCCAAAGCCACGAATCATGTCGGTTATGGGTGCGCCCATCTCACGGAAATCCATGCCGGCATAGCTTGGAGCATTTTTTCTATTCCTGACACGATCGGCATAAGCGCGCGAAAAGTGTCGGGTCGAGCCGTAGCCACCGTTGTCGAGTATCACGAAGGTGATTGGCAGCTTCTCTGCCACAGCCGTCCACAGCCCGTGAACGCCAAAGCGCAGCGCGCCGTCGCCCAGCACGCACGTTACCGGCCCGCCGGATGCGATGGCGGCACCCACCGCTACGCCCGTCCCCCAACCGAGGGATCCGCCGGTTGAGCCGATATATCGGGCACCATCTCCGGACTTGAGGGAACCGATCAGGGCCACCGAGCCCATGACGGATTCATCCACCACCCAGCCCCGTTCCAAAGCGTCATGCAATGAAGCGAGTGCGGCTCCATACGATGCGAGGGTCTGCGCAAAGGGATTGCCGGGAGGCATCGACGCACCACGCGCCGCGGCGATGAAATTGCGGCGTTCCGCGAGTAGATCTTCATCCGGCAGGCGCGCCGCCTCGGCAAGGGCCGCCAGGAAAGCTGCCGGATCACACGCGCATGACCAGTTGGCGGTGTGCGTCTCTTCCAGCTTTGCCGGGTCCGCATTGACATGAGCCACGAACTTTGCGTTGCGAAAATAGGGTTCGGGCCTCGGATGACCCTCGGACACGAACCGGCAGCCGACGGCCAGCACGAAGTCGGCCTGCGCCTCGGCCACGCTGCCGGCAAGCCCGGTCATGCTGCCGAGAAAGGCCGGGTGATCGGGCGACAGCGCGAGACGATCGCTGAAGCCATATTCGGTCGTTACCGCGATGCCGAGCCGGTCGGCAAGTTCCGCCAGGATCGTTGAGCCGCCATATCGCCTGACCTGACCTCCGGCAACGATCAGGGGCCTCTGCGCTACCGACAGAAGCTTGGCAATTTCGCCCACGTCCGGCGCGCCGGAGGTAACCCGGTGCGTCCGGGCCTCCGGCAGAACCGGGCCATCGCCTTCCAGCACGTCCTCGGGAAGCGACAGGAACGACGGGCCGCCAGGAAATCCTGACGCCGATCGCATCGCGCGCTCCAGCTCGCGATAGACTGCCATGCCGGGGGCAAGCTCGCGGGCATGGCGGCAGAATGGCGCAACGAGCGGAACGAGGTCCGCTTCGCCAATGGTTCCCTCGCGCGTCCTCGTCCACGCTGCCTGTTGCGATGCAAGGATCAGAAGCGGGGTCTCGTCCCGCCAGGCATTGTAGATGTTGGCAAGCGCATTCGTCGTACCGGGGACCATGTAGACATAGGCTGCTGCCTTGCCAGCCACCCTGGCATAGCCATCGGCAGCAGCGACGGTGACGGATTCATGGATCGTCGCGATGATCCGGACCGAAGATTCCGACAATTCCTGGACCAGCGACGCGAGCGAGCTCCCGGGCAGTCCGAATATGTGGCCGATGCCTTGGTCGGCGAGGAACCGCACGATTTCGCGAGCCCCCTGGGCATTGGCATCCAAGCTCGGCTTCATAACATAACCTCGAAGACCCATCGGGCCGTTTGCGAATTCGGCCTGGACGGCCGACGCTTCGTGCCTTCAGGCTCTCGCCTTGAGCATGTCCAATGCCACGTCGACGATCATGTCCTCCTGCCCGCCGACCATCTTGCGACGGCCAAGTTCGACGAGGATCGACCGGGTATCGAGGCCATAGGTCTCGGCAGCCCTTTCTGCATGACGCAGGAAGCTCGAATAGACCCCGGCATAACCGAGCGCGAGCGTCTCGCGGTCGACGCGGACGGGACGGTCCTGCAAGGGCCGCACGAGGTCCTCGGCGGCGTCCATCAGCATCATTACATCACAGCCGTGGTTCCAGCCCTTACGGTCGGCAGCAGCGATGAAGACTTCGAGCGGAGCGTTGCCCGCTCCCGCGCCCATGCCGGTGAGCGAAGCGTCGATGCGCACAGCACCGCACTGCGCAGCGACGATCGAGTTGGCGACCCCAAGGCCGAGGTTATGGTGCGCGTGAATGCCGCGCTGCGTTTCGGGCTTCAATACGCGGTCATAGGCCTCGAACCGAGCACGCACGCCGTCCATGTCGAGCGCACCGCCACTGTCAGTCACATAGACGCACTGCGCGCCGTAGCTTTCCATCAGCAGGGCCTGCTGCGCGAGGGCCTCGGGCGCGATCATGTGGCTCATCATCAGGAAGCCGGAGACATCCATGCCGAGATCGCGGGCAATGCCGATGTGCTGCTTCGAAACGTCAGCCTCGGTGCAGTGGGTGGCGACCCGGACCGAGCGCACGCCGATGTCAAAGGCGCGGCGCAGTTCCTCGACCGTGCCGACGCCTGGCAGGATCAGCGTGGTCAACACGCACTTGTCGAGGACGTCCGCGACGGCTTCGAGCCATTCCCAGTCGGTGTGCGCGCCGAAACCGTAATTGAAGCTGGCACCCGACAGGCCATCGCCATGGGCAACCTCGATAGCGTCGACGCCGCTCTTCTCGATCGCGCTGGCAATCGCACGAACATGGTCGATGCCGTACATATGCTTGATGGCATGCATGCCGTCGCGAAGCGTCACGTCTTGGATGTAGAGCTTATCGCCCGCCTCGACGTTGAAAGTGGAGGTCATCGTCTGGTCTCCTTCAGGCGGCGGCCATGCGGCGCGCGGCCAGCAGCTCGCCGGTGGCCTTGGCGGCGGCGGTCATGATGTCGAGGTTGCCGGAGTAGGATGGCAGGTAGTCGCCCGCGCCTTCGACCTCTAGCATGATCATCGACTTGATGCCCGTGAACTCGCCCTGCCCAGGAATCTTAAGCCTGTTGTTATCGCCATAGCGTTCGAACTGGACTTCCTGTTTCAGCCGGTAGCCGGGGACATATTTCTGCACCTCGGCGACCATGTCCTGCACCGACTGCCGGATCGCGGCCTCGTCGGCGCCCTCGGACAGGGTGAACACGGTGTCGCGCATGATCATCGGCGGCTCGGCCGGGTTGAGGATGATGATCGCCTTGCCCTTGGTTGCGCCGCCGACCTTCTCAATCGCGCGAGCAGTGGTACGAGTAAACTCGTCGATGTTGGCGCGTGTGCCGGGACCGGCCGAGCGCGACGAGACCGAAGCAACGATCTCGGCATAGTGGACCTTGCCTACCCGACTGACGGCAGCGACCATCGGAATCGTAGCCTGGCCGCCGCAGGTGACCATGTTGACGTTCGATGCGCTAAGATTCGCTTCCATGTTGACCGGCGGCACGATGAACGGCCCGATCGCGGCCGGCGTCAGATCGACCACCTGGATGCCATCGGCACGCAGAGCTTCGTCATGGACCTTGTGGGCATAGGCGCTGGTCGCGTCGAAGGCGATACCGATCTCCTTGTAGACCGGATGCTTGCGCAGGCCCTCTAGACCTTCGTGCGTCGTTGCGATGCCGTGTTCGCGCGCCATGGCGAGGCCTTCCGATTTCTCGTCAATGCCGACGACGATGGCGAGTTCCATGTTCTGCGGGTACTTGATCATCTTCATCATCAGGTCGGTGCCGATATTGCCCGAACCGATGATCGCAGCCTTTACGCGTGCCATCCGGTGTTCCTCAAACGAAGTTGGCAACGCAGGTGCCCAGCGGGCCTGCGTCGTTGCTCAGGGTCATTTCGAAGCGATCGCCCTTCACGGCGGGCGCAAGCGGGACGAGACTGCCCGACAGGATCACATCACCCGCATCAAGCGTGACGCCATAAGCGCCGAGCGTATTTGCGAGCCACGCCACGGCCTGCGCGGGATCTCCCTGCACGGCATGGCCGTAGCCCTCGGACAGCGGCGCACCGTTCTTGGTAACCTCGACATGTAGGTTCGGAAGATCCAGCCCTGCCGGATCGAGCCGCTCCTTTCCGATCACATAAACGCCGCAGCTGGCGTTATCGGCGACGGTATCGACAATGCTGATCTTCCAGTCACGGATACGGCTGTCGACAATCTCGAAGCAGGGTGCGATGCTTTCCGTCGCGGCCAGGACATCCGCGGCAGTGACACCGGGGCCAGTCAGGCCGCGCTTGAGGATGAAGGCGATTTCCGCCTCCGCGCGCGGGGCGATCAGCGCCTTGCCATCGACATCGATATCGCCTTCGATGTGCATCCAGTCGGTCAGGAAGCCGAAGTCCGGCTGATGCACGCCGAGCATGTCCTGCACAGCCTTGCTGGTCACGCCGATCTTCTTCCCGACAATCTTCTCGCCACCGCTGCGCCGCCGCGACAGGAAATCGAGGCTGATCGCATAGGCGTCATCAATCGTCAGTGACGGATCCTGCTCGATCAGCGGAACCAGCGTCCGGCGATCCCGCAAGGCAGCGTAAAGCTCCGCACCATATTTCTCATGAGTCTGCAAACTCATCTGTGCTCCTGTGAAGAACCGGGTGCCTGACGGGGCAGGTGGCGGCACAAACCTTGCGCTGCCACCCAGGGCCGTCAGGCTGCGGTCGGGATCATGCCATGCGGATCAATCACGAACTTTTTCGCCGCGCCGTGGTCGAACACCTCATAACCCTTGGGCGCCTCGTCGAGCGATATCACGTCGACGTTGACGATCTTCGAAATCGGCATGCGATCGAACAGGATCGCCTGCATCAATTGGCGATTATATTTCACAACCGGTGTTTGCCCGGTGAAGAAGGCATGGCTCTTGGCCCATCCAAGGCCCAGGCGAATCGAAAGGCTGCCGATCTTGGCCGCGTCATCGATGCCGCCCGGATCGCCGGTTACGTAAAGGCCTGGAATACCGATACGCCCTGATGCGCGGGTTACTTCCATCAATGCGTTGAGTACGGTGGCAGGTGCCTCGTGCGAGGAATCCGCACCATGGCCGCGCGCTTCGAAGCCCACGGCGTCGATCGCGCAATCGACTTCGGGCACGCCCAGGATCTGTGCGATCTGTTCGCCAAGGTCGGCATGCTCGGAAAGGTCGACCGTCTGGAAGCCCATTGCGCGGGCATGGGCCAGACGCTCCTTGTTCATGTCCCCAACGATCGTGCAGGCAGCGCCGAGCAGATCGCAGGATGCGGCGGCAGCCATACCCACCGGGCCCGCACCCGCGACATAGACCGTCGACCCGGGTCCGACGCCCGCATTCACGGCACCGTGAAATCCGGTAGGCAGGATGTCGGAAAGGCAGGTGAGATCGCGGATCTTCGCGAGAGCCTGGTCGCGGTCGGGGAACTTCAGCAGGTTGAAGTCGGCATAGGGAACCATGACATAGTTCGCCTGGCCACCGATCCATCCGCCCATGTCGACATAGCCGTAGGCCGCGCCCGCACGATCGGAATTGGTGTTGAGGCACACGCCCGTGGCCTGCTCCTTGCACGTGCGGCACCGTCCGCAGGCGACATTGAACGGCACCGAGACGATATCGCCCTTTTTCAGGAATTCGACGCCGCTTCCCGCCTCGATCACCTCGCCGGTGATCTCATGGCCGAGAACCAGGCCCTCCGGCGCGGTGGTGCGCCCGCGCACCATGTGCTGGTCGGATCCGCAGATATTGGTCGAGACCACCTTCAGGATCACGCCATGGTCGATCTTTCGGCCATGCGGCGTTTCCATCTTCGGATCGGCGATCTTCTGGACCTCGACGTGATTTGGTCCGAGATAAACGACACCGCGATTGCCACTCATGATCGTTCTCCTGCTTTTGGCTGACCAAAGTCAGACTCGTCCTGCATTTGCTGACTATCTGAACTAGGCCGCCCTCCTTTTGCGCCTACGTCCGACGGGACTAGGTCGGACGGTTCGACGTGCGCCCGTTCACCTGGCCGGCACATCCCTGGCCCGTCCGCCGGGCACAGACGATCGAAGCTCCCCGCATTTGCACGGCCGTGGTTTCAACGATTCAAGACGCCGTCTCCAGCCTGCCGCCGCTCAGGCGGAAAGACCAGCCGCAGCGATTCCCGCCAATGCAGCCTTCTCGTCGTTGTCGCTGGTATCTCCGGTGACGCCGACCGCTCCGATCACCGCGCCGTCGCTGCCGCGGACGAGAACGCCGCCTGCGGCCGGCACGATGCCAGCGGGATTCAACCCCGCTGCGGCATTGATGAAGGTAGGACGCTCGATCGCCATTTCGCCGATCGCGCGCGATGACACCCCAAGGGCCAGCGCGCCAGAGGCCTTGGCCGTGGCGATCTGCGGCCGGAGATTGGAGGAATTGTCCTCGCGCGCGAAGGCGATCATGTGTCCGCCGGCATCAAGGACCGCCACGCTGATGGGCTTGAGGCCGAGCGCGCGGCCTTCCTTCTGCGCTCCGGCTACGATGGCCTGCGCCTGCTCGAGAGAAATGCGTGTCATGACTTTACTCCTGGAAAAAATGCCTGAGTGCTCAAGGCCCGGTGACCGGCAAAGCGCGCGACCTGGCGGCGCAACCGGTCTTAGCGGCGGCGACCACACCAGCCTCGCGCCGTTCGATGTTGCAGACCTTGCGGCGGCCGAGCGTGCAGGCGATGTTCGGTACGCGAACACCGCCTTCATCGCTCACCTGGCCCAGTAGGTCACCATGCTAGGCGCTGGGCGAGCATTGGGCCGGGCTGGGCTCGGCCCAATGCCGGGACGGCGCCCCCCCGTTCAGGAACCCGGCAAGCCTCCCTCCGATGATGGCCTCGGCGTCCGCGACCATGCGGGAGAGAAGTTCCTTGCAGGTGGGAATGTCGTGGATGAGGCCTTGGATCTGCCCGGCCCACGCGAGCCCCGCGTCGAGATCGCCGGTTTCCAGCGCCACCCGTCCCTTAGCGCCCGAGACCAAGGGCTGGACATCCTGGAATACCGCGTTCTCGCCCTTGCTGATCGCCACCACTTCGTCCGACACGCTGTTCTTCGCGACGCGCCCCGTGTTGTGGAAGCGGCGGAAGATCAGGTTGGTCGCCCGCTCGTCGTTGTCCACGATGAACTGTTTGACCTTCTGGTGGATCGGTGCCTCCACCGTGGCACAGAAGCGGGTCCCCATGTTCACCCCTTCCGCACCCAGCGCCAATGCGGCGGCAAGGCCTCGGCCATCGCCGATCCCGCCCGAAGCAAGCATCGGTATTTTGACCCTGTCAGCCGCAGCCGGGATGAGGACAAGCCCCGGAATGTCGTCCTCGCCAGGGTGGCCCGCGCACTCGAACCCGTCGATCGAGATCACGTCGACGCCCATGCGCTCTGCCGATAGCGCGTGGCGAACCGCGGTGCACTTGTGCAACACGGTAATGCCATGGCTCTTGAAGTCGTCGACATGCTCCTGCGGCTTGTGACCAGCGGTCTCCACGATCTTAATCCCGCTGTCGATGATCGCCTTGCGGTACTCCGCATAGGGCGGCGGGGAGACCGAGGGCAGGATCGTCAGGTTCACGCCGAACGGCTTGTCGGTCATGGCGCGACAGCGTTCTATCTCCCGGCGAAGGTCGTCGGGGGTCGGTTGGGTCAGCCCGGTCAGGATGCCGAGCCCCCCTGCATTCGACACGGCGGCGACCAGTTCCGCGCGCCCTACCCACATCATGCCACCCTGCACGATCGGGTGCTCGATGCCGAGCAGTTCGGTTATGCGTGTCCGGATTGCCATTAACGTGCCTCCACAATGATCACTTTCGCCGTTTTACCACCCGCGCATATCGCAGCAGGCCGTAGAACGCTCCTCGTCTAATTGGACGACCGCGTGAACATCGACGGATTCCCTAAAAATAATGGGCCAAGACTCCCTCCCGGAGGTAGCCGAGCACCGCGTGATCGCAGATCAACTCGAACAGCGCGTCGTCGACTTCCCACCAGTTCGCCATATCAACGCCGATCCGGGTTCCGACAGCCTCGGTGCGCCAACGGACCACGGGGCCTGGGACACATGGCCAACGAAGGTGATCTGGAGGCCGTAAACGGCCGCCCTGTTCCAGTCATGAAATGGGCATGGGCGTGGACATCAAGGGCTCGAATGCCAGACAACCAACAGCATTGAGATTGCCTGGATGCCCCGTGAGGATTCGAACCTCAATTAACGGAGTCAGAGTCCGTAGTCTTACCTTTAGACGACGGGGCAACAGGCAGAGCGGGCGACATAAGGACGGCTACCGGGCCTGTCAACGGCTCTGGGACGCCGCCCTTGCCGTTCATCGCGCCAGCCATTAGTCTTGCTCCCAAGTTCCATGCGGGTTTCCGCCGCGTGGTGATAGGTGAGACCGAAGATCATGACGTACGGCCACAATCCGGCCGCACCGCGTCCACCGCGTGATGGGGGGCGACGGGCGCATCCTCCATCGAATCCTCAGATGTCGCGGCACAGCTATGCGGCACTCGACCTCGGTACCAACAATTGTCGGCTGCTGATCGCGCGGCCGGCGGCCGAAGGCTTCGTGGTGGTCGACGCCTTCTCCCGCATCGTCCGTCTCGGCGAGGGCCTTGCGGCGACCGGCAAGCTCTCCGACGCGGCGATGGACCGGGCAGTAAGCGCATTGTCGGTTTGTGCCGACAAGCTGCGCCGCAGGCGCGTGTCGCTGGTCCGCTCGGTCGCCACCGAAGCCTGCCGCCGCGCCGCGAACGGCCGCGAGTTCGTGCAGCGCGTCTATCGCGAGACGGGCATCGCGCTCGAGATCATCACTCCGGAACAGGAGGCGCGGCTCGCGGTGCTCGGCTGTCATGCGCTGCTTGAGCCCGGCGAGGGCAGCGCGCTCGTATTCGACATCGGCGGCGGCTCGACCGAATTGATCCTGATCGATGCCGACGATAGTCCCCCGCGGGTGATCGACTGGTTCTCCGCGCCATGGGGCGTGGTTTCGCTGTCGGAGACGGAACCGCATGTCGGCGAGGACCGCAAGGGCCTGCTCGCCAGCTATGCGCGCATGCGCGCGCGCGTCGCCCACAGCTTTGCCGATTTCGCCACGAAACTTGTCCCCGGAGCGAGTCCAGGCCGGCTGCTCGGCACCAGCGGCACCGTGACCACCCTCGCGAGCGTCCATCTCGACCTGCCCAGTTACGATCGGCGGCTGATCGATGGGTTGATCGTTCCGGTGCCGGCAATGCGGGAGATCAGCGCTCGCCTGGCCGGCATGACCGTTGCCGAACGCGCCGAACTGCCATGCATCGGCCAGGAACGCGCCGACCTGGTGGTCGCCGGCTGCGCGATCCTCGACGCGATTCTCGACATCTGGCCCTCCCAGCGCCTCGGGGTGGCGGATCGCGGCATCCGGGAAGGCATTCTCCGCTCGCTGATGGCGCGCGACAAAGCAAGGATGGGCCAATGAGCCGCGGCGGCACCGGCGGACGGCAGCGGGTCAAGACCGCGAAGGGCCGCAGCGCGAGTTCAATAAGTTGGCTCTCGCGCCAGCTCAACGATCCCTATGTCCGCCGCGCCAAGGCCGAGGGCTATCGCTCGCGCGCGGCCTACAAGCTGATCGAGCTCGACGAGCGCTTCCGCTTCCTTCGTGGCGCCAAGCGGGTGATCGATCTCGGCATCGCCCCGGGCGGCTGGACGCAGGTGGTGCGAAAAATCTGTCCCCAGGCCGTGATCGTCGGCATCGACCTGCTCGAGACCGATCCGATCGAGGGTGCGACCATCCTTCAGATGGACTTCATGGACGAGGATGCCCCTGCCAAGCTCGCCGGGGCGCTCGGCGGTCCGGCCGACATTGTCCTGTCGGACATGGCGGCCAACACCGTCGGCCACCCCCAGACCGATCATCTGCGCACGATGGCGCTGGTCGAGGCGGGTTGCCTGTTTGCCAGCGAGGTGCTGCGGCCCGGCGGCTGCTATGTCGCCAAGGTGCTGGCCGGCGGCGCCGACAACAACCTGGTGGCGGAGCTCAAGCGGCTGTTCACGACGGTGAAGCATGCCAAGCCTCCGGCGAGCCGCAAGGACTCGTCCGAATGGTATGTGATCGCGCAAGGATTCAAGGGCAACCCTGTTACCTGATCTTGACGATGCTCTGCGGAGCGGCGCCAGCCTGCCCAGCCGGGCAACTCCGCCGGGCGAAACGCTTGTTGAGGCAGATCCACACCTCTTCGAGCCAGCCGTCCCTGGTGACGCCCAGCCGCAGCTGATCGGCGCGCATGCCCTCATTCGCCTCGGCGAAGCTCTTCTGAAAATCGGCGACTGTCATCGTCCTGCCTCGCAGCTCGGTCATGTCGGGAAAGGACAGGGCGTGATAAAGCGCGCCGCTCCTGTCGAAATATTCGGCCGGAGTCTTCACCATGCAGGTGCCGTGCTTCTCCCACTCATGCTGGATCAACTGCGGCGAGGGCATGCTGCACAGATTGTCCCGGATCAGCTTCTCGGACACCAGCCGGGTCGGCCGGCAATATTGCGGCCATTGCGCGCCCTTGCCGTCGGGCCACAGGCCGTGGAGCGTGAAGCCGAAGTGCCCCACCGTGCCACCGCACTGGATATGATCGCGCGGGCTCGTCGTCCGGCTCGCACAATATTGCGGCGACCAGCTGAGCGCCAGCGTATAGCCGGCGATGGGCAGAACCCGCCGGGGCTGCTCGACGGTAGGCCCCTCCAGCATCGGACGCGGAAGATCGGCGGGGACGGTGCAGGACGACAGCTGCTTCCCGCAGGCCGGCGTCATCAACAGCGCCGCCAGCGCGGGAAGGAAGGCGAATCTCATCGGGCGAGCCTAGAGCCTGATCGATGATACGTCACCCTCGCCGCCGAGGACGACTCACCGGGCGGGTCGGAAATCCAGCCCGATATCCGCCGCCGGTGCCGATTGGGTCAGCCGTCCGACCGAGATATAGGTGACGCCGGTCTGGGCGATGGCCTTGATCGTATCGAGTCGAACCCCGCCAGATGCCTCGGTCGGCACCCGGCCGCCCACCAGCGTCACTGCGCCCCGCAGAGTGGGCGGATCCATGTTGTCGAGCAGCAGATGGGTTGCGCCCGCGGCCAGCGCAGGCTCGATCTGGTCGACGCGATCCACTTCGACGATGATCCGCGCGATGCCCGCCGCGACAGCTCGCCGCACCGCCTCGCCGATGTCGCCGGCGACGGCGACATGATTGTCCTTGATCATCGCCGCATCGTCGAGCCGCATCCGGTGGTTGGTGCCGCCGCCCATCCTCACCGCATATTTCTCCAGTACGCGCAGCCCGGGAATCGTCTTGCGGGTATCGAGCAGCGTGGCACCGGTGCCGCGGATCGCGTCGACATAACTGCCCGTCAGGGTAGCGATGCCCGACAGATGCTGGACCGTGTTGAGCGCCGAACGCTCGGCGGTGAGGAGTGCGCGCGCCTTGCCTCGCAACCGCATCAGTGCGCCGCCCTTGGGAACGCGCACGCCGTCCTGCACCAGCGTTTCGATCGCGACCTGGGGATCGAGCGCGCGGAAGAAGGCCTCCGCCAGCGGCAAGCCGGCGACGCTGATCGCGTCGCGGCTTGCCATCTCCCCCTCGAACAGCGCGTCCGCGGGAATGGTCGCGGTGGAGGTGATGTCGCCGCCCTGCCCCATGTCCTCGGCAAGCGTGGCGCGGACGAAGTCGTCGAGGTCGAAACCGGGGAGGCTAAAGGTCATCGGCTCTATCCTGCGTCATCCCAGCGAAAGCTGGGATCTCGCTTCTTCTGGGTCGGTAAGGCAAGGAGATCCCAGCTTTCGCTGGGATGACGATGCGACGCTATAGCTTGGGCCGCCCGACGTCCGGCCCGGACAACCCGCCGGTCATCTCCAGCATCCGGTCGAGCGAACGCTTCGCAGCGATCCTGGTGGGCTCGTCGACCTCGATCTGCGGGGTGAGGTCGCGCAGCGCCAGATAGAGCTTCTCGAGCGTGTTCAGCGCCATATAGGGGCACATGTTGCAGTTGCAGTTGCCGTCGGCGCCCGGCGCGCCGATGAAGCGCTTGTGCGGCGCCGCCTTTTCCATCTGGTGGATGATGTGCGGCTCGGTTGCGACGATGAAGGTGTCCGCATCCGTGTGAAGCACATAATCGAGGATACCGCGGGTCGACCCGACATAATTGGCATGGTCGAGGATGTGGACCGGGCATTCCGGGTGCGCCGCAACCGGGGCGCCCGGATGCTGCGCCTTCAGCTTGAGCAACTCGGTTTCGGAAAAAGCCTCATGGACAATGCAGCTGCCTTCCCAGAGCAGCATGTCGCGACCGGTCTTGCGGGCGAAATAGCCGCCGAGGTGGCGGTCGGGAGCGAAGATGATCTTCTGGTCGGCGGGCAGCTGCGACAGGATCGTCTCGGCCGAGGACGATGTCACGATGATGTCGCTGTGCGCCTTAACGGCAGCCGAGCAGTTGATGTAGGTCAGCGCCAGATGATCGGGATGCGCGGCGCGGAAGCGCGCGAACTCCTCGGGCGGGCAGCTGTCCTCGAGGCTGCAGCCGGCGTCCATGTCCGGCAGGATCACGGTCTTCTCCGGCGACAGGATCTTGGCGACTTCGGCCATGAAGCGCACGCCGCAGAAGGCGATGACCTCGGCGTCGGTCGCCGCGGCCTTACGCGACAGGTCGAGGCTGTCGCCTACGAAATCAGCCAGGTCCTGGATTTCTGGAGTCTGGTAATAATGGGCGAGGATGACGGCCTTGCGCTCCTTGCGCAGCCGATCGATCTCGGCGCGCAGGTCGAGGCCGGCGAGGCTTGTCAGGGGGGCGTTCATAGCATGCTTCTCCAGGGGCGGCTCAGCCCGCCAGGCTCCATGTTGCATCATCGCGGCGGACGAGGCCGCGCGTCTCGAGATCGATCAGATGGGCGAGCACGGACAAGCCCGCTGCGGCGTGCAGGCGCACATCGACCCCGACATACATCTCCTTGACCATCTCCGGGACCCTGGTCGCCTGCTTCGCCAGCAGCCGCATGATCTGGCCTTCGCGCTGCTTGCGATGGCCGATCAGGCCACGCACGAAGCGGTGGGGCCGATCGATCGGCTCGCCATGCGCCGAATAATAGACTTCGTCCTGTTGCCGGCTCATCAGGCGCTCGAGACTCTCGAGATACTGGGCCATGTTGCCATCGGGGGGCGACACCACGGTGGTGGACCAACCCATCACATGGTCTCCGCTGAACAGCGCCTTCGCCTCGCGTAGCGCATAGCAGATATGGTTGGAGGTATGCCCGGGCGTGTGCAGCGCCTCCAGCGTCCACCCGTCGCCCTCGATGAGCGCGCCGTCGCGCATGGCATCATCAGGAATATAGCTGTGATCGAACGGCGCATCAGCGCGCGGACCGCTGTCATCCACCACGACGGGCGCACAGCCGATGATCGGCGCTCCGGTGCGCGCCTTGAGCTCGGCCGCCGCCGGGCTATGATCGCGATGGGTGTGGGTGCAGACGATCGCACGAACCCGCGCACCATCGATCGCCGCCATGATCGCGTCGACCTGCCCGGGCAGATCCGGCCCCGGATCGATCACCGCGACATCGCGCGTGCCGACCAGATAGGTCTGCGTACCAGTATAGGTGAACGGCCCCGGATTTGCCGCGAGAAGGCGGCGCACCAGGGGGTGCTGCGTCTGGGCAATACCTGCAACCTGTTCGCTCATGCTCGCCATGTGGCACCGCTCGCCACCGATGTGAAGGGGACGGCGACGGCTCGATTTAATTCCTTTTCCCAATCAGGCGCGCAGCGCCTGCTCCGCCGACCGCGCCGCCACTGCTTCCGCCGGGAAATCGCTGAACAGGCCATCGACGCCATGACGGAAGAAGCGTCGATATTCAGCGGCTGCATCACCATGGCCGCCCTGATCCTCCCCTTCGTGGTCACCCGCGGCAAGGAAGATGTTCTCCTGGCGGAACGTCCAGGCATGGACGAGCAGACCAGCGGCATGGGCATCGTCGACGAGCGCGGTCGGCGCCAGCGCGTGGCCGGTCGCGTCGCGCGGTTCGATCAGCAGCTTTGCCGGGCCGATCGCATCAGCATAGCCGGCGATCGCCTGCAGGCCGGCCGGCGTGGTCATCGCAGCGACGCCAAGGCCACTGCCAGTCTCGACCTGGTCAAAGGGCGGCTCTTCCGCGTCGATCAGCTGAACGAGGCGCAACTTCGTCATCGTCCGCAGCGCCTTGAGGTTACTCACCTCGAAAGACTGGATGAACACAGGATCGCCGGCCCCGGCGAATCCTTCCCGTGCCAGCGCGTCCAATAGCGGCCGTTCCATCGGCTTGCCCAGCGAGGCGAAATAGGTCGGATGCTTGGTCTCGGGGTAAATGCCGACCGGGCGCTTGCTGGCCTGGACCAGGGCCAGTGCCTCATCGAATGTCGCGATCGGCTCGTCGACCCATAATGTGTTGGCGGGGCGCAACTGCGGCAGCCTTTCCCGCGCCCGCAGCGTCTTCAGCTCGGCGAGGGTGAAATCCTCGGTGAACCAACCCGTGACGAGACGGCCATCGATTGCCTTGCTCGTCCGTCTATCGGCGAACTCCGCATGATCGGCGACATCCGTCGTCGTCGATATCTCGTTCTCATGGCGGATGACGAGGACGTCGTCCTTCGTCATCACCAGATCGGGCTCGATGAAATCCGCGCCCTGCTCGATCGCGAGGCGGTAGGCGGCGAGCGTATGCTCCGGCCGCAGGCCCGAGGCGCCGCGATGGGCGATGATGATCGGCCGGGCGGAGCCGGCCGCAGCCATCGACTCAGGCGTGGGCGATGCCCTTCTCCTCAAGCAGGTCGGCCAGTTCGCCCGCTTCGTACATCTCCATCATGATGTCCGATCCGCCGATGAATTCACCCTTCACATAGAGCTGCGGAACCGTAGGCCAGTCCGAATATTCCTTGATGCCCTGGCGAATGCTCTGATCCTGCAGCACGTCGATCGTCGCATATTCGACACCGAGATGCTCGAGGATGGCAATTGCCCGGCTGGAGAAGCCGCACTGCGGGAAGAGCGGCGTGCCCTTCATGAACAGGAGAATGTCGGCCGAATTGACCGCCGTTGCGATACGGGCCTGAACGTCGTCACTCATGATCTGCTCCTAGTCGGGGATAGCCGTGGTGAGCTGAAGCGCGTGGAGCACCCCGCCCATCCGGCCACCCAATGCTTCGTAGACACGCTGATGCTGCCGCACGC
>Ga0068854_100001066_pt1 | contig 16492 bp, 5 predicted proteins | sample KBSCornC42_FD_66590 | JGI IMG/M metagenome (GOLD analysis project Ga0068854, IMG submission 66590) | Corn rhizosphere microbial communities from Kellogg Biological Station, Michigan, USA - KBS Corn C4-2 | ecosystem: Host-associated > Plants > Roots > Rhizosphere > Soil ... | reverse complement strand
ACTTCGGCTATCTCGTTGTGTGGCCGACAGGAACGACGCAACCGCTTGCGTCCAACCTCAACTATGTGCCGGGACTGTCGATCTCCAACGAAGTCATCGCCAAAATCGGGTCGGGCGGTCAGGTCTCGATTGTCAGCTCGGGGGGCTCGAATATCGTCGTCGACGTCACCGGTTATTTCCCCACGACCTCGGACCTTACTTCTCTTACTCCAGCGCGCCTTCTGGATACTCGGCCGGGCATGGCTACGGTCGACGGGCAGTATGCCGGGGGAGGTGCGATTGCTCCGGGAGCAACTTTCGACCTTCCGGTAGTCGGACGCGGCGGTGTTCCGAGCAGCGGCGTCAGCGCGGTTGTTGTCAACGTCACCGCGACCCAGACGACAGGCCCGACCTACATTACCGTGTGGCCAAGCGGTACCCCGCAACCTAACGCGTCCAACCTCAACGCCATTTCCGCGGGGCAAACGATAGCGAACCTGGTTATGGTCGCTTCCGGCTCGAACGGAAAAATTTCCATCTACAACAACTACGGGAATACACATCTCATCGTCGATGTCGTGGGTTATTTTTCGTCCACGACAACGTTTGGCTCGCTGGTTCCTGCGCGCCTGCTGGATACCCGGCCGGGCATGACTACGGTCGATGGGCAATTTTTGGGACAAGGCGCTCTCGGGAGTGGCAGCACGCTCAACTTGACGGTCTTGAATCGAGGAGGAGTGCCCAGCTCGGGAGTGGGTGCGGTTGCGCTCAACATCATCGCAGTCAATCCGTCTGCGGCGGGCTATTTAGTTGCCTGGGGAACGGGAACGACCGCCGGGAATGCGCCACCACCGACGATGGGCCTCAACTTCGCTGCATCAAGCACGATTCCTAGTCTGGTCATCGCACAGGTAGGGTCGAATGGCCAAGTTTCCATCGACAATAACAGCGCGGGCACGACCAATGTCGTTGCCGATGTCGTCGGGTGGTTTCCGAGCGCAAGTTCCGGACCGCCGCTTCCACCGACCAGCGTGACGGCAACGGTCGGCGGCAGCAACGCCTTGACGGCGAGTTGGACGCTGAATACCAGCGGTCCAACGGCGACGTATCTGCAAATTCAGCGCGCCACCAGTCTCTCGGGCCCGTGGACACTGATTAACGGCAACTACACGCCGGCGACGTCCGGGCAACTGTCCGAACTGGTGTACGTCAACACCACCTATTACTACAGAGTTGCCGCGTGTAATGCGACTGGGTGCAGCACTTACACGGTCAGCGGTGGGGCGACACTGTCGTCGATACCTACTGCACCGACCTCGGACAGTCCGACCATCACTGCCACTCCAGTGACCGCCGACTCGGTCTCTGACAGCGTTGGTGCGACCGCCGCGCAGTTCCGCGTGGACGAAGGCGGCAACGCGACCTATTCGATTCCGATCCAGGTGCCTCCGGGCACCGCTGGCGTCACCCCGAAGCTAGCGCTGAGCTACAACAGCCGCCTACCGAACGGGGTGATGGGACCGGGCTGGACGATCGAAGGTTCTTCGCAGATCTCACGTTGCCGGCAGACGCGCGAGAGCGGCGACTTTGCTTCCAGCACACCGACGCCGGATGGCAACCCGTTGCCTGTGAACTTCACCGCGTCGGATCGCTTCTGCTTGGACGGCGTGCGTTTGCTATTGCTCGCCGGAAATTCTGGCGCTTATGGTGCGGACGGCACGACCTATTCGCCGGAGACCGATCCTACCACCCAGGTGACCGCGCACGTGTCCGCGAGTTACGTGGGGCCATATTATTTCACCGTACAACGCAAAGACGGCACTACCAGCACATACGGATACATTGCCTCTTCGACCAACGCACTGGCCACGGCATCGTTAAACAGCCAGACCGTGGCGGTCAATTGGAGCCTGGCGCGTGTCCAGGATTCGAAGGGCAACTACATCGACTATATCTACGATTCTCAGCCAAGCAGTAGTTCGCTGCCGTTCGCCGCTGCCGCGGTGGAGACGATCCTGGTGCAAGTGAAGTACACAGGTCACGCCACCTCGCCCGTGTCGAGTCCTTATGCCAGCATTAACTTCACCTATGCGCCGCTATCGACCAATCTGGTCCGCATCGGCTATCAGGGCGGCGTCATGTTTGTGCAGACGCAAGGGTTGGCCTGTGTGACCGTGACGTCCGGAACGACGCGTCCATCCTCATGCAGCGATACCACGATTACCAGCACTACGCTGCGCTACTACGAGCTGGGCTATCAAACTTCGTCTTCCGGATCGCAGTTCCAGCAGCTCAATCAGATCAAGGAGTGCCGCGATAACGGCAAGACGGTGTGTTTCCCTCCGACCACGTTCAACTGGGTCGGAGCGCCGAACACGTTCGTGGCCGGCACGAAGTATCAAAGCCAGACCAGCCCGAATTTCGGTGGGAACGGCGTGGGAAATTCGTCGAATTTGGCGGGCTACAAAGTGGCCGACATCGATGGTGATGGACGCCAGGACTTTGTTTGGGCGGTGAACGAAAACACTTGTCCTAATGGTGGAAGCAGTATCTACGTCGGATTCCTGGATCGAACCGCCAGCGGAGAAATGACCCTCACCACAAGTGGGCAGAGCAAGACTTGCGCGCCCATCAATCTCCAGGACAATGATCGTGCGTGGTATTTGCTGGACTACGATGGAGATGGTCGCGCCGATTTGCTGATTGGCGGAGCCGGCGGGAGCAATTGGGCGATCTATTCCAGCCAGGGTCGGCCCAGCACATCGGGGGCCGCCGTTTTTGGAACGACGAACCTTTTGGCAGGGCTCGCGAGTCCGATTAGCGTTCCCGTCGGAATGAATGCGGCGGGTTTGCTCGCCGACGTAAACGGCGACGGGCTGCCGGATTTCATTACGCCCGATTCTGCGGATCCGATGGGTCCGGTTAGTGGCGTTTCCCATCAAGCTTACTCGGGGCTGTCCGTCAGGCTGTTGACGCGTTCCGGCAGCACGCTAGCTTTTTCCGACCCGTTTCCGATCGTACTGACGTTCGCGTCTGGCGACACAACCTGCGCAGCCACCGCGCAGGTGGAGTGCTCGGTCAATTTCCTCAATACTAACTACCGGAATGCGTCGGCTATCACTACGGACATCAACGGCGATGGGCGCGCAGACCTCACGTTCTTGTTGCAGGTCACACCGTGTTCGCCTTGTCAGGCTGTAGCGGCCAATAAACTTCGCAAATTGCATTTCGATCCGAAGTTGGGCCACGGCAACTCGGACAAAAATGGAGCGTCCGCGCCAACGACGAGTTCGTACTACTGGTACCAGTTCGCCGCCAATGGCATCAGCATGCCCAATGGCTTCAGCGAGAACGTACAGCTGATGCAGCAGTACATTCGACTCGACACGACGAGCGATACCTCCCTTCCCACCACGGTCAAAAATTTCTTCGTCGTCGATCTGACCGGCGACGGATTGGCCGATCTGCTTTATCAAGATACGTCTAACTCTTCGAAGTATCACGTCATGGTCAATGTCGGGAACGGCTATCAAGCGCCGATCGACGTGACCGGAATCAGCAATGGCGCTTTCCTGCAACTCGTCGACATCAACGGCGATGGCAAGACCGATCTGGTCTATCCCACGGGTAGCTCGCCGTTCACGGTTTACAACTACCAGAGCCTCGTGCCGAACGCGACGGCATTCAACGGCTGGGGACCCATGACTACGGCAGGCACTGTCTTAGGCAGCGGGCTGTATGCCAATAGCGACTGGATTTCGATCATCGGCGATTTCGATGGCGATGGTGTGCCGGACTATCTGGGACTATCGACCACGGCGGTCAACAACAACATGTACACCAGCCGCGTGGCCGCTACCAGTCGCTACCAGCCGCGCGATGTGATCACCGATTTCACCAATGGCCTCGGCGCGACGACGCATGTGGCCTATCAACCGCTGACCAACATTGGTGTTTATCAGCGCGGCGGCACCAATGGTTATCCGGCGTTGACTAGCTCAACCGACTACGGTTGGGGCTCGCCGGTATTCGATGTGCTCGCACCGATGTATGTGGTCAGCCAAGCCTCGAGCAGCGCGCCGACCCAAGCAGATGCGAGTGCGATGAGCACGGTGTACTACCGCTATGCCGGTGCGCTCATGCAGGCCGGTGGCCGCGGCTTCCTGGGCTTCTACGAGATCTGGAATTTCGATGCGAACGACAGCGCGTCGGTGGGTAATCAATACGTTGCTGTCCTAAATCGCTATGCGCAGCGGTTTCCGATCACCGGCATGCCGATAGTCACCATCAAGCAAGCCCTGAACGGTGCGATGACGCGCGGGAGTCCCGCGCTCGACACTTGCGCGACCAATCCCGAAAGCCTCAGTTACAACTGTTTTTCTGGCATCACGGGAAGTGGTTCGACACCGGCCTTCCAGATTTCCTGGCCCAGCGTTGCCGGGACCTGGTTCAGCTACAGCTATCAAACGCCCATCTGCGCGGGGCCAGGCTGCTTAACTACTCTTCCGGCGTCGGCGTGCACGGTGGCGGGCGACAGCAGCCCGCAATTGTCGGTACGGCCGACCAGCTACACCGCGGGCGTATTTATCGGGTCGGCGACGCCGGGCCCGGTATTCAGCTACGTTGACTACACTCAGGATACGACATTCGATCTCGGCACCGGTTCGGCTACAGCTGGGGTCGATAATTGGTTCTGCTACGACGGCAACGGCAGTACTGCCGGTTACGGGAACCTGGCGGGCAGCCACACGCGAAATACGAACGGAGCGCTTTCGCCCACGACCTCGGCGGACAAAGTCGTCGCGAACACGTACACGGATACGCTCGCCAGTTGGCAGCTCGGGCGTCTTACGCAGAGCACGGTCACCTTCGCCCGCCCGGGGCAAACCACGCGCACGCGCACGACGAGCTTCACCTACGAGGCCGGATCAGGCCTGCTTAATTCCGAGCACATTCAGTCCGGCGGGTCAGCCGATCAGGACCTGCGCACGCTCTACGACCTGGATGCATTTGGCAACCGCACCGCCGCGTACCAATGCGATAAGAATTTGAGCGACACGCAGTGCCGTCAACACAGCGGCACAAATCAGCAGCAAAGCAGCACGACCGTGTTGCGCTACGCGAAGACGAGTTACGACAGTGTCGGCCGCTATAGCACGGGCAGTCGCGTGCCATTTGCTGGGGCCGGCGGCGTCTGGAACGAGCAGCAGGCGCTGAGCATCGGCAAGCGAGACGAATTCGGTAACGCGGTGCAGCAGAAATCGATCAACGATACGAGCGGCACGACAATCGGCGGCATCGCGACCACGCAATGGTCACAGTACGGTGCGTTGGGCCGCCCGTACTTCGCAGCCGACGCCTCGGGCAAATCGAGCAAGACGACCTACCGCATGTGCAATGGCGCGAACGGCATCCCGTGTTCGAACGATTCGCGCTTCAAATTCCGGTCGCAAACGGTCACGGCGGGCGCACCATCGAGCTGGACGTATTACGACGTGCTCGGCCGCCCGGTGCTCCAGCTGACGCGTAGTTTCGACGGCAATGATTCGACAACCAAGCAGTTCAGTGGCGTGTGCGCGTACACGGACGCACACAATCGCGGGATATACCAATCCGAACCGTTCTTCCTGCCGGTGCCGGTGTACAGCGACGGTTCGCCGCTAGTGGACGTGAGCACGGCCGCGCTGTGCAGCAACGCGCAATATGCGACGACGACCACTTACGACGTGGTGGGCCGGGTTACGAAGGTGACATTGCCAGACAGCAACGTGATCAATAAGACCTACTCGCAGCTAACGACCACGACGAGCAGTCCGCGCAACGCCGCCTGGAAATGGACCCAGACCACCAATGTGCTAGGCGAGGTGGTTTCGACACAGGACCCGCAAGTGACGGGCGACACCAGCGTGGGCATGACGGTGACGCAGACGTACGATGCCATGGGCGATGTGCTGACGGTGGGGCGCAACGCAGGCAATGGCAACATCGTCACCAGCGCCACCTACGACGACCTGGGCCGCAAAACGAGCCAGACGGACCCAGACAGCGGCACGACGACCTTCAGCTACAACGCAGCCGGCGACGTGATCAGCCAGACCGATGCCAAACTTGGCGCTGACCAAAGCAACCACCAGACAATCACGTTCAGCTACGACGCGCAGGGACGTAAATGGCAGCGCACAACGAGCAACGCGACGGATGGCAACGATCTCACCGATACGTGGACCTTTGACTTGGCCGCGAACGGCTTCGGCCAGTTGTACACGGAATCGCGCAGCGGCACGGGTAGCGGCAACACGGCCTTCACGCGCAAGCTGGCCTACGACAACAAAGGCCGGTTGGTTACGCGCACGACAACGATCGGAACGAAAGACTACCCGGAGATAACGGTCTACGACAGCCTGGGAAGAGTGAAGGCGCAGGCCGACATCAGCGGCCACTACGCCAGTCCGAACTACAGCGCTAATGGATACACCTCAAGCCTAACCGACAGTCGCATCGGCGCGTTCTATCAACTGCTGACCACCACAGCGCGCGGGCAAGTTGCCACCGATCAGCGCGGCAATAGCACGACCTTGCAGAGCCAACTGACCTACTACGCCGCTACGGGAAGACTCAACACGGTCTGCTCCGGCTCGGGCACCTCGTGCAATCTGCAGGACCTGCAATATCACTTCGATGCGGCAGGGAACCTCGATGCGCGCACGCGTGCCGTGCATGGCGCCACCACCTCGGAGAGCTTCACCTACGACGCACTGAACCGCCTCAAGAGCGCAGGCCTCGTCCAGATCAACGGCGTGACCCAAACGATAGCGCCGACACTGAGCCTAACTTACGACCAGCTCGGCAACATTTGCACGAAATCGCCACTCTCCGGCAGCACGATCAACTACCAATACGCCGGGCCTTCGGGATGCGCCCTCCACGGCAGCATCGGCAGCCCGCACGAAGCGGTCTACGTGGGAGGCAAGGCCTACGGCTACGACGCCAATGGCAACCAGACCACGAATGATAACGGGAGAGCGATCAGCTACAACGCGCTGAACCAGGTGACGCAATCGGTGGAAGGCGCGGTCACCGTCAGCTTCCAGTACGGCCCGGACGGTGACCGGTTCCTGCGTCGCGACAGCGATCAGGGGCTGACGACGTACTACCTTGGCAAGACGGAAGTGCGCGTGTTCGACGCGGGCAGCCTGACGATTCGGCGCTATCTGGGTAGCGTCGCCATCGACTACGTGAAGTCGGCTGGCTCAAACGAAACGCGTTACACCTTCGGCGACCACCTAGGCAGCATGGATGTGATCGCGACATCGAGCGGGCAGGTATACGAAAGCCTGAGCTTCGATGCGCACGGCAACCGCCGCGACCCAACCAACTGGCAGGGCAGCGCACCGCTCCCCACGAGTACAAACGTCGGGTTCACAGGGCAGGAGCATGTGGACAGTCAGAGCTTCATTCACATGAATGGGCGGACTTATGATCCGACGATTGGGAGGATGTTGCAGGCGGATCCTGTTCAAAACCCCGGAAGCCAGGGGCTTAACCGCTATGCCTATGTGGCGAACAATCCGCTGACGCTCACTGATCCGACGGGGTACTCCTGGTTTGGCGATCTGTTGAAAATTGCCTCAGTAGCGGCTATCAGCTACTTCTCATTTGGAACGTTGGCTCCGATTGCAGCAGGTTGGTTCGGCGGGTCTGCAATATTGGGCGGCGCATTCGCAGGCGCAGTTGCAGGATTTGCATCCGGCGTGATCATGACGGGAACGTTGCAAGGTGGATTACAAGGAGCGTTCAGTGGTGCTCTATTCGGTGGTCTAGGAGGATATTTTGGAGCAGCAAGTGGGTTCTCGATTTCGCGGATCGCAACCAATGCTTTCGCGGGAGGTGTAGTCTCCGCGTTAGAGGGTGGAACGTTCGGGAGCGGTTTTTTTAGCGCGGGCGTGAGCGCTGCGTTCACGCCTTACGTCGGTGGCATTAGAGACGGTGCTGCTCGGTACGTTGTGGCTGCGTTGATTGGCGGAACGGCTTCCGTTGCGGCTGGAGGGAAGTTTGCAAATGGAGCCGTGACAGCGGTGATGCAGATGGCAGTACAAGACGTGTCTGAACGTCTAAACAGTGGCGGGAGAGGCGGCGATGGGGCACCCGCGTCGCGCTTCAAGCGCGATGAAGAAGGAAATCTTGTCTATATCGATGTATCGGGCTCTGCGAGTAATCATGATCTTCGCGTAACTGACGACTATGGTGTCGCGCGAGACCATGGCGCAACAATGCACGGGGGGATTGATCTTGCCCCACTAGGCACCCCTGGAGATCCTGTATTTCCCGATCCTGATGCGTTAGCCCTAAGCCTGACCTCAGGCAAGGTAATAAACATCGGAGCGTCCGGATTTGGCCCTAATTCCGTGACCATCCAAGCACCCGATGGAACGTATTTTACATATGGGCATCTTTCCTATCACTCCGTTAACGTGGGAGATACGGTGGAAGCTGGAGACCCGTTGGGCGTCATTGGCACCATGGGGAATTCTACGGGTATTCATCTCCACATTCAGGCCTCATTGGTGTCCCCTTGGCCACCCGCCAGCCAATTTATCGGAATACGCATACAGCCGATTTTTTACCCGAGTTGGTATAACCATGCTACCTCTCCATAGTAGGCTTGCACGATGAGAAATCTACTAAAAAAGATAATGGTTTTTGTCGTGACGGTCGCGGCGGCAAGTTCCTCGTGCGCAGGCACGAGGAACAATGACTCATTGTCGGACACGTTATTGTCCGCTGCTCGTGTGGCGAGTAGCAAAGATGATCTGTTAAGTATTCTAGATGCCGAACCAAAAGCTTTGAAGGCTGCAGGCGATGGAGCGGCACGTGACTACGATCGTCTCTTACTTCATCTGCGACCCGGTACGGTTAAGATGTACCAAGATCGAGCTGCGTGCAAAGAGGTCGAGCAAGAGCCGAAATGTCAGAAATACAGGCTCGTCGCCTATGTTCGTACCCTTGGAATCTTTGTTGTCGCCAAACTCTACTACGAGAGTGCCGAATATATTGTCCTGGATGATGTCTCTGGCGACGAAGCGATTCTGCGCAGCTTTCCGAGATTTTCACCTTCGGGTGACCACGTGCTTGTGCTTCTCATGAACGACGAGCAATTAGGGTTCGCTGTGCAGGTTTGGCAACGCAGCCTGCACAAGTTCTCTCTTGAGTGGTCGGGGTCGCCCTACGCCGAGGGTGGGATGTATACGACCTATGAACTCGTTCGCTGGAACAAGGAAAATGTCATTGAACTGGAAGCAGAAACCCGGTCTGGATCAATCGAGTCTCGTCCAGTAAAGCAATTCTATCTGCACGAGACTTCGCATAGCTGGAAAGTCACCAATACTCCAAACTAGACAACCCACATATCAGTTTCGACAAGGTCAGTGCTTTAGCGCTGAACGATCCGCGGTGTGCACCAAGAAGGAGGTAAGAATGAAATGGCTTATCAGGTGGTCTGTATTCCTCTTAGGATTCGCAATTGTTGACGTTGCACTGGCGCAATCTTCACCTTACGTAGCCATGGTCCCCGCGCGGCTAATGGATACCCGGCTGGGAAATCATACGGTTGATGATCAATTTGCAGGCGGCGGACCGTTGGCAACTAATTCTACGAGCAATCTTACGGTCCTTGGGCGTGCAGGCATACCGATTAGTGGCGTAAGCGCGGTGGCGCTGAGTGTCACTGTGACGGATCCAACTGACCCTGGTTTCGTCACTGTTTGGCCGGCGGGCCCTACACGGCCCAACGCGTCTAATCTGAATCTCAATCCTGGGAAGAGCATCTCCAATCAAGTGGTAACAAAGCTTGGTACAGGCAGCCAAGTTTCGATCTTTGTGTATTCAGGATCAGCAGGTTCTGCAAACGTAGTTGTGGATGTTGTCGGATACTTTCTTACCACTTCGGATTTTGTTGCCTTAACGCCAGCTCGTCTGCTTGATACTCGGCCAGGACAGCAAACCGTTGACGGCCTGTTCGCCGGCGCGGGTGCATTCGCTAGCGGGGAGGCGCGTAGCCTCCCCGTGTTTGGGCGCGGCGGTCTACCGACCAGTGGAGTGACCGCCGTAGTCATCAACGTAACGGCGACTAATCCAACTGCGCCCTCTTTCATTACCGTATGGCCGTCAGATGCGAGTTTCCCAGTTGCCTCTAACCTTAACGTCGTCGCGGGTCAGACTATACCCAATCTTGTAATGGTTGCCCCTAGTAGCACAGGGTATATCTCTCTATATAATAACGCTGGGGCAACCGATCTAATTGTCGACGTGGTTGGCTATTTCACATCAACTAGGACTTTTAATCCGTTGGTGCCCGCACGCCTCCTAGATACCCGTGGTTACGCAACGATCGACGGGCAATCTTCCGGGCAGGGCCCCATAGGGAGTTTTGGCACTCTCAATCTGCCGGTGTTGGGACGAGGTGGAGTCCCCACTGGTGGCGTTGGCGCAGTCGCATTGAACGTGACTGTGGTCAGTCCAACTGCGACTGGCTACCTTACGGCATGGGGCAAAGATACAACTCAAGGAAATGCCCCGCCGCCAACTATGGATGCAAATTTCAATCCGAGCGATGTCATACCAAAACTCGTCATTGCCCAGGTGGGACCTGACGGCCAAGTGTCGTTTTTTAATAGTAATGGCTCAACTAGCGTAGTTGCTGATGTTGTAGGTTGGTTTCCCTCGCCTAGTTCTTCTAATAGCTTCTTCTACACCGTCCCGTCGGACTTTTTGATAACCGCTAATCAGAGCGCTCCTTGGTCTACGAGCCAAGAAGTCTACGGAAGAACAATCACATTGCCGACGGCTAGCTGGGTCTATGCTCAGTTGGATGGGAGGTATTACAGTTCAAGAATGCCTTATGGGGACTCAGCGGATGTTTTTGCCACCGTCGACGGCGTTCGCATAACCGGTATGGCAATGACTGATTGGTCTACAAGCAATCATTCCTCTCAGCATTGCTATAACGGAGTTGGCGCAGTGTATTTGGCTGCAGGTCAACATACCGTCAGTTTGCGGGCAAACGGGAAAAACACCTATATAGGGGCTGGCTCGAATCTGTCTTTCTTTGTCAATCCTGCAACGAATGTCAACGTTTCAAGCACCTCCAATACATACGGTCCATATGGCTTTTCTTATACTACTGCACAGTCGCAAGGAACAGCCCCTATTCCTTACGCCACGGTAATTCAGAATCAGATTACATCCCCTCCTGGAACGCCAATATTTAGCTTCTCAGCGTTTACCGAACAAAACTCCACTTACTCTGGAGACGCTCTTTCAACTATCTATCTTAATGGTCAGGAGCCGACATTGACCCAGGCGACGTGGACTAATAATGATTATTTCCCCGCGATCGAAAAAGCTGCGCCCATGTTCAGCCAGTCGCTTTTCGCAAGTTCGGGCAGCGACAATATTTCTCTAATTGCGACCGTTTACCCGTGGATCGTGAATGGGGGGCACAATCTGGTGACGTATACCGTCAACAAACCTTCTTTAGTATCGGTATACGGCGGCATGCGTGTATACGGCTCATCGCCCTCTCAGTTTTTGTCTCCTTCAAGTTACAATACTGTATGGTTTGGGTCAGCTAGCTGTATCGGCACAAACCAAAATTGGCCAGGATGCCCGGCCGTAGGTACGCCGGTGCTTCTAGCGAGTCAAACAATTGACGTTCCTTTTGGCCATTCGGGGGAGGTTCTCTTCATGGCTAAAACTCGCATGCAGGGGGACAAATCGGATGGAGGAGGGCAGGTTGTTTTGTACATCAACATTGATGGTAACAATACTCCGACAACCGGAGTACAAGGCATAACATCTGCCGATGGGGAGAGTCAAAGAACGTTGAGCACAAGCTATTTCGCTACCGGCAACAATCGACTTGCTCCCGGAACGCACACTGTGCAAGTTTACGTTGCAGCGCAGGGTTCGTTCATCCACATGACTGTGGCGAACGACTTGCCTTTGGTTTGGTTTGATTGATTGCCGCTATCTCCAAAAAAGAAGCTCGGCTCATTGTCGAGCTTCTTTTTCGAATCTCTCCAGGAAAACCCCGTCTTTGCGGCGAAAATCCAGCATTGCAAGCGCATAGGTGGCTGCGGGATCGAATTCCTTCACGTAACCGTCAAAGCAATTTTTTGGAGAGAAGACGGACGCAAGCATGCCTCGCTTAGGTTCGATGTAGCTGTATTCACCGAATCCTGCGATAGCACCATCTTCTCCCAAAACCGTCAACTGCCCCTCCCCGAGCATGTTTACGAGCCCGGTTACGCAGCCCTCAAAATGACGCGCCGTTGTTGTCGAGTTCAGATCTACCACTGCCTCTTTCCAATAAACACTGGCAGTTGATGCTGTGCTTGAATAGAGTTTGCCATCCCAGTGAGAGCCGATGTTCTCCCAGGTCGCATCCGAGTACATCGCCAGGTGCCGTTTGCGGAACTCGTTCAACGCTTGGAGCTTTTCTGCGGCTGCAGGGTCGTTGGTGAAAGCATCTTCGGGATAGACGTCGCTACGTAAGGCAGCTGCCAGAGCTTGGGCTGACCGATACACCATGCTGCCCCAAACTGCGCCTGCGCGTTGCGTAGGTAGCAGTGCTATTGGCAACACTAGAAAAAATGCAGAAGCGATCCAGGACACCTTGCGCGAGACGCCGTGCGGTTGCGCAATGTCACAAAGCACAAGCAGAAGAAGACTGCACCAAAACAGGCTCGGCCAAAGCAAGTAGCGATCTGCATATATCTGATCGTTATGAGCGCTCATGTAGCCTAGTCGGGTGGTGCTAACTGTTATCGACGTAGCTAAAACAAAAGATCCCGTGCAGATCGCGAAGGCCTGCACACTCGTCAACTCTTCTTTCTTCAAAAAAAAGACAATCGCCTTGTACAAAAAAAAGCAAACTCCCGCGATGCCGAACAGAGCGCTTAGTGAACTCCAACTGAGACCGCTCGCATCCGTAAGTTGGTTCGCGGACCAAATCAACAGACTTCCAAGCCATGTTCTATCGTTAATGAAGACCCATGGTGCATGTGGATTTGCGCTTCCCAGCCAGCCATTGACCCAAGGACTGGATAGCCATTGCGCCGCCAACAACCCGCTCCGCTGAGGAGAAAACTCTAAGGAACCGCGAATCCCTTCGTTGCCTGGAAGTAAAAATAAATAGAGGGCTAAACATGACATCAAGGTTGCTATTGGGATAAGCGACCAACGCCAAGGTGCGCGCAAAACGATCCCTAGGGAAACTACCCCAATGAAGCTAGATATTCCGGGGCCAAAGCAAAATGTGGCGACGGTGCAGGCCAAACAAGAAAAAACTACCCATTTGACGGAGTTTCTTTTTTTTGCTTCAAACACGCACAAACCTGCGACCATGACGCAGAGCATAACCAGATATGCGTGCAATGATTCGTGTCCGTGCAAGAGCATTCTGGCATTTCCCAGCCACAATGTTCCAAGCGTGATTAGCATTACGCCCATGGCGCGATGGACCTGACTCCAACCATGCTGTCGCAATATGACAATTGACCCGAGCACAGCTGAGCAGACGACGCAGATTGTTCCCAAACTTAGCTGCAGAAGCTGATTGGCTGACAACCAATTGATCTCCGCAACGCGAATCAAATTCGGAATTATTGGGCGGTGACCGTTCTCCAGCTGGATCACGTTCTGCGGAAATGGAAGCTTGAGAAGTAGTGGGTACATCCGCCATTGATCAAACATTGGCTGTCGCCAGCCGAACTTCACAATGGCCAAAATCGAAGTAGCGGCGTATAGGGTCGCCATCAGGTAAAAGTACAATAGCAACGCATTGTTTTTAATTTTCATATAATTGTCGAGGTTGAAAACTTTTCTGAAGGTGCTCTGAGCGTTGATGATCAATCGGCATCCACAGCTTGTATGCTGGCGTCTTTGCTTGAGACTATCAAATTTTGTGCATTTTTCAGCGCCCCTTCCGCACTATCTGCGGCAGTGTTGATGCGAAATGGAGTCAGATTGGTAGTCATGAAGTCGCCGCGATCGGCGGCGGGCGAGTCCGGTGTCCCGTCCGTACGCCGTAAGCAGCATGGCTCGATAAGAAATTGCTCCGCTTTGCGATTTCTTGCTCCCGTATCCGCGACGATTCCGTCCAAAACGACATCCATTGCCGCACTGACGGGCTGTCCCGTCCGCATGCTGTCCGCAGCGTGGTTCGACAAGAAATCGCTGTATTTTACGATTTCTCGCTGTCCCGTCCGCACGCTGTCCGCAGCATGGCTCGATGAAAATCGCTCAATTTTTTGCGATTTTTCGTTCGCACATCCGCGGTGTCCCGTACGCACGCTGTCCGCAGCATGGCTCGACAAGAAATCGCCCCGTTTTTTGCGATTTTTTGGCCGTGCATCCGCAGCAACTTTACCCAAAACGGCATCCATCGCCCGGCTAGCGTGCCTTCTTGTCCCGATTTCAATCCCGGTTCATGACATAGAGGCGCGCGCGTGCGGACGGTGTTCCGACGCGTGGTTGTTCTCGTAGCTAAGCTGGTGCGCCGGTCACGGTGGCTCGAAGTACCATCCAGTCAATCGTTCATCCCAAGCCTCGAACCACTTTGGAGTGCCGTGTGCCCTGGGCCTCCCGGTCCACGCGTCCGCGGGAGTGAGCCCACGCAGATGTTGATGGGGGCGTACGTGGTTGTACCAAAGCCGGAACGCGCACACTTTGGCTGCAAGATCATCGCCGCCGGTCACGGCGATCAAATCAAGATGCCGTTTGAGCGTGCCGAACAACCGTTCAATGCGACCATTCATCCAAGGGCAGTGAGGCGCGGTGTGCTGCAACCGCACCCCCAGCAGCCGCATTGCGCTGCGCAAGATTTTGGACGAGAAGCAAGCTTCATTGTCGGCCCGTATCGTTCCCGGCAGTCCATATTTTCTGAAAGCAGTGATGAGTTCACGCAGAATCGTCAGACTGCGCTTGTCCGCAATCTCGCGCAGGACCAGTGCGGCGCGAGTACCGTGGTCGAGCAGGCCGAGGATCAGGCGCTGCTGTCCGCTGAGGTCCGCTTTACCAGTCAGATCTAAGGCCCAGATGTGATTTCGAGGTTGCGGGCGAGGAACACGGTGTTTTAGCGTTCGACACAGGCGCAGAATTTCGGAGCGTCGTTGACGCAACAAGGTTGCGACGTATGTTTTTCCAACCGTCATGCGTCGGTCGATGGCGAAACGCCGATTGAATACCTCGGCGTGAACGCGGCAACTCAGTCCTGGCGACCAAGCAGCAAGTCGAATGATCTCGCGTCGGACCCACTCTGGTTTGCGCGCATTGCGGGTGCTCTCAATGCGCGCGGCTGCAATGTGTCTCCGCTTGCATGGGGAAGAAGCGCGGCGTCGACGAAGATCGAGTATGAGTGCAAGCAGCGATCCGGCGATGAGGAGAGCAATGCAGTACAGCATCTTCCTTGATCACTATCAGCGAGGTTTCCGAATTGTTTCCTGACTGATGGAAAAAATGCGTAATCGGCCAGATTCCCAATGCCGGATTGGCGGGCATCGCTTCCGAATTTTTTCGCGGGTCCTGTGGCATAATTTGCGCGGGGTTCATGGGGATTTTTGATGTCGTTTTTTCTTAGCGTGTTCGCTTCATGGATGAGTGCGTCAGCACGCATGAGCACCCGGCAACTGGGTCGCTCGCGCCCCGCCGCATCCAATGCATTCGGCAATCGGGCATACACGGTCTTGCGTCGCTGCGGCGTACTATTAAGCCTGCTGGTCCTGTGGCTGGGCAGCTGCGGTGCCGCCGTCGCGCAGTTGCCAGCCATGATCGGCCAGACGGTCACGCAGACATCTGCAGGCGCAACGCACACCTGCGCGCTGACGACGGCAGGCGGGGTGCAGTGCTGGGGTTACAACGGAGACGGCCAGACCAGTGTACCGACTGCGCTGCTCAGTGGCGGCACGGCGGCCATCTCGGCGGGTGCGTACCACACTTGCGCGCTGACAACGGCGGGCGGGGTTCGGTGCTGGGGTAACAATAGCTGGGGCCAGACCACCGTACCTGTCGCACTGGTGAGCGCCGGCGTGGCAGCGATCTCAGCAGGCTCGAATCACACGTGCGCGCTGACGACGGCGGGTAGGGTGCAATGCTGGGGTGACAACGCCTATGGCGAGAGCAGCGTACCGACTGCGCTGGCAAGCGGTGGCACGACAGCGATTTCGGCAGGCACGAATCATACTTGCGCGCTAACGACAGCGCGCGCGGTGGTGTGCTGGGGCAACAACAGCAATGGCGAGACCAGCGTACCGGCCGCGCTGGCCAGTGGTGGCGCGGCGGCGATCTCCGCGGGCACTTCTCACACCTGCGCGCTGACGACGGCGGGCGGGGTCCAGTGCTGGGGTGACAACAGCAACGGCGAGAGCAGCGTACCGATCGCGCTGGCGAGCGGCGGTGTGGCGGTGATTTCGGCGGGCCGGGACCACACCTGCGCGCTGACGACGGCGGGCGGGGT
>Ga0068854_100001036_pt1 | contig 16673 bp, 21 predicted proteins | sample KBSCornC42_FD_66590 | JGI IMG/M metagenome (GOLD analysis project Ga0068854, IMG submission 66590) | Corn rhizosphere microbial communities from Kellogg Biological Station, Michigan, USA - KBS Corn C4-2 | ecosystem: Host-associated > Plants > Roots > Rhizosphere > Soil ... | reverse complement strand
ACGCTGCCCATCGCCATGGCGTCAGAAGTAATGATAAAAATGTTGGATGGCGACTGAATTCGATCCGGACGATGCCAAGCTTGATGACTACGAGATCGAGCGTCGGATCGAGCGAAAAATGTGGGAGGGAGATAGATTAAGGGTCGCTCAAAAAGTTCTCAAAGAAAGAATCCGCTCTCGAACTAGCGCAAACCAAACGCCTCAATTGCTTTGGGAGTTGGCAGCGATCTTCGGTGCCCTAATCATCAGTCTAGGCTTCGTGCTCTACGCAATCAGAGATCGCATCTTTTGACGCAAGGTGCGGCATGACCTCGAACAACGGTGACCTTGAAAGGGTGCTTCGGGAGAATCTGAAGTTGAGACGCCAAGTCGTGGCGGAGTTCACCAAGGCGAGTGATTCGGCTGCCATACGGTTCACCAATGGTGGAGCGCTCGGTTCGGAAGGGCCGAGGATCAACCGCTCTTCTTCGCTCTCCTATTCGTGCTGATCGCCGCCACGCTCTACGTCTTTCTCTAGACGGCAATGCAGGCTGACAGGATCATCGCGGCCATGCGCAGCGGTGCCATCCTGCATAAGCAGATCATCGAAGGCCCAGCCGTCTATTGCCTGGGCCGAGATCAATGGTCTCGCGCACGTACCTGTAGCGGCGACGGAGGCGAAATTAGTCAGGCTACCGCGGCTTATTGCGCCAATGCGAGCTGGGGATCCCATTACGCCGCATGGCCGATGTTTGAGCTTTGGGCAATTATGATTAGTGGGCGCATACCAAGGAGGAGTTTATGCGCAAATCGCGTCAGCGTCCGCTGACGCTCTTATTGTTTGGCATTAGGGCGAGCCATTGGCTCGCAATACCCTGGTGTGTGTTTGGCTTGTTCGGCTGCACACTGTGGTCTAAGTCTCTGCCACCCTACGCTCTGTCCAACAGCGAAACGACTATAGTAGAGCGGGACATTCTTTCTGCCACAAAAGATTTGGACAAACCTCCTTTTCACGACCTGAAAGCCGCGAAAAGCAGCGGCGGCGACTTATACGTTTGCGGCTGGACGAATTCTAACAACAAGGCTTATCGATCTTCCGAACAGGCGTTCATCGGAACTTTTTCGGCTGGTCGCTTCTCACCAGCCCGCATCGGAACCGATGCAGACTCAAACGTGCAAGTGGTGGTCGAATGTCAAAAACTCGGCATCTCTATCGCCCACCCTTCTTGGGATACAGGTGCCCCTGTGGGTTGGAGTAGTAATCGAAAAAAAGGCCACGGTAGATAATAACCGTTTTTTGAGAATTAGCCCCTCAACCGGCGCTGAACGTGACCTAGAACGCGCTCGGCAATGTCAGGGTGAACACCGGCGCGGCTCATTAGGCTCCTAGCTGTTCTACGGCAATCATGCAAAGTCCACCCGGTCATGCCTGTTGCCGCATCTAAAGCCGCCTTGGCCTTACCCCAGCCAATGAAATAGCCATCGCCGCGACCGGCGAACACATAAGGATTGGAGTTGAGTCGTGGTCGGGAGCGAAGAATATCTACTGCCATCGAAGGCAGCACTAGCTCGCCGCCCGTTCCCTTCTCGCGCTTCACTCCATTCTTCACCAACCATGTGCCGTCGACCGACACATCTTCCCATTTCATCGACGCAACCTTTTCCCGGCGCTGGGCGGTTAAAAGAAGCATCTTTACCATGTCGCCGAACGTGCCCGTGGCCTTGGTCCAAACAAGTCTGATCTCGTCGTCAGACAGTATGCGCTCCCGCGCACGCTCACTCGCCTTCGTTCGCCGCATGCCTGGAATGATTGGCGAGTTGTAATTGTCATTCCGCTTTGCGTACCATTTGAAGATGCTCGTCACCGTTCCTAGAATCATGTCCGCCTGAACGGGACCCGCGTTGTCTTCAACCCTGTCGCAAAGCTTGGTGACATCGGTGCGCCCGATAGATCTGAAATTTCTGCAAGCAGGCAAAACGTGATTGCGAAAGTTGCGACGAATGGCTCTTTCGGAGAGAAGCCCCCTGGCTTCGACATGGCGCTTAAGCCATTCATTTGCGACTGTCTCAAACGCCTCAGGTCCCTCGACGCGCTGCCCACCTTTAAACAGTTGATGATGTCTTTTGCCTTCGCTCTCGCATCCTCGATTGTCATTAGCGGAAACGTGCCCAGCGTATTCCACACCTGCTTACCGTTTGGGTTACGCGTCATCGCGACGAACTGCTTTGACCCAGTTGGCCGCATGCGGATGAAGTGCCCAGACATTAACGGGTCACGCTGATGGTAGATGCTCTTTTTCGGTTTGAGCGCGGCCACACCCTTGTCGGTGAGATTGCGAGCCATGCGCCCTTCCTTCGGCTAACTATCAGCAAGCGTTTTGAGGCTTGCGCCCTACGCGCCGCAAATCCTGAGCATCCTGCGCATCATGGTGGCGCTGCTCCTGTTTCAGCATGCCTTTTCCAAGTTCTTCGGCTTCCCCGCGCGGATGCCGACGCCCGCGCCGTTCTCACTGATCTGGTTCGCCGGCATGATCGAGCTAATCGCCGGCGCGCTTCTTCTCCTTGGCCTGTTTACGCGCATCGCCGCCTTCATTCTCTCCGGCGAGATGGCCTTCGCTCATTTCATTGGTCATGCCCCGAAGGGCTTCTATCCGCTGACCAATGGCGGCGAGTCCGCGGTGCTGTTCTGCTTCATATTCCTTTGTCTCGCCGCAGCTGAAGGCGGCGCTTGGAGCCTCGATGCGCTGAGAGGCAAGGCGTAGCATCACCACCAGATAAGCCAGAGCACGAACGGGATCAGCACCAGGCAGAGAGCCATGGCAAGCAACAGAAGAATGGCGGCTAGGGTGCTGATCATGCGGGCGCGATTCTTCTGGAGCGGGCTTGCGAGCTACCACTTGCCAGCGAGGTCGTTCTGCATCAGACGGCGCTTGAGCAGCATGATCCTGCCGTAGGCCTGCTCGATCCGCACGCGAGAGATGCGCCCGTCCTTCACCGCCTCTGACATGACAGTGTGTACCTTCACGCCAAGCTCAGGGTCGTGCGACTTCTCGTTGGAGAACACGATGAGATCGGTGCCGGCATTGACCGCCTTGATGACGCGCTCCTCGAGCGAATATTCGCCGCGCACAGCGCCCATCTCCATGTCGTCGCTCACCACCACGCCCTGGAAGCCGATATAGCCCTTGGCGCGCAGAGCCGTGATCGCGCGGCGCGATAGCGAGGCAGGCAGCCGCGCGCCGTCGCTGAAGCGCGGGTGATAGAGGTGGCCAATCATCACCGCATCGAGCAGGCCGTCCTTGGCGAGTTGGCGATAAGGCTCGAGCTCGATCTCGCGCCATGTGTCGGAGATGTCGGCAAGAGTCTTATGGCTGTCGGCGCGGCTCGAGCCGTGGCCGGGGAAGTGCTTGACCACGGTGACGATGCCCGCGTCGCGATGTGCAACGATGAAAGCGCGGGCAAGCTGGGTGACGGTGTTTGGGTCGGCGCCGAAGCTGCGCTCCCTCTGCCCGATCACCGGATTGTCCGGATTGAGATTGAGATCGACCACCGGACCGAAATTGAGATTGAAGCCAGCCTCCGCGAGGTCCTTGGCCATGCCCGCATAGAGCCGCACGGCGCTCTCCGGATCGCTGAAGCTCGGATTTCTGCCGACCTTCCATGCCGAGGGGATGTAGAGGTGGCCATTCTGCCGCGTGAGCCTCTGCACGAGACCGCCTTCCTGATCGACGGCGATGAACGGGACCGGCGTCGGGCGTGCGTCGCGCAAGAACGCGGTAAGCGCGCGGAGCTGATCGGGTGGGCCGATATTTTCCGGATACAGGACAACGCCACCGACGGTGCCGTCGGCGAGCTGGTCCCGAACCCTGATGACATCGGAATCGGTGATCCGGTAGCCGGAAAATCCCACCATGATCATCTGCCCGATCATCGACTCGAGCACGGTGTCAGGCGGCTTCTTGAGCTCGATGTCGAAGGCTTCGGCGCGACTCGAAAGCGGCGCCACGAGCAAAAGGCTCATCACACTCAAGATTTTCGGCATTGCCGCGAGGCGCTTTGCGAGCATCGGCAGGTTCAGGGCGCAGCTTTGGTGAGTCTTGCAGGAGTGATGGGAGGACCAGAAACCGCGGATTCTATGGCAGTTTTAAGAACCGGCAGGACGAATTCAACTTCCAGGACGCATCGGGGCGAATGACATGCTATGACTGGCGCTGTGCCGAGCGCCTGGGGAGGCGGTCATGCGAATGCGCGCCTGGATCGCCATCGGCGGCGAGATTCCCCGACAGGGTCGCGTTGGCGATGAGCAGCGTGCGGTCGGCCTCCCCGACCAGCGACAGCCCGCGAAATCCCGAGCCTGACGCGCCGCGCGTCGGACATTGGGGAAACGGATTGTTGCGGCAGGCATCGAGCAGGACGATCTGCTGCGGCGCCGGCGATGAGGCATCGAACAGCTGCTCTAGCGCGACCGATCTCAGCGCCGTCTTGTTCTGGCATTCGATCTCCATATCGGTCGGCGCGAGCACGTTCTTGCCGTCGACCTCCATGCCATGGCCCGCGTAATAAACGAGTGCCACTTCGGCGCCAGTCGCCTCGCGCTTGAATTTCTCCAAGGCGTCGAGAAGATCGGCGCGGTCGAGGTTGTAATATTCCGAGACCTCGAAGCCGTGCGACTTGAGCTCGGCGGCGATCGCCTTGGCGTCGGGCACCGGATTGATCAGGCTCGAGAGATGCTGGTAATCGCTCATGCCGATGATGAGGGCGACGCGCTTTGCTTGCCCCGCCGACGGCACGAGCGCCGCTAGCAGAAGTGCCAGTGCTAAGAGGAAGCGGGACATCGATTCAGGCCTTGGGATGGCCTCGGCGGGGCGGAGCTTAGCACCGGCGGCCCCGGTCGCCCATAGCGCAAAAACCCTTGGGCTCGGTGCCGATTTTGTCACGATTGTGAAGTTACTGTGAGACGCCCCGCAACAGGATCCTGCTAGAGAACACTATGGTCAGCATCCGCCAGTTCTTGAGCGTCGTACTTGCCGCAAGCCTTGCCTTGAGCTTGGCGCTCGCATCGACGCCAGCTTCCGCCAAAAAGAAGAAGAAGCATCAGCAGCCGGTCGAGCAGCAGCAGCCTCCGGAGGACTCGCCCGATGTGATCTTCGCCAAAAGCCTTGTGGGCAAGGCCTATGACGATGGGCTTACGGTCGAGGGTTGGGATGAGGTCGACGGAGGGCTCGTCGCACCGCCCGTCTATGTCCGCCGCTATCAGCGCGAGGACGGAACTTATCTCGTCCTTACGAGTCGTGAGCTGAAAAAGGCTACGAAGACCGAGCCCGCGTCCTACGTCGTTGCCGACGCGCTGATCGTGCCTAAGCCGCAAGCCGATATGCAGTTCTCGATCGCCTGCGTGCTCGGCAAAGACCAGACGCTGAACTTCATGGGTGAGGCCAAGGGCAAGGAAGACAAGGAGTGGTGGACCGATGTGAGGCGCGCGTGGCAGATCTCACTCGAGACCGGCGAGATCGCCTCGGTCCCGCCGAAGGGCATCCGCTGCACCAATGCCTCGTGGGGCCAGTAGGAGCAGGCTGATGAAAGCCACGCTTAAGGGCAAGGTGATTGCCGCGAGCGACGACATCGTCGAGCAAGGCGGCTACACCTATTTTCCCAATGAACATGTGCGGCTCGAACTGCTCGAGAAAGCGCCGAAGACCGCGTCGGACCTCGAGTGCCCGCATGGCGTCCAGTTCTATGATGTGGTGATCGATGGCGCGCGCTACGCCCGCGCCGCCTGGCGTTACGAGGCGCCGCGCCCCTCGATGCAACACGTCGCTGATCGATTCGGCTTCTGGCACGAGGTCGAGGTCGGCTGATCACCGCTCCGAAAATCAAATCGTCATGGCCGAGCTTGTCCCGGCCATCCACGATTGTCGTGTCATTCCCGCGAAAGCGGGAATCCAGTAATCACCACCTTCAGATGGTTTTGCGAGCGCACGGGCTACTGATTGCCCGGTCGAGCCGAGCAACGACAATCGCGGACTGCTGCGTCGACTTTGGCAATGATGGGTTACTTTATTACTCCCACGCCGGAAGCTTCTCCTGTGCGGCGAGCGCGGCCATGGCCGCTTCGAGCTCCGAGACGAAGGCATCATAGGACTCCTTGCCGTAGAGCGGTTCGCCGACGCTGACGATGACGTTGAACGGCACGAGCAGGGCGGAGCCGCGCGGCAGCGCCTTGCCGAGCCCGTGTATGAACACGGGCACCACCGGCACCTTGGACCGCGCTTTCGCCAGATGTCCGATGCCTTTCTTGAAGGCTTGCAGCGTCTCCGGCTCGCCGCGCGTCCCTTCCGGGAAGATCACCAGGATCTCGCCGCGGTCTAGCGCCTGCTCGGCGAGCAGCAGCGGATTGCCGCCCTCCTTGCCGCTGCCGCGCTTTACCGGGATGATGCCGACGATTTGATCGGCGAACCAGCCGCGTAAACGGCTCGAATAGAAATAATCCATCGCCGCGACAGGGCGGAGCTTCGGCAAAAGTCTAAGCGGCATCAGCGACATCATCGCCAGCGCATCGAGATTGGAATTGTGATTGCCGGCAAGGATGGCAGGCCCATCTTTAGGCAGCCGCTCGCGATGCCGCACGGTAAGACCGAGCGCGACAAGGATCACGGCGCGCACCACCACGGCGAAGAACAGGAACCTGAGCAGTCTCGTGAGCGGGTTCTTGCTCATGGGTAGTAGAAGTAGCGGACGAAGTGCACGAACACCGGTGCCGCGTAAGTGGGCTGTCGACGCGGTCGAGAATGCCGCCATGGCCCGGGATCAGTCCTCCGGTGTCCTTCACGCCGAGATCGCGCTTCATCGCCGACATGGTGATGTCGCCGAGGAAGCCGGCGATGCCGAGGATGAGGCCGGCCAGCGCAGACCAGCGCATATCCAACGGCGTGAGGTAAGGGCCGGCAAGCGCCGCAACGAGCGTTGTCGTGGCGACGCCGCCGATCAGCCCCTCCCAGGTCTTCTTCGGACTGACATGCGGCGTGACCTTGTGGCGGCCGAAGAGCTTGCCCCAGCAATATTGCGCCACATCGTTGAACTGGGTCAGCACCACAAGGAAGAACAAGAGCCCGACTCCGCCAGCGACCGGATTGACGACGTCGCCCGACACGAGCAGCCATGCCATGTGGGAGAGCGTGAACACCGTCATCATCAGGCCCGAGGAGATCGTGCCGACAGCGCGCAGAAAGCCCTCGCTCCGCCCGCGCAGCACTAGGAGCGGCGGCAGGAACAGGAACATCCATACCGGGACGAACACGATGAACATGCCGTACCAGTCGATCGCCGCCCAGTAATACTGAATGGGAATGGCGAGATAGGCGAACAGCAGCACCTCGCGGTCGATGCGCCGTGTCGGGATCAGCGACAGATATTCCTTGAGCGCGAGATAGGAGATGAAGGCGAGAAAGAAGATGGCGACGGTCTGATTGAGAAGGATGCAAAGCGTGAATGCGCCGATCATCCACCACCACGAGTCGGTCCGTGAGGCGAGCTCCGAATAGCGCTCGCCTGGATTTTTCCAGCGCAGCACCCCGACGACGATGCTGGCGATGACGAGCAGCGCGTAAATGGCTACAGTTGCGTAGACCACATTGGCGGGAAGGCCGAGAATCGCGCTCATGCGCCGCGGCTCTTGGCCTCGGCAACGATGCGCCGCGCGCGGTTGATAATGGTCAGCGCCGAAAGAAGAAGCAGGGCCGCAAGATAGAGCGTGGTCCACAATCCGGGTTGAAGCCCTAGGCCGAGCAGGATCGCGAGTAGGCCAAAGGCAAGGGCGCGATCGCTCTTGTCGAACGGACCGGCATAGCTGCGAGGCGCTTTGACCAATGGCCCGAGAGCGCCGGCCATCTCGCCGATCACGCCTGCCACCACCACGAGCACGACAAGCGGCGCATTGACGCCGGGGATGAGTGCGAAGGGCAAATAAAGCGCGGCGTCGGCAATGACGTCCGACAGCTCGTTCAAGACGGCGCCGGCCGCGCTCGCTTGTCCATGCTCCTTCGCCATCATGCCGTCGATGGCGTTCATCGCCATGCGCACGAACAGCGTGACCGGGAGGAGGAGGAGCGGCCAGGCCGATCCCGGCATCAGCGCGAGCCAAGCCCCATGCGCGGCACTCAGCAAAAGCGCACCGAGCGTGACGTCATTGGCGCTGAGCTTCGCGCGCACCAGCGCGTCAGAAAGTGGGCGGAGCAGGGCCTGAAAGCGAGGCTTTAGATCGTAGATGCTGGCCAAGACCGCTTCGCGCCCCGCTTGAACGATCGGAGCAGTTGTAAGGCTTTAGCCGCTCAACGGCTAGCGCTTGCTCCTAGGAAGGAGTGCTGGCGGGAACTCGGCCTAACTGCCGAAGACCTCGGCGAGGAAATTCGTAAAGGCGTTCCAAGACCGTTCGTCGGCGCGCTTCTGGTAGCGTTCCCCCTCGAAATTGGTGAAGCCGTGCGGCGCGCCGGAATAGACCTCAATTTGGTATGGCACCTTCGCGGCTTCGAGCTCGCTCGACAAGGTGGCCACGTCCTCCATGGTGACTGATGTGTCGGCGCCGCCATGCAGAATGAGAATGGGGGGCGTGCCGGCGGGATAGGACTCGCCCTCGGGTGTCTTCAGTGCGCCATGGAAGGTGACATAGCCCTTGACTCCTTTGGCCTCTCCCGAGCGCGCGAGCTCGAGCGCCGCCGCGCCGCCGAAGCAATAGCCGATCACCACGGCCGCGCCGTCTCCGCCCTTGCGCGCTTCATTCAGGCCTGCGATCAGAAGCTTCTTCATTCGCGCCAGGTCCTCATAGAGCTTGGTCGCCTCTCTCTTCCTGGCGTCAGTATCGGTCGGCCGGTTGCCCTTGCCGTAGAGGTCGACGGCGAAGGCGTCGTAGCCGAGCGAGGCGATCATGTCGGCGCGCTTCTGCTCGTAGGAGGTCAAGCCGCCCCACGCGTGGATGATGACGACCAGCCCCTTCGATGCGCCGGCAGGCTTGGCGCGATAACCCTCGAAGGCCTCGCCATCGACGGAATAGGGAACGGCTTCACCCGCGTGAGCGGCCAGAGGACTGAGGGCCATGACGACTGCCAACGCAAACGCTCTCATGTGGACTTCCCCGATCTTGCATGTTCCCGCGCTCCATCGTCGCGATCGGGGCCTGACCGGAAACACACAACTTCGTGCCTGAGTTCCGCATGCGGCACTCAGCCCTTGGGCTTAACCTGCGCGAGAAGCTCATCGACCTTGGGCAGAATGCCCTGAACGATGCGGTCGACTCCCTTGGCGTTGGGATGGATGGCGTCTTCCTGCATGAGGCCAGCGTCGAGCGCGACACCATCGAGGAAGAAGGGATAGAACACCGCGCCGTAGCGTTCTGCGAGATCGGCATAGATCGCGCGGAACTGATCGACATAATCCTTGCCCATGTTGCGCGGCGACTCCATTCCGGCGATGAGCACTGGCAGGCCCTTCGCCTTCAGGTGGTCGAGAATCTTGGCGAGCGAAGCCTCGATCTCTGCCGGCGGTATTCCTCGGAAAGCGTCGTTGGCGCCAAACTCGACGATGACCGCGTTCGCATCGGGCGGAAGCGCCCAGTCGAGCCGGGCCAGACCGTCCGATGCCGTATCTCCGGACACGCCCGCATTGACGACCCTGATCTTGTGTCCTTGCGCTTTCAACGCGGCCTCGAGCTTGGCGGGAAATGACTCGCTCTGCGGCAGGCCGTAGCCCGCGGTGAGGCTGTCGCCCAGCGCCACGATGACCATTTCCTGCTCCTCTGCCTCCAATTTCGGCAGCGTCACTGCGCAGAAAAGGGTTGCGACAAGCAAGGCCACAATACCCGCGCGGCGTTTCATCTTTTCGACCTCATTTGTCCTTCTCAATTGGCGAGCCCCATGTCATCTGTCACCTACTCCTCGCCCCGCCCATGGAACACAGCCTAAAACAGAACCCAGTGATCCTGCTTGAGGACGTGCATGTCACGCTACCGTCGCGTGCCGGCCCGGTGGCGATTCTGCGCGGCGTCGACCTTCGCATACAGTCCGGCGACGCTATCGCAGTGGTCGGTCCCTCAGGCTCCGGCAAATCGACGCTTCTCATGGTCATTGCTGGGCTTGAGCGCCTAACAGGCGGCAGCGTGGCGGTGCAGGGCATCGACTATGCCGTCCTCGACGAGGACGGTCTCGCCCGGCTTCGTGCCGCCAATATCGGCATCGTGTTCCAGTCTTTCCACCTCGTGCCGACCATGACCGCGCTCGAGAATGTGGCACTGCCGCTCGAATTTCTCGATCACGGCGATGCTTTTGCCGCATCGCGCGCGGCGCTCGCCGAAGTTGGTCTCGCGCATCGCGAGTCGCATTTTCCGGGCCAGCTCTCGGGCGGAGAGCAGCAGCGCGTGGCTCTTGCCCGCGCGCTCGCCCCGCGTCCCGCGCTCATCCTTGCCGATGAGCCGACCGGCAATCTCGACCTTGCCACGGGCGCTCAAGTGATGGACCTCCTGTTCGAGCTGAAAGCACGTACCGGCGCGACGCTGCTTCTCATCACCCATGACCGCTCGCTTGCCAAACGCTGCGACCGCATTGTCAGCCTCGCCGATGGCCGTATCGTGAGCGCTGGCGCAAAACGGAAGGTCGCTGCGTCGTGACGATTGCAAGCGCGACCGCATCACCTGCAGCAAATGGCTTAAAGCTCTCGCTTGCCCTTTCCATCGCCTTGCGTGAGTTGCGCGCCGGCGCAGGAAGGCTCTCAATCTTCGTCCTGTGCATAGCGCTCGGCGTGGCCGCCGTCGCCGCCATCGGCTCGCTTTCCGCCTCGTTCGACGAGGCACTCGCGCGGCAGGGCCGGCTGCTCATCGGCGGCGATCTCTCCTTCGAGCTGATCCATCGCCAGGCCGACAGCGCGGAGCGGGCGGCGCTCGAATCCTTGGGCGAGGTGAGCGAATCGGCAAGCTTCCGCGCCATGGCCCGCTCTGCCGAAGGCAAGAGCGCGCTGGTCGAGGTCAAAGCCGTCGACAACGCCTATCCGCTTTACGGCGATGTCTCGATCACCAGGGCCGAGCGGCCCGGGCCGGTGTGGCGGGACCCGGATGTGGTGCTTGTCGAGCGCACGCTGCTCGACCGGCTCAATCTCGACATCGGCAGCAAGATCGCCATTGGCGATGCGACCGTGACCATCGGCGGCATTCTCGGCGAGCAACCTGACCGCCTCGCTGACCGCCTCGCCTATGGACCGAAGCTGCTCATGTTCCGGGACACGCTTGCGCATACCGGGCTGGTCCAGCCTGGCAGCCTGATCCGCTGGACGTATCGGGTGAAGCTCCCCGAAGCGCGCTCTGCCGACAAGGAGTTCCTGGTCGAGACGCGGAACAACGTCGAAAAGCAATTTCCCCAGTCGGGCTTCGCCATCCACGACTGGACCGATCCGGCGCCATCGCTCCGCCGCGACGCCGACCGTTTTACCCAGTTCATCAGCTTCGTTGGGCTGACCGCGCTCCTTCTCGGCGGCATCGGCGTCGGCAATGCCATCCGCAGCTACATGGCCAAGAAACGCGAGGTCATCGCCACGTTCAAATGCCTCGGCGCGACGAGCCGCCTCGTGCTCTTGGTCTATCTCATCCAGGCGTTGCTGCTCGCCACTGTCGGCATCGCCATTGGTCTTCTCATCGGCGCGCTCACCCCTGCCCTTCTTGCCGCGCTCTACGCTGACGCGCTACCGATCACGCTCGCGGTCGAGCCGCACCCCATGCCGCTCATCGCCGCTGCGCTGGCTGGCCTTCTCACCATGGTGCTGTTCGTGCTGTGGCCTCTCGGCCGCGCCGCGAGCGTCTCACCCGCGGTGCTGATGCGCGCGCATCTCAGCGAAGAGCGCGAGCGCTCGCCATGGCCTTACGCAGTTGGCTCGGCCGTGGCAGGCATCGCGCTGTTCGCGCTCGCAATCGCGGGATCGGAGGAACGCGCGATCACCGCCTCAATCTCGGCCGGCATCGTGCTCGCCTTCCTGCTGCTCACGGGCTTCGGGTTGCTGGTTCAGCGCCTCGCGGCGAAGCTCCGCCGCGCCAAGCCGACCTCTCTTGCGCTTGCCATCGCCAGCATCGGAGGACCTGGCTCGCTCGCCCGCGCCATTGCCGTATCTCTCGGCTTGGGACTTGGGCTGCTCGTGGCGACTGCGCTTATCCATCGCGCCCTGCTCAAGGAGATCGAGGGCAATATCGAGGCCGACGCGCCTGCCTATTACTTTGTCGATGTGGAGGAATCCGACATCGGCAAGTTCGGAGACACGGTGAAAGCGATCGTGCCCGACGCCAAGCTCGACGATGCGCCGATGCTGCGGGGGCGCATCGTTGCGCTTAAGGGCGTGCCCGCCGAGAAGGTCGAGGCCGATCCCGATGCGCGCTGGGTGCTGTCCGGCGACCGCGGCCTCACCTACACCGATGCCGTTCCGCCCGCCTCGACCCTGGTTGAAGGCACGTGGTGGCCCAAGGATTATTCCGGGTCCCCGCTCGTCTCGTTCGACGCCGAGCTCGCGAAGGGGTTGGGGCTCAAGCTCGGCGATACCATCACGGTCAATATTCTGGGCCGCAACGTCGATGCCAAGATCGCGAGTCTGCGCAAGATCGACTGGGAGTCGCTTGCCATCAACTTCGTCATGGTGTTCTCGCCGAATACCCTTGCCGGCGCGCCCCACCGCGCACTCACCACGCTCGAGCTGCCCAAGGGCACCGACCCCGCGCTCGAAGGCAAGGTGATCCAGGCGCTCTCTGAACGCTTTCCGCTCGTCACCGCCGTCAAGGTGGGCGACATCGTCGCGGCCGCCAAGGAGCTGCTTACTAAGGTCATGACCGCGATCAAAGCGACGGCGGGGGTCACGCTGCTGATCGGCGCTGCCGTGCTCGCCGGCGCGGTCGCCGCCGGCCAGCAGCAGCGGAAATATCTCGCCGTGCTCTACAAGACGCTTGGCGCGACGCGCTGGCGCATCGTCAGCGCTGAGCTGCTGGAGTTCGGATTGCTTGGCCTGGCCACGGCCCTACTTTCAGTCCTGGTTGCGACGATCACGGCATGGGCTTTGTGCAAATGGGCATTTGACGTGACCTTCGTGTTCTCGCCTCTTGCCGTGCTCGAGACCGTTTTGCTTGCCCTCGCTCTTGTCTTGACGGTGGGTGCACTCACCACCTGGCGCCTGCTTTCGGTCAAGGCCGCACCCTATTTGCGCACGGAATAACGTGTCTTATTCGGTATGTGGCAGTCACGTCCGCGTGATCTTGCGCGGGCCGGCTCAACCCCCCATATTCGGGGCCAAAATGTCTTCTCAACGTTGGCGCAGCTAGGGGAAAAGGACCCTCACACACATGGCTGATCTCGACAGACGTTACGCGCAAGGGACTACCGTCGGCCGCACCGAGGTAGGTGTTATCGACCAGGGCCTGCGCGCCTACATGGTCCGCGTCTACAACTACATGGCGTCCGGGGTAGCGATCACCGGCCTCGTGGCCTACCTGATCTATGCCATGTCCGTCACGCAGGGCACGGGCGGGCTCGAGCTGACTTCGTTCGGCTCGTTCATGTTCACGAGCCCGTTCAAGTGGGTGGTGATCTTCGCGCCGCTTGCCATGGTATTCTTCATCTCGGCGCGCATCGGCTCGATGAGCCTCCAGACCGCCCAGATCTCGTTCTGGGTCTTCGCGGCGCTCATGGGCGCGTCGATCTCCTCGATCTTCCTCGTCTATACCGGCGAGAGCATGGCGCGGGTGTTCTTCATCACCGCGGCCGCCTTCGGCGGACTGTCGCTGTGGGGCTACACCACCGGTCGCGACCTCTCCGGCTGGGGCTCGTTCCTGTTCATGGGCCTGATCGGCATCATCATTGCCTCGCTCGTGAACCTGTTCGTGGGCTCGACCGCGCTGCAATTCGCCGTGTCGGTGATCGGCGTCTTGATCTTCGCAGGGCTCACTGCCTACGACACGCAGCAGATCAAGGAGATGTACTATGTCGGCGACGATGGATCGGTCGCCGGCCGCAAGGCGGTGATGGGAGCGTTGAGGCTCTATCTCGACTTCATCAACCTGTTCATGCTGCTGCTCCAGCTGTTCGGCAACCGCCGCTAGGCGCAAGCCTCCAACAACAGGGCACTATGAGGCCCCGGCTCCGGCCGGGGCCTTTCCTTTTGTCCAACGATAGGGGGTCAGGCTTCGACGAGGCGAAGGCCTTTGTCGAGCGCGCGGAGCACGCGGGCGAGGTCATGCCCGCGCTTCAGGATCAGCCCGGTCGCGGCAATCACGCTATAGGCACCCTGGCGGCGGGCGAGCTTGGGCGCCTTTTCGATCCGGTAGAGCGGGGATTCAGAGGCGCGGCGGAAGACCGAGAACACGGCCTTCTCTCTCATCGTGTCGATGGCGTAGTCGCGCCACTCGCCGCTCGCCACCTTTCGCCCGTAGACATTCAGGATTTGGCTGAGTTCCCGGCGGTCAAACGCGATGCCGCCGCGCCGAGCACCCCCCTCGAAAAGATTTCCTTCGCCGCCGGCCCTGGGGACCAGCGGCACGACTATGGGTTCCGTTTCGCTCAAATCGCGCCTCCTGTAACGGAAGCTTCATGATGAACGCAGCGTCGGCGAAATTCAAGACGATGGCGCCGCGTACACAAGGTGTAACACAATGAAACATAAATCACAGTTCCGCCCTAGTTCGGTCTATGCCACGCCCCAAAGAAACGTATCATGTGCATCGTTGCCTCTCGGCCCGGTCCAATAGAGAGGCTTCGGAATCTCAGCCCCCCAGCCCCCCCGGGGTCTTCTCTCGGACCGGGCCATTTCATTCAAGTAAGATCAACGGGTCGGTTCGCCGGCCCGTTTTGTTTTGGGAAGTTGGCTTAGAACGGGGGAGGACAATCAGGTGCCGTCGGCGGCAAGCTCATACTCGGCCGCGCCGAGTATAGGACCGGCATCCTCCACTTGCAGAAGCGCCATGAGGCAATCACCGCCCATCGCCTTGAGGTCCTTGAGCGGCAGCCTCAGCGTCATGGCTTCGCCCTTCCACATACCGACCGGCGACAGCTCGCGCACCGGATGATGATAGCTCAAATTGCGGCCGCGATTCTCGCCACGGGTGATCGCGACGGTCTCCTTCTCCTTGGCAACGGCGAGCCAAACGGTCGCGGCACGCGTGTGGGATTGCTCCGGCGCCGCGGCAACGTCGATCACGAGCGTGCTGCCGTCGGCGCGCATGCTGACCGGCACTTTTACATTGGCGAGTCTTCTCGAGGAGTCCCTCATGGCCTGCTTGATGGCGTTCTCATCGCTCCCATTGACGTGGATGATGCCGTCGACCACGACCTGCGGCGTATAGACCCTGCCGTCGCCGCGCGCGCGCGCATATTCGCGCTGGCGTTCGCTGTTTGAGGCGCTCGACAGCGTGTCGCGCCAGCCGAGATAGTTCCAATAATCGACCGAATAGGAGAGCGCGACGATGCCGGGCCGTTCGGCGAGCTCGCCGAGAAGCTGGTCTGCCGGAGGACATGAGGAGCAGCCTTGGCTCGTGAACAACTCGATGACGGCATCGGTCGGCCGCCCCGGCTGAGGCGGCTCGGCAAGCCCGGACAGGACCGGGACGACGAGGACAAGCGCAACGACGATAGCGCCTGAACCGATGCTGGTAAGGAATTTCATGACCTCCGTAGAATGCAGGAAGCGAAGCGAAATTTCCGGGAAAAAAGCTCAACTCCGGGTCACAACTGAGTGAGCGGGAAATGCCAAAATTCGAGCCTTCCCAATGCGGTCCAGCCCACCCGCAGAGTTGACGGGCGGCGCCGTAACGTGACAACTGACGCGACGCTGCAAACCTCGGTCTCTCAATGGACGCTCTTACCCTTTTCGGTTTTGCCGCCGTCTCGCTGATGCTGCTCTGCTATGCGCTCGAGGATCGCAACCCGTGGTATGTGTTCGGCTTTGCTATAGCCTGCGCGCTCTCCGGCCTCTACGCCGTGCTGCAAGGGGCGTGGCCATTCGGGATCGTCGAGGGCGTCTTCACCGTCGTCGCGCTGCGCCGCAGGAGGTCGCGCCTCAAGCCTGCGTGAGCTGCACAGTCCTCACGCGGCAGGCCGTGCAAGCTCGCGCAGCACGTAGTGCAAGATGCCGCCATTGCGGAAATAGTCGAGCTCGTCGAACGTATCGATCGCCGCGCGCAAGGGAACCGCGCGCTTCTCGCCGCTCGGATAGGTGATATCGGCCTCGAGCCACTGCATCGGCTTGATGTCGGCAAGTCCGCGCAGGCTCACCCTCTCGTTGCCCTTGAGGTTGAGCCCTCTCCACGACATGCCCTCGGCGAACACGAGCGGAAGCACGCCCATGCCGATCAGGTTAGAGCGATGGATGCGCTCGAAGCTCTCGGCCATCACCGCACGCACGCCCAAGAGCCGCGTGCCCTTGGCGGCCCAGTCGCGCGACGATCCGGTGCCGTATTCCTTGCCGGCAAAGATCACGAGCGGCACGCCTTCGGCCCGGTAGCGCATGGCGGCATCATAGATCGGCAGACGTTCCCCGGACGGATAGTGCACGGTCACGCCACCTTCGACGCCCGGCACCATCTGGTTCTTGATGCGCGTGTTGGCGAAAGTGCCGCGCATCATCACCTCGTGATTGCCGCGCCGCGAGCCGTAGGAATTGAAGTCGTGGGCCGCAACCCCGTGCACATT
>Ga0068854_100001009_pt1 | contig 16924 bp, 18 predicted proteins | sample KBSCornC42_FD_66590 | JGI IMG/M metagenome (GOLD analysis project Ga0068854, IMG submission 66590) | Corn rhizosphere microbial communities from Kellogg Biological Station, Michigan, USA - KBS Corn C4-2 | ecosystem: Host-associated > Plants > Roots > Rhizosphere > Soil ... | reverse complement strand
CTTCCAATCCGCTGCCGATGACTTTGAGTTGCGCTGCCATGCCCTTCACCCTTTCGTCAATGGCGGCCGAGCTCCGCCCTGTGAATAGGATTCGTACATCATTTGTTCTTATGGAACAATAGGAGAACAATATTTTCTCCTGAATGGCTCGCGGACGATTTTAAGTCCTGAATTCCGGTTTCCATCCCAATTGGTTGTAAGCCTTTTTCGAGGAAAGATAGGAGCAACTTTCGGCAATATTGTAGATCCCGGCCTCACCCTGTTCGACCGCCAGTGACGCAGCGTAAGCGGCCGCATCGACATGAAGCGGGATAGCACCGCGTTCTTCCGTACCGGTGCCGGGGCCGTAGATTTGTCCGTAACGCAGGACGATGCCTTGGAGGGGCGGCGAATTCAGCGTCAGCTGCTCGAGCGCGACGACGCCCGCCATCGTTTGCGCCTGCGCCCCCTCCACATCCAGCGGATCGCCTTCGCCATGCGGTTCGGGCCCGGGCAGGTAGCCCCAGGCGATGCTTTGAGCGATCAACCGCTTCGCTCCCGCCGCAAGCGCCGCCTTCACCAGGTTACGGGTGCCCTCCGACCGGACCCGCGCGTTGCGAACGCGCGCTTGCGCCATCTGTGCAGGATCGAGACCGTAGGGCAGGTCGGTCAGCTGGTGGATAACGACGTCTGGACGGGCATCCTTCACTGCACGAGCAAGCGCGGCTGTGTCGAACACATCGACCACTACCGCTTCCGCCCCGGAATTTTTCAACCCGGCCACCTTCTCGTGCGAGCGAGTTGTTCCGACAACCGCATAGCCCGCACCGACCAATAGTGGGACGAGGCGACGTCCGATTGCACCGGTGGCGCCAGCAACAAATATCCGAGTAGCCATTAGTCGTCCCTAGCCTGGTGCTCATGCGGCGAACAAGCCACAGACCCCACAGCCCCAGCCGCGTCGTGATGTTGTGCCGGCACCCGGGCGCAAAGCGCGGAAATTTGCTGCCCACCGGCCGAATCTCAATAGCCGTTAACCATTCCTTTGATCGGCACCGCTAGGATTATTTCGGAATAATGGAGGCCGACTTGAGCAGACTATTGGATTATGGCGAGCGGCTGTTCCTGATCGTCCTTAGCAGCTTCTTTCTGAAGTCTATTTTGGTGAACGCCGCCGCCTATCCGGTGCTGCTTCTGCTTGCAGTTTCCGAATGCCTGCCCGTCGTCCTGATCCTGATCCGCCGCCCCGGCGCGATCAGTACCAGCCCATTCGCATTCCTGACGGCGGCGATCGGCACAGCGGCCCCGCTGCTGCTTCGCCCACATATTGCCCCTTTACTGCCGATGGAATGGCTCGGCCTGCTGATGCTGATCGGGCTGTGCGTGAATGTTTCCGCCAAGCTCGCCTTGTGGCGCAGCTTCGGGCTCGCAGCTGCGAACCGCGGAATTCGAGCGGGCGGCCCTTATCGTCTGGTCCGGCATCCGATGTACCTCGGCTATTTCATAACCGAGGTTGGATTCCTGCTTGGCAGCCCAAGCCTCTCAAATATCGCGATCTGTGCAGTCACCTGGAGCGCGCAGTTGCTCCGGATCTCCGAGGAGGAGAAATTCCTGCGCAGCGACGAATGCTATCGTAACCTGATTCAGCGCGTTCCATTCCGGCTTATCCCCGGAATCTACTAAAGACGCGCATGGACGCGAAGCAAAGCTCAGCTCCTGGAGGGTCAGCCGATCCATTCGTCCATTATCGAAGAGTCGGCAATGTCGCGGCTTTGCTGTTCGTTCTGGTGGCGGCAAACCAGCTTTGGCAAAACTTCGTCCACCCGAGCTGCCGCGACTTCATCAGCTTCTGGGGCGCGGCTCGCCTGACGATCGCGGGAAGCCCCGCGCTCGCCTATAATCTGGATGCGCTGCACCATCTTCAAAGCTTGATCGTAAGCTTCGGGCCAGGAGAGCAGCTCCCCTTCCCTTACCCGCCCGCGTTCCTGCTGCTCGTGCTCCCGTTCGGGTTGTTTTCTTATCCGGTCGGAATGGCGCTGTGGGTCGCCCTAACGCTGGGGCTATATTTTGCGGCGATGAAGCGTCTGGTTCCGGATGCGGGACTGCTGGCGCTCGCTTTTCCACCCGTTTTCGTCAACATTGTCATTGGCCAGAACGGCTTTTTGACAGCCGCGCTGTTTTGCGCGGCATTCGCGACACTCGATCGGCGGCCTTTCGTTGCCGGCCTGTTAGCCGGCTGTCTCGTGCTGAAGCCTCAACTCGGGGTATTTTTTCCCGTAGCTCTGCTCGCCTCACGTCAGTGGCGCGCGATCGCGGGCGCGGCGATTTCATCGATCTGCATCGGCCTCTTGAGTCTGCTTCTATTCGGAAGCGACACATTTCTCGCCTGGGCGCGACAGCTGCCACTGTACGGTGCCATTGTAAAGAATGGGAACGTCGGCTGGATCCAGTTCACAAGCGTTTATGCGGCTGCCCGACAGGCAGGGCTCGGCTCCGCTCCGGCAATGCTTCTCCACTCGACGATCGTCATCATCGCGGCTGCATTCGTCTGGAATGTGTGGCGCTCTCGGCAGGACAATCTCGCCAAGACCGCTGTTCTGGCGGCCGCGACGGCTCTCGCGAGCCCTTACCTATTTCTGTACGACCTGCTGATTTTGGCCATCCCCTTACTCTGGCTGGCCAAGGCGAAAGCCAATCCGGCGGCCGTGGGCGGGATATGGTGCCTCTGGATGGCTTCGATGGCCCAACACCTCGGTAGTGCGGGACCGGTCAACCTGAACCCAATCGTCCCGATTTCCCTGCTCGCGCTGACGATGTGGCAGCAACACAAGAGAGCCGCAGACCGGTCATTACCGGATATCGGCCTAGCCTCGCTGTCACCAACGACCGATCCCGCCTGATCATCTCCCGAGTATCTCCGATCCGGAGTAGGTCCAGCATCGGTAAGCCGAACCTGCGGCAGGCAATAAAAAGGGCGGCGGCACGAATGTGCCGCCGCCCTCGCTTTGCAATAAACCGCGGTTAGGCGTTCGCGCCCGAAAGCTTGGTAGCAACCGTGGTGAAGGTCTTGTTCAGCTGGGTGCCGACGCTCGACAGAGCGGCGATACAAGCAACCGCGATAAGCGCCGCGATCAGACCATACTCGATCGCAGTCGCACCTTCTTCGTTCTTAAACAGCTTACGAAACTTGGCCATTTTGTCTCTCCTTGGGTCCCACTAGGAAGCAAGCTTCCATGTTCACCTGCGCTAATTTGTCCGCGTAGGTCGGCTATTGTGTAGGACGCCAGTAGTTGAGAAAGACTTAAACGTGCCGGTTTCCACGCGTTAATCTTTGTCGCGCAGTTCCGGCTAAGGCAGCTGAAGCGCGATGGTCCGTGTGGCAGGCAGGTAAGAACGCCAATTGGCGAGCTGCCCAGCCACTTTCCAGATCAGCACAGCGCCGCCCGCCCCGACTATGCCGTCGAGCGCATAATGCCATCCCGTCATCATCGACCCGAGATAGATGAGGACAGGATAGGTCCAGATAAATGGCTTCAGCCTGGGGAAGGCCGCACCGATAACGAGCGCTAGCCAAGTTGCGCCGGCGACGTGAAGAGAAGGCATAGCGGAAATCCCCGCGCCGAAGTCCAGAGTCCCCCCCTCATGGCTTTTCCAGAGATAGTCTTGAGGCGCCGCGGTTAACGTGCTGCTCGCGATCAAATGACGAAGTTCAGCGAAACGGGTGCCGCCGTAAACCTGATCGTAGAAGATCGGCCCAGCCGAGGACAAGGCATAGGCGGCGGCGATACCGAGCAGGAGCCAGATCAGCGAATGCGTGATCAGCGCCTGGTTCTTGAACCGAGAAGGCGCGGCGAAAAGAACGCCCGTCAGGGTCGCCGTTTGCCCGAACAACCAGGTCGCATACAGAACGTCCAACTCAGGAAATGCCCAGCCGAATAGGGTATGGGTCAAACGCCAGGAGTCCTCACCGAAGATCATCCGGTCGAAATTAGCGAGCGCTGGGTCGGCATAGAACGGAACATGCCTCTGGATTTGCGACTTGAGCGCTGTGATCGCGCAGGCGCTCAAAGTCACGGTTGCGAGCCCCGCAAGCAGAAAAGCGATCCGCCATCGGGCGTTCCAGCATTCCGTCAACAGCCTGGATGCCGGTCGCCGCTCCCCTTCTCTATAGAGCCGTACAAGCATTCGAACGGCGGCGATCAGCGCAAAAATCAGAGAAGCGCCAATGGCAAAGAGCGTATAGGTCGGAAGCAGGTTTCCGATCGGAAGCGCGCGGCTCAGAAACAATTCCACAGTCATGACCAGGCCAAGCGGAACCAGCCAATCGATGTCGCGAGAATCCACGTGCGCCTCTTGCCGAATAGGAAATCTTTGGGCCAAGGAGTAGGCAGCCACTCTCAAGATTTCGTTAACCTAATTTCTTGCGAAGGCGGCGCTGGCGAAGATCATCAGCCGATCAGCTTCTCGATCCTGGCAGCCAGATCGCGCAGCGGCCGGGTGCTGTTGCTCCATTCGGGGGGAAGCGGGCTGGGGTGTTCGGCTGCGACCCGTCGCTCTTGCTCTGCAGCCTCGTAATCACGTGGCAGCGACGGTCCCGGGTTATGGTCGACCGCCAGGGCCGAACTCATGAATTCGTGCCAGATCTCCGCAGGAACAGTGCCGCCGCTAACTCGCCCGAGCGACTTGTTGTCGTCGCGGCCGACCCACACGCCGACAATCAGATCGCCCGCAAACCCGACGAACACCGCATCGCGGTTGTCTTGCGTGGTTCCCGTCTTGCCGAAAGTCGGCAGCCATACTGCTGCACGGTGGCCGGTCCCCTCGTTCGCTGCCGCATAGAGAAGATCGAGCATCGGCGCCCGGTCCCGCACCGGGTCAAGGTTGCCCCCGCGCGTGGAAAACAGGCTCGAAAAGCCCTGTTGCTGCTGCGATGGATCGTCGGGCAGGCCTCGCGCACTCACCGGGTAGCGGCCGGAGGCGATCGCCGCATAGGCCGAAGTCAGCTCGAGCAGGCTAACCCCTCCAGTGCCAAGTGCGACACTGGGCTCGTTCGGAAGCGGAGTCGAAATGCCGAGGTCCCGCGCCGCGCGGAGCACATTTGACCGTCCGACGGTTTCCGACAGGCGAACCGTCGCCGCGTTGCTCGAACGAGCGAAGGCCTCGCGAAGCGTAATCGGGCCACGGAACACATGATCGTGGTTCTCGGGACTCCAGCCGCCGATGGTGATCGGTTTGTCCTCTATGATGCTGTTCGGCGTCCAGCCCGAACGCATGGCCGCCAGATAGACGAACAGCTTGAACGCCGATCCCGGCTGCCGAAGCGCCTGGGTCGTGCGGTTGTAGGGCGTCTGGCCGTAATTGCGCCCGCCGACCATCGCCACGACTTCGCCGTCCGGCCGCATTGCCACCAGCGCGGCCTGGGCATCGCCGATCGAGGCATGCGCGACCGCGCGTTCCGCAAAGCGTTGCAGCCGCGAGTCCAGCGTCGTTCTGACTCGAACCTGCCCGAATTCGGAGTCGAAGGCTTTCTGGGCCTGCGGAGCGACCCAATCGGCGAAATAGGTGCCGGTCGGAAGGCCGCCGGAGCGGATTACCGGCCGGGCAGGAACGGTCGCTCGCGCCCGGGCGGCACTGATGACGCCTGTTTCGGCCATCGCTTTCAGCACCAGTTCCGACCGCGCCTGCGCCGCTTCGAGATTGTGCGTGGGCGCGAGTCGCGACGGCGCCTGCACCATCCCGGCGAGCATGGCCGATTGGGCCAGCGTCAGACGCTCGGGATCACGATTGAAGTAATGGTGGGCGGCAGCGCGCAGACCATAAACACCGTCGCCGAAATAGACGCTGGAGAGATAGCGAGAGAGGATCTGCTGCTTGCTCAGCCACGCTTCGAGCCAGAAGGCGATGATCACCTCCTGCGCCTTGCGCTTCAGTGTCCGGTCGGAGGAAAGGAAGTTGGTCTTCGCAAGCTGCTGGGTGATGGTGCTCCCGCCCTGCCGGACACCGCCGGCGTGGATGTCCGCGAGCAGTGCGCGCCCGATCGCATGCGGATCGATGCCCCAATGATGATAGAACCGCCGGTCTTCGATCGCCACGAACGCTGCCGGTGTCAGCGGATTGAGCTTCGTCACATCGACCGGCGAGTCCTTGACTGCGCCCCGCTCTGCAAACGGCACTCCGTCGGCAGAGACGAACACCATCGCGGGATCGGGAAGCGGCTGGAGCGCTCGCGACAGTGGAGCGGTAAAGATCAGCCAGATTACGGTAATCAGGAAGACAATCCCGAGGGAGCCGGCGATCAGCCGTATGCGCTGCCAGCGGGAGCGCCTGGGCTGGGTCTTCGCGCCAGCGTCCGGATCATTCTGGGAAGGGGGAAGCGCGCCATCAAACGGATCGGGGAGATCTTCGACATTCACCCCGTCGTGGCTCCAGATCCCGTCGTACTCGGCCATTCGTGGGGCCATACCTCTTCCGGATGCTGCTGTATTGTATTTCTAATACAGTATCACCACTTTAGCCTAGCTTTGATGAATGGCGAATGGCGAAAGCGGAACTGCTTTGGCCCTCGCTCGCTCTTGGAGAGGAACATTGCGGATGCGTACCATGACGATGAAGATGTCTGCACTCCCCGGCCTTGGAACCGACCCGCAATCGGTCCGACAGCGCGTGGAGGCGATGGAGCGGCTGCTCGAGCGGCTATTTGTAATCCCGGGCGTCAAGCAGCCGGTCGGACTGGACGCGATCCTCGACCTCATCCCGGTGGTCGGCGACATCGCCGCCGCCGCTCTCGGCGCCTACATCGTCTGGGAAGCGCGCAACCTCGGCATGTCGAGATGGCAGATGGCGCGAATGCTCGGCAATGTCGGGGTCAACTGGCTGCTCGGCCTGCTTTCGGTGGTGCCGGTAATCGGAGTCATCCCCGACCTGCTCTTCCGGTCCAACACGTACAACCTGCGGATCATCAAGAAGCACCTCAACAAACACTATCCCGAGACTGCGGTGATCGAGGGAGAGGTCGCTCGCCGCTAATCAGCGCGGCGGAATCCAGTCCTGGTCGACATCGGCTTCGTCTGGAATGGGGCGGCCGTAACGATCGATACTTGGCCGGAACCGATACCGCTGCTCGATCAGCCTGCAGGTCAGGGAATCGAGTTGGGAGTTGCCGCTGGAACGTGAAACTCGGCAGCTCGTCACGCGACCGTCGATGCCGACGCCAATGGCGACGCTCACTCGGCCGCCGACTCCTGCGTTCGCAAGATTGGGAGGATAGTCGCTGTTGTAGATGTCTCCGGCGATCTTCTCGAGGTCGGTGCCGCCCTCGTCTTCGCCGGCTCCGGCAGTACCGTTAGCTCCGCCAGCGCCTGCCCCAACCGAAGCCCCGCTTCCGCGACCGCCGTCGGCAGGCGCCGCAGCCGGAGCGGGAACAGCAACCTTTGGAACGATTGCCTGGGCGTGCGGCGTCGGGCCCGGTGAACCGCCGGGATTCGGCTGGCGAGGTGCCGGAGCTGCAGCCTCGTGCTTCGGCATCGGCTTCGGGCGTGGCACCGGTTTGGGCGGAACAACCGGTGGCGGCGGCGGAAGCGTCACGTCGATCAGGTGACTGACCAGCTCACTCGCGGGCGGAATCGCATGAACCTGAAGGCCCCGGAACAGGACGAGGCCAATGCCCAGCTGCACAAGCAAGACCCCCGCCAGCGCCACGAGGCGCTCGCGGGGGTCCGGCCTACCGAAACGTTGCGCCGGGGCGGGCACCCAAGCGCGCCGCTTCAGCTATCGATAATAGCAGCGGCGTGGAGCCGTTGCCGAACGGTCGATCGCGCGCCCGGCAACTGCGCCTCCCACCGCGCCGACCGCTGCGCCGAGCAAACCATGCCCGATGATGGCCGGTCCAGCCACCGCACCGGCAACGCCGCCGGCCACAAGACCGGTCGTGCCGGAGGAATAGCGGCAATATTTGTGATGATAGTAATAAGCGCGGCTGTAATAATGGTGCCGGTGATGCCTGACGGCTGCGTCAGCGGGCGCCGTGACGGTCGGCACGACCGTTCCCGCAAGAGCCAACGCGGACAGGATTTTCGAAACGGTATGCATGCTATCTGGTCCCTCTCAAACGATGGTTTCGGCTTTCTAACGAATTTATCGGCGAGGTGTTTCGTTTAGCCAGCCAGTAACGGCGAGACGTTGCTGGCGAGAGATGCGCCGAGTCGCGTTAATTGCTGCAGGATGAATAGCTAGAGCGATCCCTTATGCCTTGATCTTCCACCCACTCCTCAAGAGCGACCAGCAGACTAGCCAGAGGATGAGGTTCAGCACCAGGAGCCCGACCGCTCCGACGATGAGCGGAGAGTCGCTGATACCGAGGAACCCATAACGAAATCCGGAAATCACATAGAAGAACGGATTGGCATGACTGACGGCCCGGAATGCGGGTGCCAGCTGGCTAACGGAATAGAAGGTGCCGCTCAACAGCGATAACGGTGCGACAACGAAATTGGTCACCGCCGCAGCGTGATCGAACTTGTCCGCCCAGAGCGATGTCAGAAGCCCGAGAAAGGCCAGAAGCAGCGACCCCATCAGTCCGAACCAGAAAGCCCACAACGGATAGTGAATGGCGACTGACACGCCGGGCCACAGCGACATGACAATCCAGACCGCGAAACCGACCAGGAACGCTCGGGTCACGGCCGCCCCCACCAGCCCGGCCATCAGCTCTCCGGTGGATAGCGGCGGCATCAGGTAATCGACAATATTGCCCTGGATCTTGCCGACCAGCAGCGAGAAGCTGGCGTTGGCGAAGGCGTTCTGGATCATCGCCATGATGATGAGCCCGGGCGCAATGAAATTCGCGAACGGTATGCCCATTACGGTGCGTCCGCTTCGGCCCAATGCCACCGTGAAAATTGCAAGGTAGAGCAGCGTCGTGATCGCCGGCGCCCACACGGTTTGCAGCTGCACCTTGAAGAAGCGGCGCACCTCCTTGATATAGAGGGTCTTGAGACCCCCCCAATTGACGCCGCTGAGCACTGGTTCCCCCGGTGACCTGCGGGTCCAGAGCGGGGTTTCGACTGTGGCTGGGTCGTTCATTTAAGGTGCGCCTATCGGCTGCCGCCGCTCGCAGCAAGCGCGAGCATCACGAGACGGGTTTGGAGAGTGAGTTTTAATGTCCTGGACTGAAGAGCGAATCGAGCGCCTGAAGGCGATGTGGACCAAGGGTGCGACGGCGAGCGAAATCGCCGATGAGCTCGGCGGCGTCAGCCGCAACGCAGTTATCGGCAAGGCGCACCGTCTGGGGCTGGAAGCGCGGCCGTCGCCCGTGAAACCCGGCGAGGAAGGCGATCACGGCGCACACGCAGCCCCCGGCAAATCGGCTGCTGCTCCGAAATCGGCCGAGCCTGCCGCGCCAAAAACCGAGCGCGCAGCTCTCCCACCTGTCGAAACGGCGCACCGCCCCGTCGCCGCGCCGCCGCAGCGCCCGCACGGCGACAATATCCAGTACCGCTCGATCGGTCCCGGCGGCTTCATCCGCCAGACTCCGGGCGAGCAGCAGGCCCCGATCCCGCCAGCGCCGCCTCGCCGACTGGTGCCCGCCAAGCCGAGCCCGGAGGTTGCGGACAAGACGAGCCTGCTCGATCTCAACGACCGGATCTGCAAATGGCCCATGGGTCACCCCGGCGAGCCCGATTTCCATTTCTGCGGAAATCCGGCGAACCCCGGCTATCCCTATTGCGTCGAGCATTGCGGGGTCGCCTATCAGGCGCAGCTCCCGCGCCGCGACCGCCGCCCTCCCCCGCCGCTACCGTTCGGTGGGCCGCGAGTCAGATAGCTCAGCGCCTCCGCGCCAGAAAAACTGGTTGAAGGCGAAACTCCGACCCTTTGTCATCTGTGCACCACGACAGACGGAGTCTTCACTGCGAGAGCGTCGACCGGCTGTCTCAGTTGCGCTATGTTGTTGACCCTGGAAGGGCACCGCAATGTGGGGCAAGCGTTCTGAAGTCGCTGCCGGGCCCGGTGATCAGACGGTCGCCGGAGACCAGGAAATCGACCTTGCCCAGGCCCCTGATTTTTCAATCGGGCGGATAAAGGTGCAGCCCTCGACACGTCAGATCGAGCTGGATGGAAAGTACCGCACCCTCGAACCGCGCGTTATGCAGGTCTTTGTCGCGCTTGCGCAGCGCGGTCGCCAGGTCGTTTCGCGCGATCAGCTTGCCCAATGGTGCTGGGGCGGCCGGATCGTCGGCGACGATGCACTCAATCGTTGCATTGCGAAGGTGCGGCACCTTGGGTCGGAGTCCGGCGCCTTCGAGATTCAGACAATCCCTCGCGTGGGATACCGGCTGGCCGAAGAGAACGAGGCTTCTTCGGCTACCCGGCCGAAGCTCTCCTCACCTCGCTGGCAACTGATGGGTGCTCCCCTGTCGGTGCTGCTTGTAGCTACCGGGCTCCTTTACTGGATTTACGGCGCTGACCGAACGCCGGGGCGAAGGTCTACGACCGCAATGTCGGTCGCGCTTTTGCCCTTTACCGCGGCCTCCTCTGACGCGGAGACCGTCAAGCTCGCGGCAGCCACACGAGAAGCCTTGGCTAACACTCTTTCCCAAGGCGCATATGCGGTCAGTGCCATCGACCGTACGCCCCAAAGCATGCAGGCGCCCGCTGATTTCATCATTTCCGGCCAGTTGAGCAGTGCCGCCAACAAGTTCATCGCGACAGTCAGAATGGAAGAGACGGCACATCACGTCGTCGTTTTCGCTCATCAGTTCGAGGAGCCACGCAACAAAGCCGACGACCTGCCGGACCTCGTCGGCGGCGAGGTTGCCTCGCAAATCTCCGAGACCACTCGGCTGGCGGCAATCGATCGGCAACATCCGTCGGACCCCACTATTCTGGCGTCGGTTCTCGAAGCCAGTGATGCTGGCCTTTATGGTTCGGGCGTGCTGCACGATTATGAGCGGGCCAGGCCGCTTGCGGAAAACAATCCGGATTCGGCGCTCGCCCAGCTGAATTTTGCCTACGATGCGGGGTTCGCACTCGGAGAAATCCCGCGTGAGGAACGCGCCGAAGCAGTCGCGGCCGGTCGACGGGCTGCGGATCGCGCGGTCGCTCTCGCCCCGGAATACGGTGATTCCTACGCGCCGTGGTGCCTGCTGCGAAGTCAGCAGAAGAGGGTCGAGTGCGAAGACCGCCTGCGGACCGGTATGCGCATCGATCCGGATTCGGGGTTCGCCGGCTGGTTCTTGGCACAGTTGGTTCTTGACCCGGTTGGTCGAAAGGACGAGGCATTGGAACTCGCGCGAGCCTCGCTTGCCCATGATCCCTTCATGCCTGCAAAAATCGCGTTGATGTTGCGGATGTCGGAAGCCACTGGTCAGACTGGCGAAGCTGATGCGCTATTTTGGCGCTCCACTCGCTGGTGGCCGGACGATGGTGGCCTCAACGGTTCCCGGACGGAAGGGATTGCCGAGGCTGGCGACTTCGAACGCCTGGCACGATTCGCTACACAAACCGGGGATCCCAAGAAGCCGGACCCTGTGTTTGCCGCCGTTGCTGGCAAATCCTTGCCCGGCATCAAGAAGGCTTGCTTGAATGCCACCGATCTCGACGGCGCCGTCTGCGTCCTTGCTCTGGCGCGATTCGGCGATCCCGATGCGGCCTTTGCCATGGCGGATCGACTGTACCCACAGCGCCGCGGACGAACGCCGGCGGAGGAGGACCAAATCTGGCTCGATAATCTCGATCCCGGATACGTGGACCTTCTGACGTCGCGGGCGGCTGCTCCGCTCCGACGAGACCCACGATTCCTCGGCCTGGCGGAGCGTGTCGGACTCCTCGATTATTGGCGCACGGGCCGTCTGCCGGACTTTTGCACGAAAGCGCATGAGCCTGAATGCGCGCAGATCGCGCACCGTTAGCTCAAGCAAACGACAGGGGGACTCGCGTCAACAAAGAAGCCCCGGAGCGCCGAGCCCCGGGGCTCTTCAATTGTACCCGAGCAATTCTCTCAAAGTGACTACCTTCCGCTGATAACCAGAGCCGATGCAGCCATGATGGTGCCGCCGACCCTGGCTGCGATGATATCATTCATCTGCTTGCGGCCGTCGGCCATCGCGTGCCGGTAGCAGCGAGCGCTTGCACCAAAATCATCGAGTCTTAGGGTTCCGCCGAGATCACAAACTCGGTCGGCGGCTGCGCTGATACGGCCCTGAAGCGTAGCTCTTGCCGCCGCCGAGCCGAGGTCGAGATCGGCGAAATTCACCTGCTCAGTCCGCGCCGCCGCATCACGTTCGACCGGGCCCGCAATCGCGCTCGTGCTCGCCATCAGGACGACTGCGCTGAGAAATGCCTGTTTCATCGTTTGCTCCCTTCTTGCCGTCGCGAACCAGTCGGAATGTGCGACCAATTCGCGTGACCAGGAGCCTGAGCAGACGGGGCCGATCGGATAAGGACTCGAAACCGATCGACTGCCGATCTTTTGCCGATGAAAGACGATTGTTTACCGACGCGATGCCGGTCTGAAGTGCCATCCGCTCAGGGCGCGCGCTACAGTAGAAAGAGCCCCGGAGCGCGCCGCCCCGGGGCTCTTTACCGGCCTAAGCCGTAGCGGCGTTACGTGTTCTCGCGTTCCGCCTCGGCATTGACCGTCTGCTGTGACGCCGGCTGTTCCCCGCCGATAGCCGACTGCTTCGGCTCGGATCCGCCGATATTGATCTTCTTCGGCTTCATCGCCTCCGGGATCTCGCGGACCAGTTCGATCGAGAGCAGGCCGTCCTTGAGGTCTGCGCCCTTCACCTGGATGTGATCGGCGAGAGCGAAGCGCCGCTCGAACGAGCGGTTGGCGATTCCGCGATAGATATAGTCGGAGCCCTTCTCTTCGGACTCGTCCCGCTTGCGGCCGCTGACGACCAGCACGTTCTGCTGCGCGGTGATATCGATTTCTTCGGGCTTGAACCCGGCGACGGCGAGGTCGATCTGGTAATCGTTCTCACCGGTCTTGCGAAGATCGAAGGGCGGATAATTCTCGCCGCCGTTACCTACGCCGCCATTCTCCAGCATGTCGAACAGCCGGTCGAACCCGACGGTCGAACGGCGATAGGGTGCAAAATCAAATGCGCTACGCATGGTTAGTCTCCTTTGTCCTCACTTGAGCGACTGGGGAGCGACTGCGCGGGAGCAGGCCGCTCCTCACCGGACCCAACCGGCGCCCGGCCGAGCAAAGATGGGTAGAAAACCGCCCTTTTCAATGACGTGGATCAAAAGATCGGCGCATTTCGCCCCGTGCTGTTGACGAGTAGATATTTCCAATGTTGAACAGATCTTGCTCTGGTAAAAAATTGTATAGGTGGAGGGGTAATTGGACATCGAACGCAGGTTGTTTCTCGGCGGTGCGGCGGCACTGTTCGGCGCGGCAGCAGCGCGGGCGCAGGACTCGGATTTCAAAAACCCCGACGTTGTCGCGAAAGAACCGGGCATGCCCGTGTGGCCGGCCAAGGAGCGGTTTCCGCTGTGGCCCGGACGCCCGCCGGGCTCGCCGAAGGTCTTGCCGACACCGGCGTGGCGGATGTTCCCGGACGGGCCGCAACTCTGGGTAAATGGCATCGCCATGCCCGAGGTGAACGTTTATCGGCCAGCTCTCGCCGACGGTTCGGCGATCCTTGTCACTCCAGGCGGATCCTACACATTCCTGGCGGTCCAGAACGAGGGGCTTCACCCGGCTGAATTCTTCAATGCGAAGCGCACCACTGTCTTCGTGCTCACCTATCGCCTGCCCGACGAGGGCTGGCTGAATCGCTCGGTCGCACCCTTGCAGGACGCGCAGCGTGCTATGCGGCTGATCCGGTCGCGCGCGGCGGATTTCAAGATCGATCCTGCGCGGCTCGGCATTCTCGGCTTCTCCGCCGGCGGGCACTTGGCCGCTGATTTGACGGTGTCCTACGACGAACGCGTTTATGATCCGGTCGACGCTGCCGACCAACTCTCAGCCAGGCCGGCGTTCTCGGGCCTGATCTATCCCGTCGCCACCCTTCAGCCCAAGATCACGCACCCGGATTCCCGGGACCATCTTCTGGGGCCGAATGCGCCAGACGCGCTCGTTCAGAAGCGGTCACCGGAGCAGCACATCAATGCGCAAACGCCACCGAGCTTCGTCGTCCACGCCTTCGACGACGGGCTGGTGCCGATCGACAACAGCCTCGCCTGGATCGAACATGCCCGAGCTGCGAAAGCGTCAGTCGAAGCGCATCTGTTCGCCCAGGGCGGCCACGGCTTCGGATTGCATCTCCCGAAGGAGAATTCCGGCTCGCTGTGGCGCGACCTGTTCGCGCTGTGGATGCGCCAGCACGGCGGCTAGCGGGGCACCTCAGAGATTAAGCGCCGCCTGGCTGCGCTCGGGATAGCGGTGCCCTGCAGCCGCTCCCGGGGGAAGGATTTCATCGAGGCGCCGTAGATCCTCATCGGTGAGCTTCACGTCGAGCGCGCCGATATTCTGGTCGAGATATTTGACGTGCTTGGTGCCGGGGATCGGGACGATGTCGTCGCCCTGCGCAAGCACCCAGGCGAGCGCCAGCTGCGCTGCGTTACAACCCTTCTCTTCCGCCATCTTCTCGACCTCGCGCACCAGGTCGAGGTTCTTGTAGAAATTCTCGCCCTGGAATCGCGGATGGTTGTGCCGGAAATCGTCCTCGGCGAAATCGCCAGGCAATTTGAACTGCCCCGTCAGGAACCCGCGTCCGAGCGGCGAGTAAGCGACATAACCGATCCCGAGATCGCGGCAGGTCGGGAGCACTTCGTCCTCTGCGTCGCGGCTCCATAGCGACAGCTCCGTCTGGACCGCCGTGATCGGGGAGGTCGCATAGGCCGCGCGGATGGTGCGCGGCGCGGCTTCGGAAAGGCCAAGAAAGCGGATTTTCCCCTCTTCCTTGAGCCGCGACATCTCGCCGACGGTATCCTCAATCGGAACCTTGGCGTCGACGCGATGCTGGTAATAAAGGTCGATCACGTCGACCCCGAGCCGCTTCAGGCTCGCCTCGCAGGCGGACCGGACATATTCGGGATCGCCGCGGATTCCGAGGAATTCGCCATTCGGCCCGCGCACGTTGCCGAACTTGGTCGCCAGGAAGACATCGTCGCGCTTGCCGCGGATCGCGCGCCCGACCAGTTCCTCGTTCGCGCCCCAGCCGTACATGTCGGCGGTGTCGAGAAACGTCACGCCGCGATCGAGCGCGTGATGGATGGTCGCGATCGATTCCTGCTCGTTTCCCCCAGCGTAGAATTCGCTCATGCCCATGCAGCCGAGGCCGATGGCCGCAACCTCCGGCCCATTCTTTCCGAGATGCCGCTTTTCGATCCCGAACATGCTTTCCCTTTCCTCGTCAGCCGCAAGGGCGGCAGAATCCCTGAGCAGTAGATGGCGATTGGACACTATTCCGGCGACTGGCCGCAATGGCGATGATCGTCGCTTCGGAACGGCTGGGCTCAAGCAACCCAAGGAAGACCGGCTCGATGAACCCGAGGACCGCCTGAGACCACTCAGCGATTATTGCTCGTTGTGCTACAATGAGGTTCAGGCGCCTCGGTTGCGCCAAGAGCCGAGTCGCCTCCACAAAAAGGAGAGGTGCGATGGCAACCAAACCCTTTTCCAGCCCGGCGGCGGCATCGAAGCGGATCCCGATCCGGCATATCGCGTCCACCGATCTTCGGGCTTCGCTCGATGAGGGCTGGCGCGATTTCATGGAGATGCGAGGCGACATCATCTTCCTCGCCATCCTTTATCCGCTGATCGGAATCGTCGCCGCGGCTGCGACCGTGGGCGGCCCGCTCCTGCCCCTGTTCCTTCCTATCGCGGCCGGAGTAGGCCTGCTCGGCCCCGTTGCAGCGATCGGATTTTACGAGATGGCGCGGCGGCGTGAGCGGGGCCTCCATTCCAATTGGTCGCATTTCCTTGACGTGCGCACGCGTCCATCATTCGAGGAAATCGCTGCCGTTTCCGGCCTGCTCCTCGTAATCTTCGCAGCCTGGCTCGTCGCCGCCGGAGCGCTCTACATTGCGCTGTTCGGATGGAACGATCCCGACTCGCTCAGCGCGTTTCTGACCGAGATATTCACCACCGGCCGCGGCTGGGCGCTGATCCTGGTCGGCGGCGCCGTGGGCGCGGTCTTTGCTGTAATCGTACTCGGCTTCAGCGTCGTTTCGATGCCGATGCTGGTCGATTGCCATGTAAGCGCTCACGACGCGGTGGCGACCTCGATCCGCGCCGCGCGCGAAAACCGGGGCGCAATGCTGCGCTGGGGAATCATCGTCGCTGCGCTGCTGATCGCCGGCTCGATACCATTCTTTATCGGGCTGGCGGTGGTGCTGCCGTGGTTAGGTTACGCGACCTGGCACCTGTACACTCGGCTAGTGGACCGAAGCGCGATCCCCGGCTGCCGCCGCGATTAGGCCTCGCTGTCGCCGCCTGCGGCTTCTGGCTGCGCACCATCGCGGCGAAGGTCGCGGCGCTCGGCGATACGCGCCGACTTGCCCCTGCGGCCGCGCAGGTAATAGAGCTTGGCGCGGCGGACGGCGCCGCGGCGAACCACCTCGATCGAATCGATCGACGGCGAATAAAGCGGGAAGACGCGCTCGACGCCCTCGCCGAAGCTGATCTTGCGAACGGTGAAGCTGGAGCCCACACCTTTGTTGGAGCGGGCGATGCACACGCCCTCAAAATTCTGGACGCGCGCGCGGTCGCCTTCGACGACCTTCACGCCGACACGAAGCGTGTCGCCGGGGCGGAATTCGGGGATGCTCTTATCAGCGGTCAGAGCGTCGATTGCCTCGCGCTCGAGAGTCTCGATCAGGTTCATTTCAAATCAGCCTTCGTATCTCGTCGCCGCGCGCCAGAGGGCGGTGCCTGCGATGCGCCCCCGTGGCGCTCGATCAGGTCCGGCCGCCTTAGCCGTGTATCTTCGACCGC
>Ga0068854_100001007_pt1 | contig 16940 bp, 16 predicted proteins | sample KBSCornC42_FD_66590 | JGI IMG/M metagenome (GOLD analysis project Ga0068854, IMG submission 66590) | Corn rhizosphere microbial communities from Kellogg Biological Station, Michigan, USA - KBS Corn C4-2 | ecosystem: Host-associated > Plants > Roots > Rhizosphere > Soil ... | reverse complement strand
TCGACATCCGTCGCGCCGCTTGGGAGCAGATCGCCTCGCTCGGTGGTCGCCCGCTCGAACTTGACTTCATCCCCGACGCTGAGGGTGAGGGCGGTTACGCCCGGCCCCTGACCGAGGAGGAGAACGAGAAGGTCCGCGAAGCGCTTGCCGAGGCGGCCGCGAAAATGGACGTGATCATCACCACCGCCCAGATCCCCGGCCGCGCGGCGCCGGTGCTGATCACCGAGGCGGCGGTTCGCTCGATGGCGCCGGGGTCGGTGATCATCGATCTCGCCGCCGACTCGGGTGGCAACGCCGAGCCCTCGAAGCCGGGCGAGACCGTGGTCGTCGACGGGGTCAAAGTAATCGGCCCCGCCAACCTCGTCAGCGACATGGCCGCCGACGCCTCCCAGCTCTACGCCAAGAACCTCGAGAACCTGATCGGCCTCCTGGTCGATGAGGAGGGGCAACTGAAGATCGACTTCGAGGACGACATCGTCGACGCCGCCTGCATCGCCCACGAGGGGCAGATCCGCGGAGAGAGGACGGCCAAGTAGCCCATGAGCCTGATGACCGAGATCACGATCTTCGTCCTCGCCGTCTTCGTCGGCTTCGAGGTGATCTCGAAGGTCCCGACCACCCTGCACACGCCGCTGATGTCGCAGACCAACGCGATCCACGGCATCGTCATGCTCGGCGGCCTGATCGTCGTCGGCTTCGCCAACGACGGCGTCGAGTACGTGATCGGGACGATCGCGATTGCCTTCGGCACGATCAACATCGTCGGCGGCTTCATGGTCACCGACCGGATGCTCGGCATGTTCTCGAAAAAGCCTAAACCCAAGGCCAAAGCTGACGGGAAGGGCGGCTCCTGATGGTCGAGGCAGTGCTCAAGCCGGGGGGCGACGCGGCGACCGCCCTCTACATCGTCGCCTTCTCGCTGTTCATCATCGGGATCAAACAAGGCACCCACCCGACCACCGCCAAACGCGGCAACCTGATCGCCGCCGCCGGTATGGCGGTCGCCGTGGTGACCACCCTGCTGCTCGACGGGATGGGCAACTGGGGCTTGATCGTGCTCGGGCTCGGGATTGGCACCGCGGTTGGCGTGATCGCCTCGATCCGGGTGCAGATGACCGAGATGCCGCAGATGGTCGCCCTCTACAACGGCGTAGGCGGCGGCGCCGTGGCTCTGATCGCCTGGTCGGAGATCCGCCACGGGATCTCGCTCGGCGAGGACTTCCCGCTTGACTCGCTGATTCCGATCATCTTTGCCGGCGTCGTCGGCTCAGTCTCCTTCTGGGGTTCGAACATCGCCTTCGCCAAGCTCCAGGACCTGATCCCGACCCGACCGATCGCAGCGCCGGGCCAGCAGGTGATCAACGCGATCCTGGTGATCGCGATCGTGACGATCTGCGTGATCCTCGCGGTCGACCACGAATCCCCCTCGCAGGGTCTCTTCATCCTCTTGCTCGTCCTCGCCGCGATCCTCGGCAACCTCGTCGTGCTGCCGATCGGCGGCGCCGACATGCCGGTCGTAATCTCGCTGCTGAACGCCTTCACCGGCCTCTCGGCCGCGGCTGCCGGTTTCGCGCTGGACAACGTCGCCCTGATCGTCGCCGGCACCCTCGTCGGCTCCTCGGGAACGATCCTCACCTTGGAGATGGCGACGGCGATGAACCGCTCGGTCGCCAACATCCTTTTCTCCGGCTTCGGCGGTGCGCCCGCCGGCGGCGCCACGGGCGGGGGAGAGGAACGGCCCCACGTCTCGATTGGCGCCCAGGACGCGGCGATCAAGCTCGCCTACGCCGATTCCGTCGTGATCGTCCCGGGCTATGGCCTCGCCGTCGCCCAGGCCCAGCACGCGATCAAAGAGGTTGCTGACGAGCTCGAACAGCGCGGGGTGACCGTCAACTACGCGATCCACCCGGTCGCCGGCCGCATGCCCGGCCACATGAACGTTCTTCTCGCCGAGGCCGACGTCGCCTACGAGAACCTGAAGGAGATGGAGGAGATCAACCCGGAGATGCCGCGCACCAGCGTCGCGGTGGTGGTTGGCGCCAACGACGTCACCAACCCGGCGGCGAAGAACGACCCCGACTCGCCGATCGCCGGGATGCCGATCATCGAGGTCTCCGAGGCCCAAGAGGTGATCGTGATCAAGCGCTCCCTCAGCCCCGGCTTCGCCGGCATCGACAACGACCTCTTCTACGAACCGAACACCTCGATGCTCTTCGCCGACGCCAAACAGGCCGCGGCCGACATCGCCTCCGAGATCGGAAATCTCTAAGTCGGCACACTCTGGCGCGCCAATTGGCACGCCAGACACACACGTGTAGATCTTCGCTCCCTAGCGTCGGGCCATGGGCGCGGAGCGGGGGCAGGGGACGGTCGAGTGGGTCGGGACGCTGTTGGTCGTCTCGGTGGCGATGCTGGGCTTCGTGGCGGCGGGAGTGCGGGTGCCAGGTGTGTCGCTGGCGCAGGCTGTCGCCGACCGGATCCTCTGCGCCGCGTCGCTTGCCGACGGGTGCGGTGATGAGCCGACCCTGATCGCCGCATACGGGACCGAAGTCGGGGAGCTGGTGCGACGGAACATGCCGATGCTGGCGTTCGAGCAGGGTTCGAAGGCAGTGCCGGTCGATTTCCGCCGCTGCCGCAGTAGCGACTGCGGCGATGAGTCGGAGGCGGGATCGGTCCACCGGTCCGATGCGGGGGAGGCGGTGACCGCTTTCGTTCACGTCGTCGACTGCCGCGCTGGGGCGGCGGAGGGGACAGAAGCCGCCGGAGCCGACTGCTCCGGCCCGCGCGCCGGCTTCCTATACGTCCAATATTGGACCTATTACGCCGACTCGGCGACGCTGCGCGGCGTCCCGATAGCCGGTGCCAAGGGCTACCACCACGACGATTGGGAGGGGGTACAGCTGCGCTTCGGTCCCGACGGCGAAGTTGCCGAGCGAGCCTCCTCCCACAACGGCTACAACTACCGCCGCAGTTCCCGCAACTGGGGCTCCGACGCCGACATCGGTCCGCTGAAGTGGGGCGCCGAAGCCGTCGGCGCCCGTCCCGAAAATGGCTGGGGCCCCGAGACCGGCCTGCTCTTCGTCTCCGGCGGCAGCCATGCCGGAAACGCCCTCGCCACTTTCAACCTCGACCAGGTCGACCATTTCACGCCCGGCCGCCGCGTCCACCTAATCCCACTCGAGGACGTCGCCGCCACCAGTAGCGACGCCTTCGCGATCTCGCCGCCCTGGCTGAAGGACGTCTGGCTCGATCCGGAGGCGGAGGGGACGAGCTGATGGGCAAGAGGCGCTGGCGCCATTACGAGACGAACGCCGGTCGTCGGCCGGTGAAGGAGTTCCTCGAAACCTTGAGAGAGAAGGATGCGGCAGCGGTGGCTGTCGCAATGGAGGAGATCCAAATGGAGGGGCTCGAGGCAGCCCGACACCTCCGGGGAAAAATCTATGAGGTTCGAACTGACGGAACCAGAGTCACTTACCGCATCTTGTTTGCGCCGCAGGGAAGGCGAAGTCAGATTTTGCTCACCCTCGCAAGCTTTGAGAAGAAGACACAGAAGACGCCGCCGCAGATGATTCGCCTGGCCCAGCGACGTCTACGAGATTGGGAGCAAAGGGGTATCGAGAGGAGGAGGGCGAGGCGCGTTTCATCTCTTAGTTGATATCTTGTTCTAGATATAAAATTAGATTGGGGGTGCAAGATGGCTAAGGAGCCCGATGCTCTGGACGAACTCATTGCCGAACGGACTGCTCGTAATCCAGACTTTCCGAAACTGCTTGAGGCCGCCAGGCGAAGACGAGCCTTGTTGAAGGAACTTGGTGACCTGCGCGCGAGAGACGGGCGGTCACAAACGGCTGTCGCTGCTGGGATGGAGACCTCGCAATCTTCCGTGGCCCGCCTTGAGAATTCTGCCGGCGACGCTCGCGTTTCGACCATCGATCGCTACGCCGAAGCGTTGGGATTCCGGATCCAGTGGCATTTGCTTCCACTGGAGGGTTCCGAGAAGGAGCCGCCGTTAGTCGTTCACTAAGGGCAATACAGAGAATTCACTTGTTCGTAAGGGAACGCTCGATAGTGTCTGCGCATCGCCACCGATGTGTCCTCAGTGTCGAAGGGAGCGATCGCGGAAGCGCTGGAAGAGGCGCGGCGGCGAACGCTGGCTCTGATCGAGTCGCTTGACGACGAGCAGCTGAACCGGATCTGGTCGCCGATCCTCAGCCCGCTGGCGTGGGACCTCGGGCACATCGCCAACTTCGAGGAGCTGTGGCTGGTGCAGACGATCGGGGGGCGGGAGCCGCTGCACGGTGAGCTCGGCCGCTTCTACGACGCGATCGAGAACCCGCGCAAGATCCGCGGCGAGCTGCCGATCCTGCGCGACGAGGATTTGCGTGCCTACATGGCAGACGTCCGCGTGCGCACCCTTGACGTACTGGAGGGTGTGGAGACTGGTCCCGATGTTGAGGATCCGCTGCTGCGGGATGGGTTCGTCTACGAGATGCTGCTCGCTCACGAGCTGCAGCACAACGAGACGATGCTGCAGCTACTGCAGTTGGTGGAGGGCTACGAACTGCCCGCCGAGATCTCCCGAGAACTCGATTCTTCCCGCATAGCGGGAACAAGTGCGTTTTCAGCGGGAGAGATGGTCGCGGTCGAGGCGGGCGAGTACGAGATCGGCGCCGGCCCTCGTGGCTTCGCCTACGACAACGAGCGACCGCGCCACTCGGTCGAGCTGCAGGCCTTCGAGATCGATCGAACCCCCGTCAGCAACGGCGCGTACGTCTCTTACATGGAGGCGACGGGCGCCGAGCCGCCACTGTACTGGCAGCGCGACGGGGACGGTTGGGTCGACACGTCCCGGGGACAGCACACCCTGATCGACCCGTCCCACCCCGTGGTCCACGTCTCTTGGCACCAGGCCGACGGCTTCGCCCGCTGGGCCGGCAAACGACTGCCGACCGAGTTCGAGTGGGAGGCGGCGCGCGAGCTGCTCGACGGCCTCGGCCACGGCTGGGAATGGACTTCCTCGGACTTCCTCGCCTACCCGGGCTTCGAAGCCTTTCCCTACCGCGAGTACTCGGAGGTCTTCTTCGGCGACGAGTACAAGGTGCTGCGGGGCAGTGCTTGGGCAACCCACCCGCGCGTCGCCCGCCCGACCTTCCGCAACTGGGACCTGCCGCAGCGGAATCAGATCTTCTCCGGCCTACGCTGCGCGAGGGACGCATGATCGCGATCGACGTCCACCTCGACGCCGATGCCGCGGCGAAGATGGCGCGGGACGTCCGCGAGGGCCTCTGCGCCTATCCGAAGGAGGTCGCGCCGAAATACTTCTATGACGAGCGCGGCTCGCTGCTGTTCGAGCAGATCATGGAGCTGCCCGAGTACTACCCGACCCGCGCCGAGCGCGAGATCCTCACAACCCGCTCCGCCGAGATCCACATCACCGCCGGCTGTCCCGAAACGCTGATCGAGCTCGGCTCAGGGTCGGCGGCGAAGACCCGCCACCTGCTGAGCGCGATGCGCGCCTGCGACAGCCTCGACACCTACGTGCCGGTCGACATCTCCGAGGAGATCACCGAACGGACCGCCGCCGAACTCGTCGACGAGTACCCGGGGCTGAAAGTGCACGGCCTCGTTTGCGACTTCGAGCAGCACCTGGAGCGGGTCCCGCACGGCTCCGGAGCACGGATGATCGCCTTCCTCGGCGGCACGATCGGCAACCTCTACCCGCGTGAGCGCCAAGCCTTCCTCGAGCGGATCCGGGCGCTGCTTGGTCCCGACGACCACCTCCTGCTCGGCACCGACCTGATCAAGAACAAGGCCCGCCTCGAGGCCGCCTACGACGACTCCGACGGGGTCACCGCCGAGTTCAACAAGAACGTGCTCGCGGTTCTCAACAACCAGCTCGGGGCCGACTTCGACCTCGATGCCTTCGAGCATGTCGCCCGCTACGACGAGGAGGCGGAGCGGATGGATATCCGCCTGCGCTCGCTCGCCGACCAGGACGTGCGGCTCGACGCGCTCGATCTCGAGATCCACTTCGCTGAGGAGGAGGAGATGCGGACCGAGATCTCGACCAAGTTCACGCAGGAACGGATCGCCGCCGCCTACGACGGCGCAGGCTTGGAGCTGCGGGGCTGGTTCACCGACGCAGCCGGCGACTACGCGCTCAGTCTCGCCCGGCCCATCTGACCGCCGCTCCGGCTAGACCGCCGGTACCTGCTGGGTGATGCAGTGGATGTTGCCGCCGCCGAGGAGGATCTCCCGCGCCGGCACCCCGACTACCTCGCGCTCGGGGAAGACACGCTGCAGGATCGCCGCCGCCTCCTCATCCTGCCGGGGGTCGAGCAGCGGATAGACAATGCGTGAGTCGCCGAGGTAGAAGTTGACGTAGGAGGCGGCGAGGCGATCGCCCGCCCGGCGCGGGATCGTGCCCTCGGCGGCGTCGACTCCCTCTGCCTCCTCGGCCGAGATCTCCAGCGGCCCCGGCGAAGGCAGCAACACCACTTCTAGCGGGCGGCCGCGCGCGTCGGTCGCCGCTTCCAGCCGTTCCCGCGCGTCGCGCGAGATCCGGTGCTGCGGGTCCTCGTCGTCGTCGGTCCAGGTCAGCAGTACCGTCCCTGGCCGGGCGAGGCAGGCGAGGTTGTCGACGTGGCCGTCGGTCTCGTCTTCGAAGACGCCCGCCCCGAGCCAGACCACCTTCTCGGCGCCGAGGTAGTCGAGCAGCACCCGCTCGATCTGCTCGCGCGAGAGCCCGGGATTGCGGTTGGGGTTGAGCAGGCACTCTTCGGTCGTCAGCACCGTGCCCTCGCCGTCGACGTGGATCGCGCCGCCCTCGAGCACGATCGGCGCCCGGTAGCGGTCGTCTCCCTCGATCTCCAGCACCTTCGCCGCGACCCGGTCGTCGCGGTCCCAGGGGAAGTAGAGGCCGCCCTCGGTCCCGCCCCAGGCGTTGAACTTCCAGTCGACTCCACGCCGCCGGCCGTTCCCGTCAACGACGAAGGTGGGCCCGGTGTCGCGGAGCCAGGCGTCGTCGGTCGAGACCTCGACCACCCGCACCTCCGGCGGCAGCAGCGCCCGGCAGTTCTCGAACTGCGCGTCGGAGACCGCCATCGTCACCGGCTCGGAGGCGGCGATCGCCGTCGCCACCGCCGCAAAGGCCTCCTGCGCCGGCTTTGCCCCCAGGCGCCAGTTGTCGGTGCGCTCCGGCCAGGCCATCCAGCAGCCGCTGTGGGGCTCGAACTCCCCGGGCATGCGAAAGCCGTCCGCGGCGGGGGTGGTCTTGAGGGTCGTGCTCACCGCCCTCTATCTTGAACACCCGTGGAGGAGATCAGCCTGATCCGCGCCCCAGAGCCACCCGAGTCGCTCGCCCGCACTCGGCCGCCGAGCCGGCAGCCGTTCCGGATCGGCGCTGTCCAGCACCGCTGGCACGCCGATCCCGAGGAGCACGAAGCGGCCCTAGCCGAGGGAATTCGGATGGCGGCGGGGGAGGGGTCGAGGTTGGTCTGCCTGCAGGAGCTGACCCTGAGCCGCTACTTCGCCGTTGATCCCGCCGGCCCGGAGGCGGCCGGCGCCGAACCCGAGGATCTGCCCGGCGGGCGGACCTTCGCTTTCGCCGCGCGGATGGCAGAGGAGACCGGCATCCACGTTCACGCCTCCCTCTACGAGCGCGCCGATGGTGACGACGGCCTCGGCTTCAACACCGCGATCGTCGTCTCGCCGCAGGGCGATCTGGTCGCCCGCACCCGCAAGCTCCACATCCCGATCACTGCCGGCTATCACGAGGACCGCTACTTCCGACCCGGCCCCGGCGACTCCGATGCCTTCCCCCTCGTTGGCCTCGGTGAGGTCCAGCTCGGCCTGCCCACCTGCTGGGACCAGTGGTTCCCCGAGGTCGCCCGCGCCTACAGCCTCGAGGGCGCCGACATCCTCGTCTACCCGACCGCGATCGGCTCCGAGCCCGACCACCCCGAGTTCGACACCCAGCCGCTCTGGCAGCACGTGATCGTCGGCAACGGCATCGCCAACGGCGTCTTCATGGTCGCCGTCAACCGCATCGGCTCCGAGTCCCCCCTCACCTTCTACGGCTCCTCCTTCATCAGCGACCCCTACGGCCGCATCCTCGCCCAGGCACCGAGGGACGAACCCGCGGTACTGGTTGCTGATCTGGATCTGGATCAACGCCGCGACTGGCTAGAGCTCTTCCCCTTCCTAACCACCCGCCGCCCCGACACCTACGCCCGCCTCGCGGAAGAAGCAACGAAGGTGCAGACCGAATAGGGTGACCGGACCCCTCCGCTCAGGAAGGGACTGGTACCTCAGCTGTTCGGCGCCAGCGCCTCGATCGCCTCGGCCAGCTTGTCCGGCGTGACGATCGGGGTGAGGATCGGGAGGGTGATGCCGCCGGCGACGAAGGCGGCGAGGCGGTCTTTCATTTGGTCGGGGGTGCCGAAGATGAACATGTCCTCGATCAGCTCCCAGGGGGCGGCTGCGGCGGCGGCTTGGCGGTCGCCGGCTTCCCAGGCTTGGACCATCGGCTCGATCTGCTCGCCGTAGCCGAGCCAGCGGTAGAAGTTGGCGTAGACCGGGACGGTGATGTAGGAGGAGAACATGAAGCGGGCCAGCGGCTCGACCTGCTCGCGCTCGCCGGGGATGCAGAAGAAGCGGCAGAGCAGCTCGAAGCCCTCCGGCGCGCCCTGCAGTTGCGCGGTCACTTTCGGCAGTCCCGCCAGGGGCAGGAAGTTCGTGAAGGCGCCGTCGGTCCGCTCGACCGCCAGCTCCAGCATCTTCCCCCGCAGCGCCGCCAGCACGATCGGCATCCGGTGCGCGGGTTTCTGTTCGAGCTTGAAGCCGGACTCGGTCCGCTCGCCCTGCAGCGCCACGTCGAGGAAGTCGAGCGTCTCGCGCACCTTGCTCAGCGGCCGCTCGAAGGGGATCCCGTTCCAGCCTTCGACGATCCGGTCCGAGGAGGAGCCGATCCCCAGCACGAACCGCCCCTCGGAGGCGTCCGCGAGCGCCGCCGCCTGCTGGGCCAGCAGCGCCGGGCCGCGCTGGAAGACGCCGACGATCCCGGTTCCCAGCCGCGCCCGCTCGGTCCAGGCCGCGCTCAGCGCCAGCGGCGTGAAGCCGTCCGGCCCTGCGGTCTCGCCCGTCCAGAGGTCGGTGTAGCCGGCCGCCTCGGCGCGCTTGACCAGCCCCTCGTGGTCAGCGAGCGTCAGTCCCGGCAGCGGCAGCGTCAGGCCCCAGCGATCCATCAAGCGGGACCCTATCGCCCTCCTGCTCGTGCCTCACCTCGAAGCGCCGATCCGCCGGCCACTGGTGGAAGAAGGAGTCGGCGTCCTGAGCGCTAAGCGGGCGGGTGAAGAGGAACCCCTGGCCGTTGTCGCAGTCCTTGTCGCGGATCAGCGAGAGGTCCTGCGCGCGCTCGATCCCCTCCGCCGTCGTCTCGATCTCCAGTGCTTTGCCGAGCTGGAGGAGCGTGTGGAGGAGGATCTCGCCCTCGCCGCCCTCGGAGAGTTGGGAGATGAACGAGCGGTCGATCTTCAGCACGTCGACCGGGAACTGGCGCAGGTGGCCGAGCGAGGAGTAGCCGGTACCGAAGTCGTCGACCGCGATCCGCACCCCGAGCCGCTTCAGTTCCCGCAGCCGCCGTGCGGTCTCCTCGGCGTCGCTCATCAGCGTCGTCTCGGTGATCTCGATCGTCAGCGACTCCGGCGCCAGGCCGCTCTCGCCCAGCGCCTCCTTCACATGCTCGATCAGGTCGTCGGTGTCGAGCTGCAGCGCCGAGACGTTGACCGAGAGTTCCAGCTGTCGCCCCTCCTGCTGCCAGCCCGCCGCCTGCGCGCAGGCCTCCCTCAGCACCCAGGCACCGACGTCGACGATCATCCTCGTCTCCTCCAGCAGCGGGATGAACTCCTCCGGCTGGGCGACACCGCGCCCGGGCCGCCGCCAGCGGATCAGCGCCTCGACCCCGGTCGGCGTCATCGTCTGCAGGTCGAAGGTCGGCTGGTAGACGAGGAAGAACTCCTCGTTGTCGAGCGCCACCTGCAGGTCCATCTCGAGCTCCAGCCGCGACTGGACCTCGTCCTCCATCCCCGACTCGAAGACGAGGTAGCGGCTCTTGCCGCTCCACTTCGCTCGGTACATGGCGATGTCGGCGTCGCGCAGCAGCTCTTCGGCTGAGGGACGGACGCCGGTGGCGATGCCGATGCTGGCCTTCGCGTGGACCAGGTTCTCGCCTTCGTCGCCCAGCACGAAGGGCTCCTTGAAGGCTTCCAGCAGCCGCTCGGCGATCAGCTCGGGCCCGGCGGCGAGCGAGAGGCCCTCGGTAACGACGACGAACTCGTCACCGCCCATCCGCCCGAGCGCGTCGGTCTCGCGGATCACCCCCTCGAGTCGTTCGGCGACGGCGCAGAGCAGCTCGTCGCCTGTGCTGTGCCCGAACGAGTCGTTGATCGCCTTGAAGTTGTCGAGGTCGACGAAGAGCGCCGCTACCGGCTCCTGATTGTGGCGGGCGCGACGCAAGGTCTGCTCGATCCGGTCGAGGATCAGGGTCCGGTTCGGCAGCCCGGTCAGTGCGTCGTGGGTGGCGAGGAAGACGAGTTCCTTCTCGCGGCTGGTCAGTTCCTCGTGGGCCCGCTGGCGCTCGTCCTCGAAGGACTGGCACATCCGCACCAAGGTCACATCGAGGCTGCGCTGGACCATCCGCCGCGCCTCGGCCAGGGTCTCGTCGGCGAGGCCGAGGTCGGCGGCGCTCTCGTCCAGCACCTCGAGGGCGCTGTCGCGCCAGCGCAAGCAGCGTTTCGTCACCTCGTTCAGCGCCGCCTCGCGCTGGGAGGCGAGCTGGGCGAAGATCCGCCACGACTCCTGTCCGACCTCGCGGGCGACCGCTTCGCCCTCGCCGGCCATCCAGCGGGCGACGGCGACGGTGGAGACCGTGCCGACGTCCTCGAAGCTGTCTTCGACGACCTTGTCCAGGGTGCGGCTGGATTCCCCTGAGCGCCGCATCATCCGCGCGACGACCTCGCCGGTACGGGCGCTCAGCTCCTGCCCCAGCCGCGAAAGCTCGGTTGCCCCCATGAGTGGCCGAATCGGCTCGCCATATAGGCGGCTTGAGCGGAGCCCGCGGATATCTGAGAAATTCGATTCGGGCAAACGTCCAGCACCCGACTTCGGTTAGCCTGCGGCGCACATGGGGTCCACTTCTCAGGAGGCCGGAGCCGGCGCCAAGCCGGATCGCAACCTCGCTCTCGAGCTCGTCCGCGTCACCGAGGCCGCCGCGCTCGCCTCGGCGCGCTGGGTCGGCCGCGGCGACAAGATCGCCGCCGACCAGGCCGCGGTCGACGCGATGCGTCACGTCCTCGATTCGGTCTCGATGGACGGCGTCGTCGTCATCGGCGAGGGTGAGAAGGACGAGGCGCCGATGCTCTACAACGGCGAGAAGATCGGCGACGGTTCGCCACCGGTCGTCGACATCGCCGTCGACCCGCTCGAGGGGACCCGCCTCTGCGCCCTGGGGATGCCGAGCGCGATCGCGGTGATCGCCCTCGCCGAGCGGGGGTCGATGTTCGACCCTGGCCCCTGCGTCTACATGGAAAAGATGGCGGGTGGGGAAGAGATCGCCGACCTGCTCGACCTCGACCGGCCGCTGCCGGAGACCTTGAAGCTGATCGCCGATCGCAAGGGCGAGTCGATCGGCGACGTGATCGTCGTCATGCTCGACCGCCCCCGCCACGAGGAGGCGATGAAGGAAGTCCGCGATGCGGGCGCCCGCATCCGCCTGATCACCGACGGCGACGTCTCCGCCGCCCTGCTGGCGGTGAGCGAACGCTCGCCGGTCGATCTGCTGTGGGGGATCGGCGGCACTCCCGAGGGCGTGATCTCGGCCGCCGCCCTGAAGTCGATGGGCGGGCAGCTGATCGGCCGCCTCTGGCCGCGCAACGACGAGGAGCGCTCGGCGGCGGTCGACGCCGGCTACGACCTCGACCGCGTCCTCACTGCCAACGACCTCTGCTCCGGCGAGGATGTCTTCTTCTCGGCCACCGGCGTCACCGACGGCGACGTCCTGCAGGGCGTCCGCTACCGCGGCCCCGGTGCCACCACCGAGTCGCTGGTGATGCGCTCGCGCTCGGGCACGGTGCGCCGTGTCCACGCCCGCCACGACCGCAGCAAGCTGCGGGCTGTGACGGGCGAGCGCTACGGCTGATCGCTTTTCGCTCTCGCGGGTAGCGTGAGGGTGTGATCGCTGTCGCCGGATCGACCGGCTACATCGGAGGTCGGCTCTGCCACCGCCTCTGCGGGGATGGCCAAGAGGTCCGCGCGCTGGCCCGCCACCCCGAGCGCGCGGACGATCTGCGCGAGGCTGGTTGTGAGGTCGTCCAAGCCGATGTGCTTGAGCCCGAGACGCTCGGCCCGGCCCTGGAGGGCGTCGACGTCGCTTACTACCTGGTCCACTCGATGGGTCGCGGCTCCGACGGCGACTTCGCCGCGCGCGATCACGAGGGAGCCGAGAACTTTGCCGCCGCCGCGGCCGCCGCCGGCGTCAGGCGGATCGTCTACCTCGGCGGGCTGGGGGAGGGGTCGAAGCACCTCGACAGCCGCCACGCGACGGCGGAGACGCTGCGCGAAGGCTCGGTCCCGGTCACCTACTTCCGTGCCGCGGCGGTGATCGGCGCCGGCAGCGAGTCCTTCCGCACCGTCTTCTACCTGGTGCGCCGCCTGCCGGTGATGATCACTCCCCGCTGGGTTCGCACCCGCACCCAGCCGATCGCCGCCGACGACGTGGTCGCCTATCTCGCCGCCGCCTCCGACCTCGGCCTCCCCGCCGACCGCGAGATCCAGATCGGAGGCCCCGACGTCACCACCTATGGCGGCATGATCGACGAGCTGGCGCGGGCACTCGGCCGCCGCGCACCCCTGCGGATCACGGTGCCGGTCCTCACCCCGCGGCTTTCCTCGCTCTGGATCGGGCTCGTCACTCCGGTCGACGCGGGGGTGGCACGACCGTTGATTGAGGGCCTCTCGACCGAGACCGTGGTCGGCGACCGCTCCGGGATGGAGCTGTTCCCAGGCGTAGACAGGGTGCCGCTGCAGCAGGCCCTGCGCGACGCTGTCGCCGGCCTCGAAAAGGACTAAGCGCCGTCAGCCGCCGCCCGCGCCTCGTCTTCGCCGACGAAGGGGACGAGCAGCTCATAGGTGAGATCGGGGAGTAGGCGGGGGAGCTCGGCGGCGCGGCCGAGCACGATCTGCTCGTAGATGCGGGTGAGGATTGCCCCGACCGCGAGCGCGTTCGCTTGGGCGAGCTCGGGCTCGGGGCCGTCCTCGCCCATGCCCTCCTCGAGCAGGGCCATCGCGCGCGCGAACTCGGCTTGAAAGGTTGACCGGAAAGCCGGACCGACCGTGCTCAGCTCGACCAGCGTGAAACGCGCAACGTCGGGGTCGGCGGCGAACCAGTCGAGGGTCGCGGAAAGCGCCTCGCGCACTCGCCCTGGCCACGCACCCTCGATGACGTACGCCTCGCGCACTCGCTCCTCGAGGTCGTCGATCAGAAGCTTGTGCGCCGCCAGCATGCAGTCGAGTTTGTCGTCGAAGAGTTCGTAGAAGCTCTCACGGCCGACCCCGGCCTCGCCGAGGATGTCGGCGACGGTCGTCGACTCGTAGCCCTTGGTGGCGGTCACCCGCACCACGGCGGCAAGCAGCCGCTCCCGCTGCGAGCGCTCGACCAGCTCGCGCGGCAGGCCATGGCGGCCGCGCGGCAGCCGCCACTTGCGCAGGTCCTCAGGTCGGTCGTCAGTCACTGGGAGCGACACCGCCGACCGGGGCCTCCTTGGCAATGCGTGACTGTCTTAGTGCCTCCTCGTGGCCGCCGTAGGGGCTGACCGCCAGGTAGACGATCTCCGGCAACAGCTCCGGCAGGCGATCGGCCTTGCCGGTGGCGATCTGGTTGAGGATCAGGACCTGAGCCTGGCCGAACGCTACGCGGGGATCGGTGTGGGCCTTCGTCGACTCGCCTGCCCTGGACCAAAGACCCTCGAGCGCCGGAATCGTCGCCTTGCGGTAGCACTCGATCACTTTCGGCTCGACCGCGATCGCGTCGCCGGTCAGCAGTTGCGCCAGCCCCGGGCGGGCCGCCAGCGTTTGGAGCACCGCGGCCGCGGCCTCGCGGGCCGCGTCTGGGGGCGCTTCCTCAGAAGAGTGAGCCGAGGCCGCCACCTCCTCGAGCTGCGCGATGCAGTATTCGATTGCAGAGTCGAAGCAGGCTCGCTTGTCGTCGAAGTGCTTGTAGAAGGTGGTGCGGGAGATGCGGGCTCGCGCGACGATGTCGGTGATCGTCGTCCCTGCGTAGGTCTTCTCGGCGCAGCTGTCGATCATCGCGTCGAGGATCCGCTTGCGTTGCGAGCGCTCCCCGATGTCGGCAGGGACGGTCGGCTGCAGGACGCTGACTGGCTTCTCAGAACTCCGCTGTTTTTGCATCGATTCCGATTGTCCCACCCTGTCCGGCGCTCCTGGACTCAGGGTCCAGCCAGATCATTAATTCCCCGCCCAGGAGGATACGACAGTTTTTATTAACCGGTGGATGAAGCCTGCTGCTGCGCCTCGCTGCTTGCGCTTTCTTCGCAGCCGCAGGGGGCTCGGGAACTCTCATATGAAGGCAGTTCACCCGTGTCATGGAGCTCGAAGCGAAGCGAGTTGATCACCGCGCCGACCATCAGGGCCAAGCTGAGGACGTAGAACCAGAGGAGCGCGATGAGGATGAAGCCCAAGGTTGAGCCGAACCGCGAGAGACTGGACACATTGGAGAGATAAATGGGGAACAGCCAGTTCGCCAAGCCGGCGGCAAGCGTCACGAAAAGGGCGCCCGGCCAGACCGCGCGCCAGGGCATGTGGCCTTTGGGGACGGCCCAGAAGATCACCGCGCAGATCCCGAAGGTGATCAGCAGCGCGGCGGCGAGCAACAGGATCGTGTCGAGGGCCTTGATGTCGGAGAGGCCGAAGGGGAGGCGATCGGTGCTGGAGACGACGGTGCTCTCGAGGGTGGGGACGAAGATGCTGGCGGCGATGAAGAGGAGGACGACGACCAGCATCGCGAAGGAGAACCGCTTCTGCTCGACCCAGCCGCGGCACTCGACGTGGTAGATGCGGCAGAAGGCGGTGTCCATCGCCCCCCAGAAGGAGGCGCCGATCCAGAGCGAGCCGAGGAAGGCGGCGATCCCGATCGTCGTCGAGTTGTCCTGGATGCGGGTGAGGACGTCAGTGAGCGTGTGCTGCTCGGTATGGGGGAAGAGTCGCTGCAAGTCGGCGAGCACGCTGCTCTCGACGCCTTCGATTTTCAGCACCTGCCCGAAGACGAAGAGCACGAGCAGGGCGAAGGGGAAGACGGCCAGCATCAGGTTGTAGGCGACCATCGCCGAGAGGCCGGTGACGTTCTCGCGGTAGGCGCGGTTCCAGAAGGCGTTGAGCCACGGTTTCGGATGGCGCAAATTGCGGGGCATTTGACTTGACTTCACAAACTGAAGCGACTACTATGCGAACAGGCGTTTGTGACGCCTGCCCACTAGGGCACAATGACGATGTAGACGCTACTTCGCGGACCGCCTCTTGGGTCCGCTTTTTGTCGGTGCAGAGCGCGACTTTCGGGTCGCGGCGGCATTTCATCGGTCAGGACTAAACATCGAGCGCAAGGGAACGAGTAAGAACGGATGCTGGTAGCAGAGCTTCAGGAACTGGACGAGGTCAAAAACCTTATTAATCGCGGGCAGCAGCTCGGCGTGCTGACCTTCGGGGACATCGCTTCCGCGGTCTCCGAGGTCGATCTCGACGAGTCTGACGTCGAGGATCTCTACGGCCATCTCGAGAAGTCGGGGATCGAGCTTGTCGAGGACATGGACCCGGCGCAGAAAGCCGCCGCCGAAGCGCTCCCCGCGGACACCGGCAAAAAAGGTCGCCGGCGCCAGAAACAGGCGCTCGACCTGAAACCGGACATGACCACCGATTCCTTGCAGCTGTTCCTCAAGGACATCGGCAAAGTCCGGCTGTTGACCGCCGCGGAGGAGGTCGAACTCGCGAAACGGATCGAGCGCGGCGATCTCGACGCAAAGCAGAAAATGGTCGAGTCGAACCTGCGCCTGGTCGTCTCGATCGCGAAAAATTATCGGAACCAGGGCCTGCCCTTCCTCGATTTGATCCAGGAGGGAACGCTGGGCCTCGTCCGCGCGGCGGAGAAGTTCGACTACCGCAAGGGGTTCAAGTTCTCCACCTACGCGACCTGGTGGATCCGGCAGGCGATCGCCCGGGCGCTGGCTGACAAGGCACGGACGATCCGCATCCCGGTCCACGTCGTCGAGAAGCTGAACAAGATCGGCCGCGCCGAGCGCAAGCTGGTCACCGAGCTGGGCCGTGAGCCCACCCCGGAGGAGATCGCCGAGGTAACGGGGATCGATCCCGAGGAGGTCGACTCGATCAAGCGCTCCGCTCAGGCCCCGGTCTCGCTGGAGAAGCCGGTCGGCGACGAGGAGGAGTCGGAGTTCGGCCAGTTCATTGCCGACGAGAAGGCCGAGTCCCCGTTCGACCGGGCGGCGGACCTGCTGACCAAAGAGGCGCTGAAAGAGGCCCTCGAGAACCTCTCCTACCGCGAGCGCCGCGTGCTCGAGCTCCGTTACGGGCTCGGCGGCGAGCACCCGCGGACCCTGGACGAGGTCGGCCGCACCTTCAACGTCACCCGCGAGCGAATCCGCCAGATCGAGAACCAGAGCCTCAAAAAGCTCCAGTCTCTCGGCGAGGCGCAGAAACTCCGCGAGGTCGCTTAAGCAGTACTTCGGCTGGTTCCGGGCGAGGGGGTCGGCACCCCTCCTCCGGAATTGACCTCCCCTCCGCTTCGCTCCGGGGAGAACATGCAGCGCGGCTCCGCCGCGCAAAAGTCAGATTGCATATGGCCGAACATTCCTGCGGAG
>Ga0068854_100000997_pt1 | contig 17048 bp, 7 predicted proteins | sample KBSCornC42_FD_66590 | JGI IMG/M metagenome (GOLD analysis project Ga0068854, IMG submission 66590) | Corn rhizosphere microbial communities from Kellogg Biological Station, Michigan, USA - KBS Corn C4-2 | ecosystem: Host-associated > Plants > Roots > Rhizosphere > Soil ... | reverse complement strand
TGGGCGCGGACGGCAGCTACAGCTACGTGCTGAGTAACGCCAACGCCGCGGTTCAGGGCCTCGACGACGGCGAGACGCTGACCGAGACCTTCACCTACACGTTGACCGATGGCGACGGCGATGCCCGCCCGACCACGCTGACGATCACCATCAACGGCACCAACGACGCGCCCGTGGTGGGCGTGGCCGCGGCCTCGGTCTCCGAGGAAGGCCTCGCCGGGGCGATCACCGATGCGGCGGGCGCTCCCGACACCGGCAACGCCACCGTCGCCACCGGCACGATCGCAATCACCGACGCCGATGGCGAGGCTGCGATCGTCACGCTCGGCGATCCGGGCGCGGTGCTGACGTCGCACGGCGCGGCGGTGACCTGGAGCGGCGTCGGCAGCGCCACGCTGATCGGCTCGGTCGGCGGGCTCGAGGTGATCCGCGTCGCGATCGACAACGCCGGCAACTACACGGTCACGCTGTCACAGCCCGTCGACCAGGCACTGGCCGACGTCGAGGATGCGAAGAGCTTCGTCGTTCCGGTCAACGTCAGCGACGGCACGGTTACCGTGCCGACCATGCTGACCGTGTCGATCGAGGACGATTCACCCGTCGCCGCGCCCGACAGCAACACCGTGAGCGAAGGCGCGACGGTCGGCGGCAATGTGCTGACCGGCGCGGGTGCCGACGCGTTCGGCTCCGACGGTCAGGCCACGACCACGCCGGCGGGCGGTGTCATCGGCGTCGCCGCGGGATCAAACACCGCGGTCGCCGCGGCCGGCGCGCCGGGCACCCCGATCAGCACCACGCTCGGCACACTGACGCTCAACGCCGACGGCAGCTACAGCTACAAGTCGAACCCCAACGCGACCTCGGCCGACACCACCGACACGTTCACTTACACGATCCGCGACGCCGACGGCGACACCTCGACCACCACGCTGACGATCAACGTCAGCAACGTCGGCGGCACCGTCACCGACACCGACGTCGACGTCGACGAATCCGGGCTTGACGGGATCGGCAGCCAGGCCGTGCCCAACGGCGAGTTCGACACCAACGGCCAGATCACCGTCACCAATGCGGCGGGCACGTTCACCTACACGCTGACCAGCACCCCGGCCTCGCCCTACGGCACGCTGACGCTGAACAGCACCACCGGGCACTACGATTACACGCTCAACAAGACCTTCGACAACGCCACCGCCGACGACGGCCGCCAGGTCATCAACGCGGTCGAGAGCTACGGCTACAAGGTTACCGATCAAAGCGGCAACCTGATCGGCACCGGCACGATCTCGGTCAACGTCACCGACGACATCCCCACCGCGCGCGCCGATGCGGCGCTGAGCGTGGTCGAGAGCGCGGGCGCCACTGCCGGCGTCAACCTGCTCGCCAACGACACGCAAGGCGCGGACACCGCCACCGTCACCCACGTCAACCTCGGCGCGGGCTTCGTCGCGATCACTTCGGGCACCGCGCTCGGCAGCGGCGACTTCGCCTTCACCGTCGCCGGCAAGGGTACTTACGTGTTCAACGCCAACGGCAGCTGGAGCTTCGATCCGGTGCCGGTGGTCAACCCCGCCGGCGGGGATGTCGACGCGAGCTTCAGCTATCGCATCACCGATGGCGACGGCGACACGTCCGAGGCCGCGCAGAGCGTCTCGATCAGCGACGGCGCCAACCCGATGGCCGGCACCGACATCACGCTGGGCCTCGACGACCAGAACCTGGCGAGCGGCAGCACCCAGGCGGGTCCGGACAGCGACGCCAAGTCGATCACCTTCACCCCCGGCTCGGACGCGATCGCCTCGATCGTCTTCGGCACCGACCTCTCGGGGCTCAATTCGACCAACCTGACCTGGACCCGGGTCTCGGCGACCCAGATCGTCGGCAAGGACACCGGCAGCGGCCTGACCGTGGTCACGCTCGACCTGTCGGTTATTGGCACCACCGCCACCGTCACCGCGACACTGTCGAACAATTACGATGCGCACCCGACGATCGACGCCGACGACCTGGCTCAGCTTGGCTTCGCCACGGTCGTAGCGACCGACACCGACGGCGATTTCGTCACCAACAAGGTCAACGTCACGGTCTCGGACGACGTCCCCACTGCGCGCGACGACAGCGCGATGCAGGCCACCGAGAACCAGGCCATTACAATCGACGCGCTGGCCAACGACACTTTCGGCGCGGACGGGGTCAACACGGCCAACGCGGCAAAGGTCTTTGTCGCCAGCCCGGCGACCTACGGCGTGGTGACCTACGACACCGCGACCGGCATGTTCACCTACACGCCGGGCAAGGGCGCGGGCAGCAACGGCAACCTCACCGACAGCTTCACCTACACCATCGTCGACGGCGACGGCGACACCTCCACGGCGACGGTCACCATCGCGCTCAAGCCGGATTCGGTCCCGCAAGTGGTCAACGTGGTGGCGACGGTCGACGACGACGGCCTGACCGGCGGCAATGCCACGGCGGACTCGGCAACCGACATCAATGCCAACGCCGGCGACCTCGAGCTCAACCCGCAGAGCGAGGCCAAGTTCGTCGGCCAGCTCACCGTCGACTTCGGCAACGACGGCGGCACCGTCAGCTTCGCGAACCTCAACGGCAGCACGGTCACATTGGGCCAGGAGCAGCTCACGCTGGCCTGGAGCGGGACCACGCTTACGGCCTCCAGCGCGGCCCGGGGCGCGGTGTTCACCGTCAGCCTCTCGCCATCGGGGGCCTACACCGTCACCCTGCTGCAGAACGTGCTGCAGGGGAACGGGGGGCAGGAGACCAGCGCCACGCTCGATCTCAACTACCTCGCCACCGACAACGACGACGGCGATCCTACCACTGCGGGCAAGCTGACGGTCACCTTCAACGACGACGTGCCGAGCGCGGTGAACGACACGGTGACCCAGCCGGCCGGGCAGGAAAACCAGCCCGTCTCGGTCGACGTCTTCGCCAATGACATCCCCGGCGCAGACATGGCCGCGCGCGGCAGCGTCGCGCTGGTGGGCGGCAGCCAGGTCAACGTCACCGGCACGCTTTCGCTGAGCAACGGCACCTTCACCTACACCCCGACCCCGGGCCAGCAGGGGAGCGTCAGCTTCGCCTATACGATCACCGATGCCGACGGAGACGTCAGCCAGGCGATGGTGACGATCAACCTTGCGCCGGATTCGACGCCCACGATCAAGGTCGCGGCGACCACTCTCAACGTCGACGAGGACGGCCTGTCGGGCCACAACGCCGACGGCACCACGACCGTCCATCCGAGCGAGACGGCGGGTAGCGGAAGCGCCACCGACACGTCCGGCGCTGTCACCATCAACTTCGGCAACGACACGCCGACCAACCCGATCCTGCTCGACTCGGCGGTGTTCGTGAACCCCGGCGCCCTGGACAAACAGTTGCTGACCTCGGCGGGAAGCGCGATCTCGTTCACGCTCAGCACGGATGGCCACACCCTGATCGGTCGCGACGCCGGCAACGCCGAAGCAATCCGCATCACCCTGACCGGCGCCACCGCCGGCACGGGCGGCGACGTCACCTATACATATTCGACCGTGCTCACGCAGGCAGTCCGCCAGGCCAGCGGCGGCGGCGAGAACACCATCGACCTGACCGGTGTCAGCCTCCAGGTCACGGACCGTGATGGCGACATGTTGCCCGCTCCGGCGACCTTCAAGATCACCATTCTCGACGACGTTCCCGGCCTCGACGTGACCAAGGACGCGGATTCGGGCGTTACCCTTATCACCCAGGACGCCGAAACCGACGGCAACCCGACCGACAGCGACATCGACATCACCTCGGCGCGGTTCGGTGGGGTGTTCGCGCTCAGCTCTACCGCGGGCGCGGACGGAGCCAACACCCCGGCGCTGAGCTATGCGCTCAACGTCACGTCGAGCACGTCCGGGCTGATGAGCCACGGCGCTGCGATCAACCTCTACAAGGTCGGCACCACGATCATCGGCTCGACCAGCGGCACCGCGCCGAGCGGGATCGACGCCAGCGCGGTGTTCAGCGTCACCGTCACCAGCACCGGTATCGTCACGCTGACCCAATACCAGCAGGTCGACCACGCGCTCGAGGCCTCGCCGGTTCCGGGCACCGACGCGCCGTTCGACGACCAGTTCGCCAAACTGGCCGACGGGCTCATCACGCTCACTGCCAGCGCCACGATCACCGACCGCGACGGCGACACTGCGACCGACAGCGAGACCGTCAACATCGGCGACAACATCCGCTTCGCCGACGACGGCCCGAGTCTCGGCACGGCTAGCGCCAGCTCGACCGTCTCGGTCGACGAGACCGCGGCCGGCAACAATTTCGCCTCCGGGCCGATCAGCATGACCTCAGCGGGCGCCGTGATCACGGCAGCGGCCGCTTTCGGTGCCGACGGTCCGTTCGGCAACACTGCCGCGACCGCGACCACCTACGGCCTGACGCTGGCAGGTGCGGGCACCACCTCTCTTAAGACCGCGATCGGCGATTTCCCGATCACTTTGGTCCAGACCAACGCGACGACGATCACCGGCCAGTACACCGACGGTACGGTCAAGACCGCGTTCACCCTGACAATCGGCGCCGACGGCAAGGTCACCCTTACCGAGAACGTTCCGCTCGAGCACAATGTCGACGGCACGCTCGCTTCGGGCGCACACAACGACGCGCTGTTCCTGACTTCGGACGGCACCGCGGCGGGCACCAGCCTGGTCAACGCGACGATCACGATTCAGGACTTCGACCGCGACACTGCGTCCGCCTCTGCCGCGATCGGCGGTAACATCAGCTTCCTCGACGACGGCCCGACGATCAACGTCACCCAGGGCGATGAGACGACGATCAGCTTGCGGACGATGGACGCCAACACCGTCGGCGCCAATTTCGACACGGCCGCCTCGACCGCGAACTTCAGCGGAATTTTCGGTGTGACGTCGACGCCGGGCGCCGACGGCGCGGCATCACCGTCGCTGACCTACAATCTGACCATCGGCGACGCGGCCTCCGGCCTCGCGAGCCACGGCAATGCGATTACGCTGGTCAAGGTCGGCGGCACGGTGATCGGCTATACCGGCGGGATCGTCCCCTCCGCGGAAGCCGACGCGCAAGTCGTGTTCAGCGTCAAGGTCGGCGCCACCGGCATCGTCACGCTGACCCAGTACCAGCAAGTCGACTCGCCCACCCCGGTCGACACCGCCGCGCCCTATAACGGGCTGAGCGACGACGCGATCCTGGGCACCGGACACATCTCGCTGGTCGCCTCGTCGACGATCACCGACAACGACGGCGACACCGCCAGCGACAGCGAGACCGTCGACCTCGGCGGCAACATCCGCTTCGCCGACGACGGGCCGACCGCGGTCGCCGACAGCGCGTCTCAGACGAGCGAAAACGCCCCGATCACGGTCAACGTCTTCACCAACGACCTCCCGGGCGCGGACGGCACGCTCGCTTCCAGCGCGGCGTTCGTTCTCGGCACGCTTAAGGTCAACGGCAGCGCGGCTACGGGCACCCTCACCAACAACGGGGACGGCACGTTCACCTACCAGCCCGGTGCGGGCGAGACCGGCACGGTCACCTTCGACTACACCATCACCGACTTCGACGGCGACACCAGCAAAGCGACCGCGACGATCACCCTGCTCGCGGATTCGACGCCGACGATCACGGTCAGCGACGTCTCGGTCGACGAGAAAGGCCTCGCCACCGGCAGCGGCGAGCTCTCCGACCACTTCAGCGGGGTCGAAAACCTCAACAGCGACACCAGCGAAGCGGCGACCGGCACGATCAGCATCGGAACCGGCGGGGACACGATCGCCAAGCTCGAGGTCGCGGCCAACGGCGGCGGGTTCGTCGACGTCAGCAACGGCGGCACGGTCAACACCGCGAACGGCACGCTGGTCGTGACCAAGACGGGTTCGACATACGGCTACAGCTACACGCTCAACGCCAACTACGGGACTCACAGCACACAGGGCGCTGGCGATACGCTCGCGGGCGATACGTTCGCCGTCCGGGTGACCGACAGCGACAACGACACCGCGACCGACACCATCGACGTCACGGTGATCGACGACGCTCCGGTGGTCTACGCCAAGGACCCGACGATCGGCATCGTTAACAGCGGCGACGTAAAGTCGACCGGCAACTTCGACTACACCGTCGGAGCCGACCGGCATGGCACGCCGTATAGCGCGACCAACTCGGACTTCACCAACCTGACCTTCAGCGGCACGATCGGCAGCACGACTCTCGCTTCGGCGCCGCTGACGTGGGAGTCCGAAACCGACCTACAAGCGAATTTCAGCTTCGCGTTCAGCTACACCGCCAGCGGCGCCACGGTGAACAACTCCGGCACGCTCACGTTCGACAAGGTCGCCGGCACTTACACGGTCGATCTCCTCAACCCGATCCAGGCGTCGGTCTCGCCGCCCTCGGTCTCGGGCGCAAACGCGATCGTCGGCTATGAGCCCGGCACCACCACCGTCGACACCACCCAGCCGATGGTTTCGGTCGTGACGATCCCGCTCGATCCGACCAACCCGAACACCACCAACAAGCTCTACGTCCAGTTCACCGGCTTCACCGAGGCCGGCGCCGGCACCGGCGCCAACAACATCATGGCCACCGGGGTCGACGGCAACGGGCTGATTTTCACCAACGGCGAGCTGCTTTCGACCAACAACCCGGACTTCGTCTCGATCTCGGGCAGCGCCAACGGCGTGGCCGGCGACACGATGGGCAAGGGCGAAGTGCTCAACATGAAGTTCCTCGTGACCGACCCCAAGGGCGACACGACGACGACCAACTACGCCCAGGTCACCACGGTGTTCTTCAAGTTCGACGGGATCGGCGCCAACGAGGACATGATCGTCGTGCTGCGCCTCCAGGACACGGTCACCGGCACGATCACCACGCGCGCGCTCTATGTCGAGAACGGCGACATCCTTAAGTCCGGCTCGAACCTCGGCGCCTACAATGGGATAAAGCTCGACAACAACGACGGCGTGATCATCATCGAGGCCAACGACTACAAGACCTCGGGCGAGAACCTGGTGATCATCGGCGCGCAGATCACGCCGACCGACGAAGGCATCACCGGCAACGCGATCAACTTCAATGGCATGGTCGGAACGAGCGGGGGCAGCAACACCACCGGAAGCTTCCAGAACTTTTCCAACGATACCAACGACACGGGCTTCAAGATTTCGGACATCGGGTTCCTGACCACGACGACGACGATCCAGAGCGGCGCGCTGACCTTCAACTTCCAGCTGCAGGACAGCGAGGGCGATCTCTCGACAGTCCAGACGCTGACTGCGAAGATCAACAGCAACGGCTCGATCACTCCGCTGGTGGTCGACCTCGATGGCGACGGCGCGGAGTTCGTCAGCATCGCCGCTGGCGTCACGTTCGACTATGCGGACGGCAACGGCGCGGTCCACACCGCCTGGGCCGGCAAGGACGATGCCCTGCTGGCGATCGACCTCAACGGCAACCACCGGGTCGATGGCGGTAAGGAGATCGTCTTCGGCGGAGACGGCGCCACCGATCTCCAAGGACTGGCCGCCAGCTATGACTCGAACCACGACGGCCTTCTTGACGCCCGCGACGCGGACTTCGCCAAGTTCGGGGTCTGGCAGGATGCAAACGGCAACGGCGTGTCCGATCCGGGTGAGTTCCGCACCCTGTCGGAAGCCGGCATTACCTCGATAACGCTGACCTCGGATGGCCGCGTCTATCAGGCGGCCGGCGGCGACGTCCAGGTCGCGGGCACGGCCACTTACACCCGCGCCGACGGTTCGACCGGGACCGTCGCGGACGCCGCTTTCGCCACCGCGCCGCTCGACAAGATGGCGGCGCGCACGGTCGAGGCTACGGCCACCAGCGCCGCGGCGGCCGGGTATCTCGCGGCGGCGGTCGCAGCGGTCGCGGCGCTGCCCGCGGCGGCAGCGGAAGACTCGCAGACCGAGGCCACGGCCAGCGCGCTGCCCGAGGCGCAGAGCCTCCAGGCGCTGCCCGAGACGCACACCGCGCTGCGCCCGATCGGCGAGACGCTGCTCGACCACGAAACGGCCCGCTCAGCGCCGGCCGAGCGCGCCGCCAGCCACCTCACCGACCAGGCCGAGCACACCGGTCCTGCGATCGAGGTGGTAACCGAACGCGCGGCCGACACGCCGCTCGCCGAAGCACTGGCTGCGCACGCCGAGGCGCCGAGCGTATCCTTCGCCGCCGCGGCGGCCGGGGACTCCGGCCAGCTGATGGACGCGCTGCTCGCCGCGACCCGCACCGCGGACGTCGGCACCCAGCACACGCAGGACCTTGCCGCGGTGCAGGAGGCGTTCGGCGATACGCACGGCGCGGCGCTGGTCGACGCGGTGGTCGCGCACTTCGCCGGGGCCGAGGCGGCCGCGCCGGGCGCGACGCCGGCTGGAGAGGGCGCGCTCGCCACGTTGCTCGCCAGCCAGGTGGCCTCGCCCGAGCCGTTCCACGCGCCGTTCGACCTGCCGGGAATGCTCGACATGCACGACATCGCGGCGGCGCAAGTCTGATCTGGGCGCGACACGGACAAGACCGAAAAAGGGGGCAAGACAATGGAGACCACGATCAAGCGGGCGGCGCTGGCGCTAGCGCTGGCAGGCGCGGCCTGGCCCGCGCTCGCCGCGGCGCAGACCGCCAGCGACGACTGGACGGCGATGAGCAAGAGCCAGCTCAGAGGCGAAGTCCTGCGCCGCCATGACGAGGCGGTCGCGGCGATGGCGCAGACCGTCAACGCCAACGACCCGCGTTACATCTGGGCGATGCAGGCCAAGGCGCAGTGCGGGATCGCGCTGGGCTTCCTCAAGAGCGGGACGAAAGACCCGATCAGCCTCGGCAAGTGCGCCGACGCCTATGCGCGGATGCAGCAGGTGCCGATGGCGCCGATGCCGATGGCCCCGGTCAGCACGGTCACGCCCGAGCTTTGCCGCCAGGCGATCCTCGGCACGGTGTTCTTCGAATTCGACAGCGCGGTGGTTCCGCCGAGCGCCAACGAGACGCTGCAGTTCATCGCCAACAACATGGGCCCGTGCGGCTGGAGCGGGCTCAACGTCGTCGGCCACACCGACCGTTCGGGCAGCGACGACTACAACGCGGGGCTGGCCAATCGCCGCGCCGAAGCGGTCGCCGCCGCGCTTGCCGGGGTCGGCATCTCGGGCGGGGCGATGGCCACCAGCGGCAAGGGCGAATCCGAACCGCGCGTGCCGACCGCCGATGGGGTCCGCGAGGCCCAGAACCGCCGCGTCGAAATCAGCGCGCGCTAAGCAACTCTTTCGAGCCGGGGGGCACGAACCATGAAGATAACCAGTAAATTCACACTCGGCCTGGCAGCGGCGCTGCTCGCCGGGACTGCCAGCGCCGCGCTCGCCCAAGGCGGCGAGCCGGTCTCGATGAAGGATGCGATCGCGGTCGCGGTCGAATCCAACCCCGAGATCATCCAGGCGCAGATGAACAAGGAAGCGATCCAGTTCGAGCGCAAGCAGGCGCAAGGACTGTTCCTGCCGCGGGTCGACGTCGAAGCCTCGGCCGGCGTTCGCCGGCTGGAGAACCGTACACGCCGCGCGCTGGGCATCGCCGATGACAAGCTCTACCCGCTCGAGGCGCAGGGCGTCGCGACGTGGGACCTGTTCGATTTCGGCAAGCGCCGCGGCGAACTGCTGCGCCAGGCGAGCCGGGTCGACGGCGCGTCGATGCGGGTGCTCGAACGCAGCGAGTTCATCGCGCTGCAGGTCTCGCGGCAGTACCTCAACGTGCTGCTCCAGCAGCGGATTTACGCCGCCAGCCAGGACAACACCGCGTTCCACCAAACCCTCGTCCGCGACCTCGGCACGGGGGTTAAGGAAGGCTCGATCTCGATCGCCGATCAGCAGCAGGCGCAAGAACGCCTGCAGGCCGCCATCGTCCGCGAGACGGAGGCGCAGCAGTCGCTCGACGACGCCAAGATCACGCTGCGCCGGCTGACCGGGCTCGACATCGAGAACTTCCAGGTCCCGCCGAGCCTCGCCGCGCAGATGCCCGGCTCGGTCGCCGAAGCGGTCGGCCTGGCGCGCCTCAATAACCCGCTGGTCAAGGAAGCCGAGGCCGACGTCGACGCTGCCAACGCCCTCGCCAAGAGCGCCAAGGGCGACCTCTACCCGACCATCGGCGTCGACATGACCGGCCGCGTCGGCGAGGACATCGACGGGTTCAAGGGCAACACCAACGACGTCACCGCGCGTGCCTTCATCAAGTGGTCGCTCTATTCGGGCGGGATCAACCAGGCCAAGTACGAGGAGCAGGTCCGCCGGGCCAGCGAGGCGCGGTTCCGCCTCGACCAGGTCAGCCGCGAGGCTGAGGAGGATGTCCGCACCGCGTGGAATGCGCTCAATGCGCAAACCCGCATCACCGGCGAGCTCGAGACGCAGAGCAAGGTCAGCGACGACTTGCTGCTCAGCTATCGCAGCCAGTTCAACGTCGGCCGGCGTTCGCTGCTCGACGTGCTCGACGCCCAGAACTCGCGCTACAGCGTGCAGACCCGGCTCGAGACCGCGCGTTTCTCGCAGCTCTTCGCCCAGTACCAGACGCTGGCCGCAACCAACCGCTTTCTTACTTCGCTCGAGGTCGCGCCCGGCGCGGGCGCGGGCGAGAACGAGCGCGCGCGGTTCAACTACGGCCCGCCCAAGGTCAGCGAGCGGCAGTACCGCGAGTATCCGAAGACTTCGGCGTTCTGAGCGGCGGCGCGGATAACTTCTCCCGCGACGGTTGTGTCGCGATGGAGCAAGGTTGTCCGCGCAGCTTTCCAGGTTCCCGCCGGGCACGGCAGACCGGCCGTTTCCTTGGTTAATTCAATGGGATCGGCGGCAAGGTTCGGATAAGGCGGCCCGGGAATCGGACGGGACAGTTGAGCATAGAGTCACCCATTCGCGCGCAGCGCACGCTCGACCCGCTAGTCGCCTGCATCGGCGAACTGGCGGCGCGGTTCGGCGTGGCCTTCGCGCCCAACCTGCTGTCAGGCCTCGCGCTCGGCCGCGACGGACGCCTGCCGTGGCATCAGGCGGGTCCGGCGCTCGAGCAGCTGGGACTCAACTTCGTTCCCGAGGACCGCGCCAAGCTCACGCGGCGTCCCGAGCTCTATCCCGCGATCGTCGCCCTTGGCGACGGCGTCGCGGTGGTTCACGAGCTGCGCGACCGCGACGCGCTGGTCTGGCGGCCGGAGACGGGGCAGGCGGCGTGGGAGCCGTTCGCCGATCTCGCCGCGGCCTATTCCGGCCGAATGCTGTCGGTCAGCGGCGATCCGCAGACGCTGCGCGACGCCAGCCAGCCGTGGCACAAGCGCGCACGCGAGCACTGGTTCTGGAGCGAGATCGCCAAGGACCGCCGCAAGTTCGCGCCGGTCCTCGTCGCCACCGTCATCGTCAACCTGCTCGCGCTGGCGCTGCCGTTGTTCTCGATGAACGTCTACGACCGCGTGATCCCCAACCGCGCCGAAGCGACGCTGTGGGTGCTGGCGCTGGGCGTGCTGGTCGCGTTCGGGCTCGAATACGCGCTGCGCCGGGCGCGCACCGAAGTGCTCGATCAGATCGGCCGCGACCTCGACTTGCGGCTCAGCCAGAAGATCTTCTCGAAGATCCTCTCGGCCCCGCTGGCCGATCGCAAGGGCCATACCGGCAACCTGGTCGCGCGCGTTTCCGAGTACGCGATCGTCCGCGATTTCTTCGCCTCGACCACGGTCGTGCTGCTGATCGACATGGCTTTCCTGGTGCTGTTCGTGGCGATGATTGCCTACATCGCCGGGTGGCTGGCGCTGGTCCCGGTGGTCGCCATCGCGGTGATGGGCTTCGCCGGCTGGCGGCTGCAGCGCAAGGTCATCCAGGCGGCGCAGGACGCGCAGGCCGACTACGGCTTGCAGCAGACGCTGCTGGTTGAATCGATTGCCGGGATCGAGACGCTGAAGAGCGTCGCCGGCGAGGGGATGATGCTCGGCCGCTGGCGCCGGCTGGCCGAAATCGGCAGCCAGTCGCAGCAGCGCTTGAAAGACATCTCGAGCTCGGCGGTCAGCCTCGCCGCGAGCTTCCAGCAAGTCTCCAACATCGCGCTGATCCTCGGCGGCTATTACCTGTTCGCCAACAACGCGATCACGATGGGCGCGATCATCGCCATCGTCATGCTCTCGTCGCGCAGCCTCGCCCCGGCCGGCCAGTTCGCGTTCCTGCTGACGCGTGGCCAGCAGGCGCGCCAGACGCTCGATTCGCTCCAGCGGCTGTGGGACGCCGGCGACGAGCGGCGGATGGGCAGCGCGGCGATCACGCCGCAGATCCGTTCGGCGCGGATTCGCTTCGAAGGCGTCGACTTCACTTACCCCGAGGCGTCGGCCGAGTCGCTCAAGGGGCTCGACCTGACGATCGAGCCGGGCGACCGCATCGCGGTGATCGGCCGCGTCGCTTCGGGCAAGTCGACGCTCGGGCGCTTGCTGTGCGGGCTCTACCAGCCGACCGCGGGCCAGATGCTGGTCGACGGGATCGACAGCCGCCAGTACCGCCCGCAGGACCTGCGGAGCGCGTTCCGCTTCGTGGCGCAGGACAGCGACCTGTTCTCCGGGAGCGTCAAGGACAACCTCTCGCTCGGAGCTGGCCAGGCCAGCGACGACGAGCTGCTCGCGGCGCTGCGCGCGACCGGCGCCGACCAGTTTCTCGCCCGCGACGCCGGCGGCTTCGACCGCGCGGTGGGCGAGCACGGCAGCCGCCTCTCGGGCGGGCAGCGCGCGTTCCTCACGCTTGCCCGCGCTTTCGTCTCGCCGGCCAAGCTGATCTTTCTCGACGAGCCGACCGGTGCTATGGACGCGCAGACGGAAAAGCTTTTCGTCGAGCAGTTGTCGAAATCACTGACGGGCGTTCAGACCCTCGTCATATCGACTCATCGACCGGCGCTGTTCGCCTTGTGCAACCGCCTGATCGTGCTCGACAGAGGGCGGATAGTGGCGGACGGGCCGCGCGACCAGATAATCGCCACAGCCGGGATCGGACTTGGAGGCGGCGTCAAGCCGTAGAAGCGCAATGCACGACGGGACAGTACTCGAGCTGGGCGCGCACGCCCTCGACCGCCGGCCGGCGGCGCGCTGGCTGCACTCGCGCGCGGCTTGGGCCGGCGCGGCGGCGTTCGTCCTGCTGCTGGCGGCAGCGCAAGTGGTTAGCGGCGGTGGTTTATCCGGCGTTTGGAAAGCGCTCGGCTTCGCTTCGCCGGCCAATGCCGAGGCGACCGTGCGAGTCAGCCTCGAGGCCAAGCGCGCTGTCCAGTCGATGACCGAGGGCGCACAGGCCGCGATCGTGGTCGAGGGCAGTGCTGCCAAGGAACGCAACGCGCTGATCCCGCTGTCCGGTGCGCCGCTCGAGACTATGCGCTCATTCCTGATCTCGAAAGCCGTAGCGGACAGCGGCGCCGGGCCGATGGGCAACGCGCTCAAGTGCCTGACCCAGGCGGTCTATTACGAGGCGGGCTACGAGCCGCTCGCCGGCCGCCGCGCGGTCGCCCAGGTGATCCTCAACCGGATGCGGCACCCGGCCTACCCCAAGTCGGTCTGCGGCGTGGTCTATCAGGGCTGGGAGCGGACCACCGGCTGCCAGTTCAGCTTCACTTGCGACGGCTCGCTGCTGCGCCGCCCTGCCGGAGGGGCGTGGAACGAAGCCGAGGAGGTGGCCCGCGCCGCGCTCGCCGGGCACGTCGAGACGAGCGTCGGCTCGGCGACGTTCTACCACGCCGACTACGTGCTGCCGAAGTGGGCGTTCACGCTCAACAAGATCGAGCAGATCGGCGCGCACATCTTCTACCGCTTCCCCGGTGCATGGGGCAGCGCGCGGACTTTCAGCGGCGGCTACAGCGGGGTCGAGCGGATCCCCGACATCAATTACGCCTCGCTTTCGGCGCGGCTCGCGGCGGAAGCTGCGGTTCCGGGCGATGCCGGTCTTCCCGCCGACCTGATCATTGCGCCCGACCCGACCGACCGCCGCACCGCGACCGACGTCGGCGGGCGGATCAACCCGCTCAAGCAGTGGCGGCTCAACATCCCCGCGCCCGACGAAGCGAGCAGCCGCTACCAGGCCGCGATCGACGATCAGGACGTCTCCGACGCCCCGATCCCGGTGTCCAACTCGGCCGCCAGCGCGGCGCAATAGCATGGCCAGCAAAGCCGCCGACTGGCGCGACACCTGGGACGACTGGGACGCCAACCGCAAGCTGATCGCGATCTCCGCGGTGGGCGTACTGCTGCTGATCCTGTGGGCAGCCGTGGCGCGGATCGACGAGGTCACCCGCGGAATGGGCAAGGTCATCCCATCGAGCAAGGTCCAGCTGGTCCAGGCCGCGGAGCCGGCGACGGTCAGCTCGATCCTGGTCCGCGCCGGCCAGTCGGTGAAGAAGGGCGAGCTGCTGGTCCGGTTGGACGACTCGCAGTCCTCGTCGCAGCTCGGCCAGCTCGAGACCGAGAACCAGCGGCTGACCGCGCGCGCCGCGCGGCTCGGCAACGAGGGCGGCGCGGGCGGAGGGGCGAGCGGGCTCGACGCCGACGAGGCCCAGCTCCAGGCGGTCCGCCAGGCGACCGCGCGATCCAAGCAGTCGGCGCTCGCCGCCCAGGTCGAGCAACGCCGCCGCGACCTCACCGAAGGCCAGGCGACCGTCTCCAGCCTCGAGAACAGCGCCCGCCTCGCCCAGGACCAGGTCAACATGCTCGCCCCGCTGGCGCGCAAGGGCATCGTCCCGCAGACCGAACTGCTCTCCGCGCAGCGCGAGCTGGTCGACGTCCAGGGCCGCCTTGCCGCCGCGCGCCAAGGCACAGCCCGCGCCTCCGCGGCGATCAGCGAGGCGCAAGCCTCGCTCAGCGAGGCGCGCTTCGACTTCCGCCAGCAGGCGCTCAACGAGCGCAGCGAGCTGAACACCAAGATCGCGGTCAACGAGCAGACCATCCGCGGCGCCGCCGCCCGGCTCGAGCGCAACGAGCTGCGCGCCCCGGTCGACGGGATCGTCAACGACGTCCAGGTCACCACCGTCGGCGGCTTCGTCAACGCCGGGCAGAAGATCATGCAGATCGTCCCGGTCGGCGAGCAACTGCTGATCGAGGCGCGGGTCAGCCCCAAGGACATCGCCTTCATCAAGACCGGCGACCGCGCCAACGTGAAAGTCACCGCCTACGACTTCTCGATCTACGGCGGGCTCGCCGGGGTGGTCCGTCAGATCAGCGCCGACAGCATCTACGACGAGGCCGAGAAGCAGGCCTACTACAGCGTCATCGTCGAGACCGACCGCAGCTACATCGTCAGCAAGGGCAAGCGCCTGCCGATCGTGCCCGGGATGATCTGCGACGTCGAGATCGTCACCGGGCGCAAGAGCGTGCTGACCTACCTGATGAAGCCCGTGCTCAAGGCGTTCGGCGAGGCGATGACCGAGCGTTGAGGGCGCGTCATGCGCGCAGGCGTCAGTGTAACATATGATATGATAAATTAAGCGCGAACGGTGTAGGTTGCGGCCATCGCCAGCTGACCTTCGGCATGCCGGCGACAGAGAGACGCCTCGTTCGTGCTCCCGTCGTTACACGAGCACATCCGCATGATCCTGCTCCTGATCGCAGCCGTGCTGCTCTGCCTCGCAATTTCGTGGCTGATCGCCGAGCGCCTCACAGCGCCGCGCCAGCTCCCGCCCGAGCGGCTGGCAGATACCTTGCGCTCCGACGACGCCGACCTGCTGGCGCAGGACTGAGCGCTCACGCCTTCCGGCTCCTCCAGCTGCGGCGCGTTGGCGGCCGCGTTGGTCGCCATCGCATGGATCATCGAGTCGCGCCCGGCATAGGCTTCCTCGTCGCCGACGAACGCCTCGCGCTGCCACCTCCCGGTGCCGGGGAGGAACTGGTCTCGCTTGACCGCGCGCGCGAAAGCGCCTAACGGCCCGCGCTTCCGGCACGGGTCCGCCCGCGCCGGTTGAGCTGAACATTGGCGCGGCGTTGGGGTTTACTCCCCGGTTCCACGGCAAAGTAACCCGGCCCGCTGGCCTGGTGGAGCGTTTCAGCCTGATCTTGCGAGCACCGCCGACGCGCGGCGGCTCGTGGCAGGCCTTTCGCTTCACCTTCGGCTTGTGGCCACAACAAGGTGAAGAGCACTTCATGCCGACGATCAACCAGCTGATCCGCAAGGGTCGCGAACCGCAGAAGGCCAAGAGCAAGGTCCCTGCGATGGAGCAGAACCCGCAGAAGCGCGGCGTCTGCACCCGTGTCTACACGACTACGCCGAAGAAGCCGAACTCGGCGCTGCGCAAGGTCGCCAAGATCCGCCTGACCAACCAGCGCGAGGTCATCTCGTACATCCCCGGCGAGGGCCACAACCTGCAGGAGCACTCGGTCGTGCTGATCCGCGGCGGCCGCGTCCGCGACTTGCCCGGCGTGCGCTATCACGTGCTGCGCGGCGTGCTCGACACGCAAGGCGTCAAGGACCGCAAGCAGAGCCGTTCCAAGTACGGCGCGAAGCGCCCGAAGTGACCTGACAGCCGAAGGCGTCAGGTCATCCTGAACTTGTTTCAGGGTCCATGGCGCCGGAACCGCAGGTGTTTGAGTTCACAGGCCGAGCCAGCCGCCCAAATGGACCCTGAAACAAGTTCAGGGTGACGAGGACGGGAAGGCAGTTCGAGCCGGTTGATGTAGAAGGAATTCGTGCCATGTCACGTCGTCGTCGTCCCGAAAAGCGGGAGATCCTGCCCGATCCGAAGTACAAGGATCAGGTGCTGTCCAAGTTCATGAACAACCTCATGCTCGACGGGAAGAAGTCGGTCGCGGAAAGCATCGTCTATGGCGCGCTGACCACGATGGAGACCCGCGCCAAGGGCGATCCGATCGCGATGTTTCACGATGCGCTCAACAACGTGAAGCCGCAGATCGAGGTGCGTTCGCGCCGCGTCGGCGGCGCCACCTACCAGGTGCCGGTCGAAGTCCGGCCCGAGCGCGCCCAGGCGCTGGCGATCCGCTGGCTGATCACCGCGGCGCGCAACCGCTCGGAGACGAC
>Ga0068854_100000974_pt1 | contig 17223 bp, 8 predicted proteins | sample KBSCornC42_FD_66590 | JGI IMG/M metagenome (GOLD analysis project Ga0068854, IMG submission 66590) | Corn rhizosphere microbial communities from Kellogg Biological Station, Michigan, USA - KBS Corn C4-2 | ecosystem: Host-associated > Plants > Roots > Rhizosphere > Soil ... | reverse complement strand
TCCTGCATTGCCGCCAGCCCCCCATACCGACTCCCCAGCCCGAGATGACAATTCGCCCCAGCCTGCCCTGTCCCTTAGTCCGTAGCGCGTTGCTCCTCACGCTGCTGCTGGCCTGCACGGAGGCACAGGCTGCGCCGTTGAAGTTGCCGGAGTTTGACAACGGTCCCGAAACCCGCACCACGGTGGCACCCGTGCTGTTCGTCTATGCCTCCCAGAACCGTGACCGCAGCGTCGGCGAGCAATGCTGGGACACCCTCATTTCGCAACGAGACCTTGCCATCCGCGAGGACAATGCCAAGCCCTTCTTCGTCCGCAACCTGTTCCCGCTGGTCGGCGCGGCCATGGGCGGAATAGCCGGTGGCTGGATGCTCAAGCGCCTGGCTTCCGACGCCGCGGCTCGCAAATGGATGCTGCCGGTGGTAGCCGGCAGCGGCCTGGGCGGCTACTTCGCGGGTCCCGGGGGCGTGGCCGGCGCGCTGGTGGGCGGCGGGATTGCCGACAAGCTGGGCAAACACGATCGTTTCAAGAAGACCCTGCCGGGTGCCTTGGCCGGGGCATTGGTAGGCAAGGCCCTGTGGGACGCGGTGTTCCCCCCGGCGGTGCCTCCTGCCCCGCCCTCGGACCCGGACGGCGAGATCGCCCCCGAGACTTTCGTGCGCGACAAGACCTGCGGTCCACAGCTGCTGATGTCGCACGAGGACTCCCTGTACCGCATCGGCTACCGCTTCAACGGCGAGGAGTACACGGTCGATGTTCCCTTCGACCCTGGCGAGGCGGTCTTGCTCGACCCGACCGGCAAGGCCGTCGGCCCGGCCCGCGAACGCGTGGAATAAGCTCCTTGCCTCGCAGTTACGTCGGCGGGCGGACTTGCAGCAGGGTCTGGCCGGTATCGGCACCCTCCAGTGCGGCCCGACTGATCTTGACCTCCTCCACATCCACGCCATACAGGTTGGCATGATGCATGACGGCACGTTCCACCTTGGCCTTGCGCAGGGATCCCTTGAAGAGATTGACCGCACTGAGGTCTGCGCCCGTCAGGTCGGCCTTGGCCAACCTCGCACCGCGTGCGGAGGCTCCGGCGAAGATGGCATCCTGCGCCTGCAAACGGGACAGATCGGATTGATCCAGCGTGGCCTGGTCGAACCGCGCCGACCTGGCTGACGCGCCTTCCCAACTGGCGCCGGTCATCTGCGCGGCACTGAAGACGCCGCCGTCGAACACGGAGCCGACGCCGGCCCGCGAGCCTTGCAGGCTGGCGCCGGTAAAGTCGGCACCGGGCATCTGGGCGCCGTGGAAATCGGCGTTGTCGCACATACTACGTCCCAAACTGATCCCAGCGCCGTTGGCGCCGGCGAAACTCGCTGCGGTGAGCACGGCCCCCGATAAATCGGCGCTCTGGAGGGATGCCCCCGCAAAACTGGCCTGCATCGCCTGACAGCCAGCCGCCTTAAGTCCATCCATGGCGGCATCGGCAAAGACCGCCTGGAACAGGCTGGCCCCGGACAGCGAGGCAGCCGAAAAATCGGCACCCGTAAAATCAGCCTTGCTCAGGTCGCTTCCCTCCAATTGCGAGGTGGTAAAGACGGAGCGGTCAGCTGAGGCACCGGACAGCACCGCATGCCTCAGATCGGCCTCTGTAAAGTCAGCCGTTTGCAGCACGGCACCGTCGAAACGAGCACGCCCCAGCTGCGATTTGCAGAACGAAGTTTGCGTCAGCAAGGCATTGCTGAAGACGGCACCGCTGAGGTCAAGCATTGAAAGATCGAGTCCCGAGAGGTCCAGGTCAGCCAAACTTTCTCCCTGTGCATGACGCTCGATGACTTGTTCTCGCGTAAGTTTGACTGCCTGTTCATTTGCCAAGAGCGGCAGGTCCGGTAGCTTTGGCAAGGTCGGCGCTGCGGCGGCGACCGGCAGCGCCGCTGCTGCTGCAATCGCGGCCTGCAGCGCATCAAGCTCTACCTGTTGCTGCGCCAAGGCCTTCGGTACATCTCCGATGAATTTGGCAGCGTCACTTTGGCCCTGCTGTAAAAGCCAGTCCTGAAGCTGGGCATCGGTGACGCCATGCTTTTGCATGAACGCCGCCTTGTCGGCCTCCATCCGGGACGTTATGAGCTGCAATTGCTCCAGCGATGTCGTTGGCGGTTCGGTCGGCGGGTGAATGATGTCAGCCTCGGTCAAGCCGTTCCTGCTCAGTAAAGCCTGGGTCTCGGCACGCATCTGCTCGGTGAGGGCCTCGATTTCCGCCAGCGAGGTCTCAGGAGCTTCAACGGCGGGACGGGTGATATCCGCTTCGCTCAGTCCATGCCGACGCAACACGGCATCGGTGTGCGCCTGTAGAGAAGCCGTCAGCTTCTCGATTTCCAACAATTCAGGCTCCAGCGCCGGTACCGCAGCTACGGCAGGCACGGCAGGCACGGCAGCCGCCGGCAGCGCGATTTCCGTCGGTGGAATGACTGGAGAAATCGGCGGTGCCACATCGATGGGTGCCGCTGCTTGTGCTTGCGCAATTTGATTCCGGAATTGCGCCTCGTAATGGGCGAACGGCAAAGGCGACTCTGCCAGCATTTCCCATTCCAAAAGCGCGTAGGTCACATCGTCGCCGTCGCTATCCTGTATCTGCGTGGCCGCGCGATACAAGATGATGCCGCGCTCCTGCTCGGGTAAGAACCAAACGGTTTCGGCTCGCGGCTGAAGCTCGACAAATTCTTTGCCGCCGCTCGCCAGCGCGCGCTCAATGAAGCAACGCGCCCGCAGGCCGGGCAAACGCCCCTCGATGTGAGCCCACTCCGGATGCAAGTGGTCCAACGCGAAGGCTTCGTCGCCGCGCAAGTATCCTGGCATGCGTTGGTCCGGCGGTGCTGCCATGAAATAGTTCATCTGAGTTTCTTCCGGCAGATGCGGCCAAGTCTGTTGCGTCCAACGCTGGTCGAACTTGCCGAGCAAGGCCTTGCGTACGCTGTGGTCCGGTGCCAGCGCCGTAAAACCTGCCGGCATCGGCTCGTCCGAGACCGCCGCCATCAACTGGCGCGGATGCTCCACATTGGGCAGAGCACGCCGCCGTCTACCGTCGAGGCCTGGCATCGGCACGAAGCCTTTCCCGGACGGGTTGTCCTTGAAACCGGCGCCGCCAAATGCCTGCGCCGGTCCTAGCGGCATGCGGTTGAAGGGCTGGGCTGCGGATGGCAAGCCGCCGAGGCCGAACTCGCGATCCCCGAACACATACAGTTGCTTGGTGACCCCGCCAAGCGTGGCCGTGACAGCGATCTGGGGGACCTCTGCGCCTTTGTTCGCACCTGGCGCAAATGCCGAGCCGATCACCATGTATTCCGATGCCGGCTTGGACCAACCCTCATCGAGGGGCGCGTCGATGCCGATGGCCGCCAGCGCCTGCGCGGTAAGGCCCCATAATTGAGGCTCCTGCACCAGCGATTCCCGGCCGCCACCAGAATACGGGAACATGGCCAACATGCCGAGTGACAGCGTCTTGCGACCGGCGAAGGTATAGGTGCGATACAGCAGGGCAAGGTCGTTGGGTTTGAACACTTTCATGGGGTTTTGCCCTCAGCCGAGCTGTATCATCGCGCCATTGAGCGTCACACCGGTCGGTCCCAGCTGAGCCATTCCGCCCGTTGAATTGAGGTTGATCGCCGTGGCGGTGACCTTGACGTTGACGGTCGATGCGGCCATGGTCGCGTCAGCAGACGTGAGCTTGACCGAGGCCGCTGCCGTGGCCATACCGACTTCCGTGGCGGTGGCCGAGAACTTGTTGGTCGGTCCAGCCTGCATCGCGGCAGCGTCGGCGGAAAGAACGATCTTTTGCGCCATCTGCTGCATGCCTGTTTGGCTGGCCGACACATGCACGCGCCGGGCGGCCGACATGCTCATCACACCGCCATCGGTCGGATGCAAATGCAGCTTGGCCTGCAAGATGTCGTTGGCATCACTGGCCTTCAGGTTGACGCCATCGGCGTCCAGCGAGAGTGAATTGCGGGGCCCGGCCGCCGGCAACGCACCCAGCGGAAGGTCCACCGTCATCTTGATCCCGGTCTTGTCCATCGACATCTTGCTGACCAAGGTCCTGGCCGCAGCTTTGAGCCTTGAGGTCACGACCCGTGCAGCGCCCTGGATAGCCACCATCGCCGCCGTGTTGGCAATGGCATCCACGCCGAATTTGGTGATGATACCGGGCCAGCCGCCGACAAAGTGGGAATCGGTCATGACCTGCTTGTCCTCGATATCGAGCGCCGCGTATTTCTTGTTGATGGCCTCCAGTGCTGCCTTCTTGGCAGCTACATCGGCCTCGCTGGTCTTGTTCTCGTAGGACTTTTCGACGTCGCTGATCTCGGAAGCCTTGTCGGCATCGCGTTTTTTCTTCAACTCATCTCGGCGAAGGTCGGCTGCACTCTTGTTGGTATCGTAATTGGCATCCTTCAACTGCCCGTTCACCCCCATGGAAAAGACCGTCGATGCCGCCAGATTCACCGTGGTGTAGGCACCGATGGCGGTGCGCAGGATCCTCTTTGCCGTCTTGGCTGTGGCCACCAGCGGATCGAGATCGGCATGCCCGGCCGAAATGGAATAACTTTCCAGCGCTGTCTCGCTGGTGGATTCGGAGACGAATTTGGCCGAGCTGCTGTCGTCAATGGTAAAACTCTTGGGCGTAATCTCCTTCAATGCGTCGATCGCACTGAGGGGATTGAGGTTCATGTTCCACTTGATGTCGTTGGCCAGGCCAATGGAAATGGACGCGCCGATCGACACCTTGTTGGCGATCGAGAGATCCAGGCTGCTGGCAGTGCCTGCCGACAGCGAATTCTTCGATCCGAACGACATGCTGTTGGAGTTGCCGAAGGATACCGAATCACTACTGCCCTTGGTCGCGCTGTAGATGCTGCCACCGCCTTTGGGATCCACCGACCCGATGCCGATACTACTGTGATGGAATGGGGAGTTGAGCCAGATCACTTCCTTGCCCTTCACATCGCTCATGTGCATCTGGTTGCCGCCCTTGGTGCTGATGCGGTTCTCGGTAGCGCTGTTGGCATTGACCAGACTGACATTTTCCGAGTTGGGGACAGCGCCCAGTATCACGGGTTGATCGGGATCGCCATCGGTGAATGACAAAAGCACTTCCGCGTTCTTGTGCAAGGGGAAATGCATGCCGTGATTGCTGCCCGAATAGGGGGTCGCCATGCGAACGCGCGCTGATCCCTTGTTGGCATTCTTGTCGCTCTGGTCGAACGGCAGTTGCACCTTGTACTGTCCAAATTCGTCGAGCTCGGCATATTCCCCGCTGCCCTCGCCGTCAATGGTGGCGTTCATGGTGCCAGCCACGCGCGGCTTGGGGGTCACACGCTCGGGGCGAAACTGCACGTCCGACCTGATCGCCACGAAAGTGTTGTGGTAATTGGTCTCGCCACCGGCACCGCTTTGACTGTACGGGCTGCGGATCCCCTCAAGCAACGCCCCGGCCTGCGACCCTTCATGCGTGATCTCGGTGACCAAGTACTTTCCGTTGAAATCTTCGCGGTAGTGTTGTGTCAGCTCCATGAAATAACCGCTACGCAAACCGACGGCTGTCGAGTCCCCGGCGAACAGCTTGCCTCCACAGGCAATTTCTTCGGCGCGCAGGCGCGCATAGCGCTTTCCCTCCTGCTCATTGCGGAAATTCTCGCCGTAAATCATCACATCGCCGAAGCCGTTCTCGGAAACGATATCGGATACCTTCAGTTCAACCGCTGCCTTGCGATAGTTGAAATCCTGCAGGATCACCTGGTAAGGCAGGGGCTTCTGTTTGCAGACGAATCCCTGGACGGCATCCGCGGCTGCGCCAGTATCGAGTTCATCGGCGGGCCGATAGCTCACTTTGATCGCGTCCTGTGCATGCATCATGCGGTGATCGCCAATGATCAGTTTCTCGGCGCGACCGCCATGATCGAACCAGTAATACATGCCTTCCTTTTCCATCCAGCGGGAAAGGAAGTCAAGATGGGTTTCCTGATACTGGCAAACGAAACTGCGCGGACGATAATCGCCCGTCAATTTCAATTCGAATGCTGAGGCAGGCAGGCGCGCTCCCTTAAGCAAGCCTTCTATGATGGACGGGATGGTCTGTTCGTTGAGGTACACCTCTGACACGCGATACAGCGACAAGCGCCACAAGTGAGGCACAAGGACTGCGCGATAGAACACGTAGCCGTCGGCGCGATGCAACTGGTCGAATCCCGCCAGCACGCCGTGGTAAGGTACGGCACCACCACCATCGGGCGCGAAGATGGAAAAGGTAGCCGGGTTCTGCAGCATCTGGTCGAAGTCGATCGTTGCATCGTCGGTGACCAGCGTCAGCGTGAAGCGAAAGGTCTTCGATAGCGATTCGAATCCCTGCATGTTGACTACCGCGAACTTGTCGCGATCGAATGCCGTCGACACAAACTCAAAGCGCTTGTTGCTCATCAGGCGGCTGGATAAGGAAGCCATTGCGAATGATCTCCGGTAAAAGTGCACGGGCCGGCGCCAGCGGTCTCGTCTGTTTGTTCGTTTGACGCGTTACTTCAGCTGCAGCACGGTCGCCTCGGCATCCGCCCCCTCCGCATAGGGCATGAACAGCAGCGAGTGCGGACAACCCTTCACACGGGCGTAGTAGGACTGGTCTGCCCCGACCTGGTTGCGCACCGCCCAAGCCGTATATTCCTGTTCGCCGATCTGAAGTTTCATGCCCTGCTGGGCGTATTCCAGAATGGTCTTCTCCGGCAGGCCGCCGGCATCGCCGACCGCCTGGAAGTCGATTTCGGCGCCCTCCCCCGCAACACCGAACACCACGCCATCCCACTGGCCTGCGCGCGGTCCAATCTCGAACCATTGCCCCAGCTTCTCATCACCACTGACATGCAGTCGGTATTCGGGCGGTTCGACTTTGGCCGGCATATTGGCCTTGGCCACGATCTTGGCCGGCCAGGCGGCGCCTGCCTCTTCCAGATGCAGTGCATTGCGCAGCAAGGGCGGCAGCATGGCGGCGTCGGGTACCTTGCCGCGCCATATGAAGACGAGGGGAAAACCATGCCCCGCGCGCTCTCCCAGCGATGCCGCCAGCAACGACAGGCCATAGCGCACCCCCGGTCGAGCCAGTTCGGCTTCGTCAGCCAGCACCAGCCAGACCGCCGCCTGCGCCTGCAGCAGCGCATCCAAGGCCACCCGCCACGTCATTTTCTGCGCATCATCCGCCCAAAAATGTCCCTTCACATCCAGTCCATAGCGCTTCAATACCCCGGTGAACGCCTGCACACGCGCAGGATCGTTGGCCAGGGAAGTCATCCATACCGTCTTCATGTCATCGGCTGCCTGAAAAATTGAACACCCCCGTCGCGCCGCTTCGCGTCGGGCCATCGCCAAACCCTGTCGGGCCCGGCACCTAGCTCATGATCATGACCTTGACCTGGCTCGGCACCAGCACCGCGCCTACCGCGTTGCCGTCGTTCTGCTTGGTGGTATCGCCCATGCGCACGGCCGGGTTGCCCTCCAGCTTGACCTTCATGCTGCCCATGATGAACTCGGCGGGCCCCATGATCTTGCCGCTGACCACCCCGCCATTGACGCCCGGCTGATCACCATTGCTCATGGTGATCTTGGATGACTTGGTCAGCGCCGGCATGCCGGAGATCATCACCTTGGTCGTGGCCGGGTTACCCATCATCGGCATGGCGATGTTGGGATAAGGAAGTGGCACCGGGCCGGCCGGCGGAATGGGCGTATTGCAAACGTCCGGCATCGCCATGCATTGGCCGGCTTGCTTGGTGACTGCAAACATGTTTTGCTCCTTTGCTTGAAAGCGTCAGCCGAGGTCGATCTTCTCGCCATCAATCTTGACCTGGCCATCGGCCAGCAAGGTCGTGTGCGCGGCCTTCATGTGGAAACGATCCTTGACCAGCATGCGCACACGTCCGGCGCGGGTTTCCTCCAGGTTCTCCGTCCAGCGGAAACTGTCGCGGGCTTTCTGCACCAGCCGTCCTACTGTGGAGGTGATGTTCTGCGCCACGCTGGTCAGGCTGCCAAAGCGTGCCTGCGCCTGTTCGGCACTGGCGCTGAGCTCGCGGAAGCGCAGTTCGCCACGAATGCCGGTCACGTCCACTTGCGCTCCGACCATGGTCACGCGCTGGCGGCCCTGCAATTCCAATTGCTCAGCCTTCACCTGAAGCTGGCCCTGGCTGGTCTGCAATTGCACCGCGCCTGGCAAGGTCAGCGTGGCCTGCTCCGGTGTGGCACGTGCCAGCACCGCCAGCACGAAGCAGGATTGCGTGCCGCCATGGCAGACCAGCACCGTATCGCCGCATTCCGGCTCAATCAGGCAGCTGTCTGCGCGCAGGGCTCGTTCCACGGCCATTTCCGGCGAACTGAGGAAGAACCACTTGTCTGCGCGGCCAGTCACGGTTGCATACAACATCCCGACGGCGTGATCCGCCCCCGGGCGGGACATGGTGATGAGCGTGTTTTGCATGATGTTTTTTCCTTGCGTGAACTATCGATTCCATCTGGCTTGCGGGGCGCGTTCAGCGTGCCGCCACTTGGGGTTGCCATCGTTCGGCCCGTTCCAGCAGCGGGTCGGTGGGGCGCACCCCGTCAAAGTTGGTGCCGTCCCAGCGGGTATTCTGTTGCAGCAGTCCATGAATGTTGGCGCCGCCCAGGTCGGCCTGGCTGCAGTCGGCCTCCGAGAAGTCCGCATGGGACAGGTCGCAATGGACCCATGCAGAACCCTTCAGTTGCGCTCGTTTCCAGAGCGTCTTCTGGTGCACCGACATGTGCCAGGAGACCCCCGCTGCCTTGGCCTCGCTGAAATCTGCCTGGGAAGCGTCGCTCATCTCGAAGGCAGCGCCTGCGAGATTGACCTGCTGCGCCTGCGCGTCGATGAAGCACAGATAGCTGCTGCGCGTACCTGCCAAATTGGCCTGCTGCAGCTGGGCGCCCATGAAGCTGGTGCGATCCAGTCGTGCGCTGGTGAAATCCGCCTGCTGCAATTGGGCGTTGACGAACATGGTCATGGTCAGGTCGCAACCTGCGAAGTTCTGCGCCTGGAGCTGGCTGTCCTTGAGAAAGGCCTGCGTCAGCACCGCGCCGGCCAATCGCACGCTGCTCAGGTCGGTATGCATAGCGGTCCAGCGGGTCAGGTTGGCACCACTGAGGTCGGTGTTGAGCAGGGTCACCTCGTTCATGTCACAGCGCACCAGCTGTGCGCCTGCAAGGATGGCACCATCCAGCCGGCAATGGCCAAAGGTCGCCTGCAGCAGTTCTGCCCGCTGCAGTTGGGCCGCGTTCAAATCCACTTCGTTGAAGCTGGCCTGTGCGGCCTGCACGCCTTCGAGATTGGCACCGGAGAGGTCGACATTCTGCAGGTACGCATTGGCGAGATTGGCCGAGCTCAAACGTGCGTTGGCCAGCCGCACGTTGATCAGCGTACAGCCCGACAGGTCGCGTCCGCTGAGGTCAGCACCAGAGAGGTCGATATCGCTGAGCCGGCGCTCTTGTGCCAGTGTCTGCCAGATTTGTTCGAGTTCCACGTTCATTCCCCTGTCATTTGCCGCATTCTTTTCATACCGATCGTCGCGCTGAAGGTGTCACTTGCAGCGACCCGCACCATCTCTGGCATCACGCCAACGGTGGCCGCACCGTCAAAATGGTCCGCTCGACGTGCGTCCCTTCCAACGCGCTGGCACGCAAGGTGCATCCCTCCAGATCGGCACCGTAGGCGTTGGCAAAATGCAGCACCGCCGCTTCTACCCGGGCCTTGCGCAACGAGCCCTTGAACAGGTTGATTCCACTCAGATCAGCCTGGCTCAGGTCAGCCCGGCCGAACTTGGCATGGCGTGCCGATGCCTGACGAAAGCTGGCCCCGGAAGCCTTGACCTGACTGAAATCCGCATCATCCAGTATCGCGCCGACGAAGCGGGCAGCTGTGAGCTGCGCCCCCTCCCATGCCGCACGCTGCAATTGCGCGCCATCAAAGACGGCATGGCTGAACTGGCTGCCACCATCTGCGCGCGAGGAACCCATGATCGCCGCCACGAACTGAGCTCCGGTGGCATCAGCACCATAGAACTCAGCCTCTTCGCAGTACGCCGCCTTGAAGTTGGAAGCCGCCAGCTTGCTCTCGTTGAACATCGCCTGATGCAACCGGGCCTGGCCGAAATCTGCCCCGGACAAATCGGCCCGGCTGAAATTGCCATGCGTGGCAGTACAACCCGCCGCCTGCACTCCCGACATCGCAGCCTGGGAAAAAATGGCGTCGTCCAGCACCGCATTCGGCAACTGCGCCAGGGTGAAATCGGCTCCGGTGAAATCGCCCTCCTGCATGCGAGCACCCGGCAAACGGGCCTTGGCGAACTTGGCCCCGCCCGCGCTGGCCTGCGCCAGGTTGGCATTGCTGAAGTCGGCCTCGCTGCAGTCGGCACCTTGCATGAGGCAAGCCGACAAGTCCGCATGGGCCAAGCGGCTACCCGCAAATACAGTACCTTCGAGCAAGGACCCTGAAAAATCCGCCGCGCTGAGGTCCAGCTTCGAGAGATCGACACCACAGAGGTCATAGCCACGCAGTGAGTGCTTTGCGGTGTGCAGTTCGATCACTTGCTCGCGAGTCAGTTTGGGCAGGGCTGCAGGGGCCTGAGCAAGCGTCGGGATGGCCACCGCTGCCAGCGCCTGTGTAGCAGCCGCGGGCGGCAGCATGGAGACTTCCGGCCAGTCCGGCAGGGCGTCAGGCACGTTTTGCAGCAATGCCTCGACATCGGTACCGAACAGGGCTTCCCCTGGCTCTGCGCCGGGTCGGGTGGCGGCGAATTTTTCGATGTCGGCTTCGCTCAGCTTGTGTTGCCGCATCAATTCCTGGCTAGAACGCTGCAAATCCAGCACGGAGGCTTTGGCCTCTGCCAGGGAGCCGCTGCCTGGCGGAGCCTGCGGGACCTCCATCTTCAGGGCATCTGCCTCGCTCAGGTTGTGCTGGCGCATGAGGGTCTGAGTTTCCCGCTCCAAGTCCGCGATGGCCCGCTCGGCTTCAGCGATGGAAACGTCGGTCGGCGAGGCTGGCGGAGGCTCCAGCGCAGCCAGGTCAGCGGGCGTGATACCAAAGCGTTGCATCAGCTCAGCGGTCTCACGTTCCAGCTGGATGATCGCCTGCTGCGCTTCACCCAACTCCGGAAATGGTGCGGCAGCAGCAGCGGCCACTGTCGCTGCTGGCATCACCACTGCCGGCAATGGTGGCGGTTGCGTCGCTGACGCAACAGGATTGGCCGGCACCGTATCGGCTGCCACGGCCGTTGCGCTCGCCTGGCCACGATACAGATCAAACAAGGCCTCGTAGTGTCCGAAAGACAGCGGCGCATCCTGCAGGCGTTCCCATTCGGCCATTACATGCAAGACATCGCTGGCATCTTCGTCGGCCACCTCAGACTGCGCCCGATACAACACAATGCCGCATGACAACTCCGGAAACAGCCAGACGGTATCGAGGCGCGCCTCGATTTCGCTGAAACGCTCGGCGCCGTTGACTTGCTGCCGATGGACGAAACAGCGGGCGCGCAAGCCCGGCAAGCGTGCCGTCAGGGTCGCCTGCTGCGGATGCATTCCGTGTAATTCAACGACCTCGTCTCCCACGTAATACCCAGCATTACGCTGATCTGCTGGAACCGTATGAAAGTATTCGGCACGGGTATCTTCTGGCAGATGCGGCCAGGTGTGTTTTAACCACTGGTCGTCGCACTTTCCCAACTGAGCGGTGCGCAACGGTGCGGTCGCGTCCAGCGCCCAGAATCCGGCAGGTTCTACCCGGTCGCCTCGTGATGTGATGCGCTGGCGCATCCTTTCCACATTGGGCAGCGGCCACTGTGCAACGCCGTCGCCCGACACGGTGGTGGCCGCCCCCTTGCCGGCCCGGTTCGCCGCTTCATCCGGTCCGCCGAAGGCCTGCCCTGGCGTCAGCGGCATTGCCACGAAGGGGCAGGTCTGCGAGATCAGGCCCAAGGCGTTGAAGTGCCGGTCACCGATCACCAACAATTGCTTGAGCACGCTGCCCACCTTGGCGGAGACCAGCATTTCCTGCACCGGCTTGCCGCCCGGCGCATGGGCGCTGCCGTAGACCTTGAACTCGCCGGCTGGCTTGGGATAGCCTTCATCGAGCACGCCTTCCCCCATGGCGCGAGCGACGGCATCCCACAACTCCGGTTCGGGACGCAGGCCCGCCAGTTCGCTGCGGTCAAAGGGAAACAGGCCCAGCATGCCAACGGCCAGCGTATTGCGTCGGGCAAACCGAAAACTGCGGTAGAGCACCGCCAATTCATCAGGACGGAAAATTTTCATGTCAGCCCACCCGGATCATGGAACCGTTGATGGTCACGCCGGAAGCGCCTGCACTCAGGGTATTGGTACCCATCTCCAGGCTGGCGGAGGTGGCGTTGAGCGTCATGCTGCTCTTTCCAAACTCAGCCACTGCCTGCATCGCAGTAGTGGTGACGGAGGCCTTGCCCATTGAGATCGAGGCGCCTTGTACCGGATCGGCTGCCACGGCGGCCTTGCCGGACTTGGCGAGGAATCCATCCGACGTCAGTTTGGCCGTTGCAAGATTGTGTTTGAGCACGATACTGGCCCCAGGATTGTTGCTGGCCAGCGTGCAGGCCGAACTGGTGAGATCAAGCGTGCCTGACATCTGGGCGGCATCACTGGCGGCCAGACTGATTTTGTCTGAATTCAAATCGATGGACGACTTTTTCAGCCCCTTCGTTTCTGCCGTGATCGCGACCGTCCCGGTCTCGATATTCACCATGCCGCGCTTGTTCCCGGGAGGCAGCACTCCGGCCAGCACGGGCAAACTGTCGGCAGTCATCTCGATACCGCTCTGGCCGAGTTTCATGTTGCTGACATAGGCTTCCTCCTTGGCCGTTGCGGCCAGGGCGTCGGCAGATTTGTTCAGGGCGAAATGATAGATGCTGCCGGCCGTGACCAAAGTGTTCAAGGCCGCCTGCGCGCCCGAGAAACTGGCATTCCACCAATCGAAGGCCGGGATTTTCCCGCCCTTGGCGTCGGACTTGAACGCCATGCCGGCAGAGGCGCCAGCTGCCACTGCCATGTTGACCAGCACATTGACCTTGACCGCCTTCTTGAGCGCTGACTTGAGCGTATCGACCGTGTCCTTGATCAGCTTGCGCTGGCCGCCGGAGATGAGCACATTGTCATTGCCCTGCAACTTCCCCTCGGTCTTGAGCGAGACCGATTCGGAATCGTCGAGGCTGAAACTGCGCCCGAACTTCCAGGAAACGTCACGCCCGTAACTCACCCCGATGCTGGCCCCCACCGAGGCCTTGGTACCCAGCGATGCCGAAATGCTGTTTTCGATGGAAGCGCTCAGCGAGTTCTTCACGCCGATCGATACCGAGGTCGAATTGCCGGCCGACATGCTGACCGAACTTCCCGAGGTACTGGCCCAGATCCCCTTGGCTTCGTTGCCGTAGCCGATCACGGTCTTGTCGTTGGAATTGCCCGCGGAGATGATCTTGACCGACTCAGTGCCCTCTTTGTCTTCCAGCACAATGCTGTTGCCCACGGTCTGCAGGACGGTCTGGGTGGAATTCTTCTCGTTGACTACATTGGGATTCTCGGAATTGGCCACCGCCGACATGATCACCGGCCGATCAGGATCCCCTCCTTCGAACGACAGCAACACCTCCGCTCCCTTGTGCAAGGGCGCATGCATGCCATAAGTCTTGGCCGTACCGTCCTCCTCCGTCACCGTGCCTGCATAGCCCGAGGCCATGCGGATGCGCACCGAGCCTGCGCCATCCTGGCGATCGGTCTTGTTGAACCGCAACTTCACCAGATACCGGCCCTTGTCGTCCAGATCGGCGATCTTGTTGCTGGATGCCGAATCGATCACGGCGCTCATGGTGCCGGTCAGCTGCGGCCACGGCGTTACCCGCGGCGGACGAAATTGCACCTCGGCCGCAATGGCGTGAAAACTGTTGGCGTAATGGGTTGGCGCTGCACTCTTGTCGCGGTTGTAGGGGGTATCCAGCCCGTTGAGCAAAGCCCCGGCCTGGGAGCCACGATGTTCGATTTCGGTCACCAGATATTTCGCATTGAAGGCGTCGCGATAGTGACCGCGCATTTCCATGAAGTAGCCACTGCGCAAGCCAACCACGGTGGACTCCCCCGCAAACTGCTTGCCGGTGCAAACCAGCTCCTGGGCGCGCAGTGCAGCATAGCGCTTGCCTTCCTCATCGCTGCGGATGTGCTCGCCCTGCAGCATGATCTCACCGACGGCACTGTTGAGCGTGGAGACCTCATGTTCGAACTTGAACGATACCTTGGCATTGGCGTAATCGTAGTCATAGACAGTGACCGTCTTCGGCAACGGCCGCTGATTGCCGATAAAAGCCTGCACCGACTTGTTTCCCACGCCCGTGTCGAGCTTGTCGGCGGGACGGTATTCCACCGTCACCGTATCGACCGCATGGCCCTCCTTGGCATCCAGGATGGTGATCGTATCGGCCTTGTCATCATGCGTGAAATAGTAGTAGAGACCATCGCGCTCCATCCAGCGCGAGAGGAAATCAACATGGGTCTCCATGTGCTGGCAGACGAAATCACGCTCGTAATAGGTGGCGGTCGCCTTGATGTCGTACTTCAGCGTCTTGTCCGTATCGAGGACGAGCTTGATCAGGTCCGGCGTCTTGCGGCTGCCGAGATAGACGTCCGAGATACGATTGAGCGACAGGCGCCACATGTGAGGCACCAGTACTGCGCGATAGAACGTGAAGTTCTTGTCGACCTGCTGCAACAACTCGAATTCGGCAAGCATGCCGTGATAGGGCGTAGTCGAACTCCCGTCGGCGGAGAATATCTGCAACGTGGCAGGATGCGCCAACATGGCGTCGAAATCCACGTTGGCGTCGGCGCTGACCAGGATCAGTTCGAAACGGAACATCTGCGAAATGGCTTCGCGGCCTGTCAAGCTGACCACCGCGACCTCGGCCTTGAACGCGTCGGAAGAAAAAGCGAATCGCTTGTTGCTCTTGAGGATTTCGTCAAATGAAGCCATACCCATTCCCTGGAATCTGATTATTCACACACCGATGTTGCCCATGCCGTCTTGCCGCGCCATGTCAGTCCGGTTACAGCCGTAACACGGCGCACCAGGCCGCATCCGGCTCAAGCCGGAAAGTCCACCTTGAACGTTCCATCCTCAGCCACATCCAGCGTGATGGCCGCAGGTTGCACCTCGCCACTCATGCGCGAGAGGATCTCCTGCGACATCAGCGGCATGACGGTGCCGCGCAAAATGAAATCAATGTTGCGCGCGCCGGTCTCGACCTCGGTGCAACGGGAAGCGATCTGCTCAACCACTGCATCGGTATAAGTGAACTTCATCTTGTTGTTGTGCAAAAGGCGGCTGACGATCTTGTTCATCTTCAAGCGCACGATACCGGCCAGCGCATCACGCGCCAGCGTGAAGTAAGGAATGACGGTCATGCGCGCCAACAGTGCCGGCTTGAAGTGCGCCGAGAGAATCGGACGGACCGCCGAGAGCAGCGTATCGTGGTCGGGCCTGTCATCGCCAGCCGTCATTTCGGTGATCACGTCGGTCGCCAGGTTGGAGGTGAGGAAGATGACGGTATTGGAAAAGTCGATCTCCTTGCCCTCGCCGTCGGACAGCATGCCCTTGTCGAAGACCTGATAGAACAGGTTCATGACGTCCAGGTGTGCCTTCTCCACTTCGTCCAGCAATACCACCGAATAGGGACGCTGACGTACCGCTTCGGTCAACACGCCCCCTTCGCCATAACCGACATAGCCCGGCGGCGAGCCGATCAGGCGGCTGACGTTGTGCTTTTCCTGGAACTCGCTCATGTTGATGATGACGGTGGACTTCTCATCGCCGAAGAGGATGTCGGCCACTGACAGCGCCGTTTCGGTCTTGCCAACCCCGGAAGGACCGGCCAGCAGGAACACGCCGAGCGGCTGTTGGGGATCGCGCAGGCCGGATTGGGCCGTTTTGAGGATCTCGCCGATCTGGTGCATCGCGTGATCCTGCCCGCGTACGCGCTCGGAGAGCGTCCTGGCCATGTGCATGACGGTCGCGGCCTGGTCGCGCAGCATCTTGCCTACGGGGATACCGGTCCAGTCCGAGATCACCTTGGCGACGACATCAGGATCGACATCCACGCGCACCAGGGGCTCCTTGCCCTGAGCAGTCTTGAAGGCGTCACTGGCGGCTTCGATCTCCTGCACCAGACGCGCCAGCTCTTCCTCCGAAGCCCCCTCATCCCGAGCTTTCTTGCGTGCTGCGCGCGCTGCCAGCAGCGCGTCGGCAGCGGCCTTCTGTCCCTGCCAGACCTGCCGCAGTGCCTCGGCCTGTTCTTCCGCGGTGGCCAGCAGGCCATCGATATCATCGAGCCTTGCGAGGTCAACCGGCTGCAGGTTGTCGCGATCGCGCTCCAGACCTCCCTTCTCCCGTTGCAGCGCCTGGATCAGGCGTTCCTTGTCCTCCAGCACGTCCGGCTTGGCGCTCTGCAGCACCTTCACGCGGGCGCAGGCGGTGTCGAGCAGGTCGACCGCCTTGTCCGGCAACTGCCGGCCTGTGATGTAGCGAGAAGACAGCTCGGCCGCCGCGATGATGGCGTCGTCACGCATCACCACGTGGTGCACATCCTCATACTTTTCCTTCAGTCCACGCAGGATCAGCACCGCCGTGGCAAGATCCGGCTCGTCCAGCTTGACCAACTGGAAGCGACGTGCCAAGGCGGCATCCTTCTCGAAGTACTTCTTGTATTCGGCCCAGGTCGTCGCCGCGATGGTGCGCAGCTCCCCGCGAGCCAGCGCAGGCTTGAGCAGGTTGGCCGCGTCGGAGGTGCCGGCCTGACCACCGGCACCGATCAGGGTATGGGCTTCATCGATGAAGAGGATGATCGGTTTGGGCGAGGACTTGATCTCGGTAATCACGCCCTTGAGACGGTTTTCAAACTCCCCCTTGACGCTGGCTCCGGCCTGCAGCAGGCCCATGTCCAGTCCCAGGATGGTCACCTCCTTGAGCGAATCGGGAACGTCGCCGGTGACAATGCGCAGGGCCAGGCCCTCGACCACGGCGGTCTTGCCGACGCCCGGATCGCCCACGCAGATGGGATTATTCTTGCGACGGCGCGCCAGGATGTCCGCCATCTGGCGAATTTCCATGTCGCGCCCGAATACCGGGTC
>Ga0068854_100000960_pt1 | contig 17362 bp, 16 predicted proteins | sample KBSCornC42_FD_66590 | JGI IMG/M metagenome (GOLD analysis project Ga0068854, IMG submission 66590) | Corn rhizosphere microbial communities from Kellogg Biological Station, Michigan, USA - KBS Corn C4-2 | ecosystem: Host-associated > Plants > Roots > Rhizosphere > Soil ... | reverse complement strand
CGGCAGAGCTTTCGGTCGTCATCGGCAAACCTTAGGCCAGTCTCTGGAAAGCATGGCAAGTCGCTACGCAACGCGGGTGGCGAGGTGTCAAGTTGCTAAAGGGGCGCGCTGCTCCACGGCCCACCGTCGAGCCCCGCCGTCGGGTGGCTCCGATCAGTCGGCGGTCCAGCCGCCGTCGACGATCAGGCTCGTGCCAGTGACCATGTTTGAGGCGTCGCTGGCGAGGTAGAGCACCGCGCCCATCAGGTCCTCGACAGTGCCAGCGCGGCCGAGCTTGATCTTGCGCAAGACCGAAGCCTTGAAGCCTGGGTCGGCCAGGAACGGCGCGGTCATGGAAGTTTCGATGAAGGTCGGGGCGATGGTGTTCGAGCGAATGCCGTGGCTCGCAAGATCGAGCGCGAAGGCCTTGTTCATCCCCTCAATCGCCCATTTGCTGCTGCAGTAAAGCGAGCGGTTGGGCCCGCCGACGTGTCCCATCTGGCTGCCGATGTGGATCAGCGAGCCCTTCACGCCCTCCCCCAGCATCCGCTTGACGCAAGCCTGCGCGACGAAGAACGAGGCCTTGAGGTTGAGATCGAGCACCGCATCGTAGTCACCCTCGCTGACCTCGGTCATCGGCTTGGGCCGGTTGGTCCCGGCGTTGTTGACCAGCACGTGGAACGCGGGACGGTCGGCGAAGAACGCGTTGACCGCGGCGAGGTTGGAGACGTCGAGCGTGGCGGCTTGAGCCTTGCCGCCCGCCTCGCGGATCGCTTGCGCGCCGGCCTCGATCTCGTTTGCCGAGCGGGCCGCCAGCGTCACTTCGGCGCCCGCCTCGGCCAGCGCCGCGGCGAGAGCCAGGCCGATACCCCGCCCAGCGCCGGTGACGAGCGCGCGGCGGCCCTCGAGCCGGAAGCTGGGCGTGCGGGGCAACTCCATACGGTCAGGCGGCGACGAGCGGCTCGGCCTTGCCTGCGTAGGGCACGTTGCGTCCACCGTAGCGGCGCACGCGGATGTTGGCCTGCTCGCCGTGGCCGGCGAAGCCCTCGAGCGCGCACAGCCGCGAACAGTACTCGCCGATCATGGCCGAGGCCTCGTCGGTCAGCACCTTCTGGTACGTGCAGGTCTTGAGGAACTTGCCGACCCACAGCCCGCCGGTATAGCGCGCCGCCTTCTTGGTCGGCAGCGTGTGGTTGGTGCCGATGACCTTGTCACCGAAGCTGACGTTGGTTCGCGCGCCCAGGAACAGCGCGCCGTAGTTGGTCATGTTGGCCAAGAAGTAGTCAGGATCGCGCGTCATCACCTGGACATGCTCGCTGGCGATCTCGTCGGCGATGCGGACCATCTCGGCGTCGTCCTCAGCGACGATCACCTCGCCGAAGGTCTCCCACGCCCGCCGCGCGATCTCGGCCGTGGGCAGCACCTTCAGCAGTCGCTCGACCTCGCGCATGGTTTCTTCGGCCAACGCTCGGCTGGTGGTCAGCAGCACCGCCGGGCTGTCGGGTCCATGCTCGGCCTGGCCAAGCAGGTCGGTCGCGGCGAGCTCGCCGTCGCAACCAATCTCGTCGGCAATCACCAGCGTCTCGGTGGGTCCGGCGAACAGGTCGATCCCCACGCGGCCATAGAGCTGGCGCTTGGCCTCGGCGACAAAGGCGTTGCCCGGTCCAACGAGAATGTCGACGGGATCGATGCTCTCGGTCCCCAGCGCCATCGCGCCGACCGCTTGGATCCCGCCCAGCGCATAGATCTCATCCGCCCCGGCCATGACCTGGGCGGCGACGATCGCGGGCGCGGGCTTGCCGCCGAACGGCGGGGCGCAGGTAATTACTCGCGGTACGCCCGCGACCTTGGCGGTGATGACCGACATGTGCGCGCTGGCCAGAAGCGGATACTTGCCACCGGGCACATAGCATCCCGCGTTCTGGATCGGCACGTTCTTGTGACCGAGCACCACGCCGGGAAGCGTCTCGACCTCGACGTCCTTCATGCTGTCGCGCTGGATCTGCGCGAAGTTGCGCACTTGCGCCTGAGCGAACTCGATGTCCTTCAGATCCTGTCCGGAGAGCTGGTCGAGGCAGTCCTGCTTCTCCTGCGCCGACAACACGTAGCTCTCGCGGTCCCAGCGGTCGAACTCGACCGACAGTTCACGCACCGCAGCATCGCCGCGCCGCTCGATGTCGGCGAGCGTCGTCTCGACCACTTCGCGCACCTTGCGGTCCGCGTCCGCTTTCGCTTGCGCATCGGCGCCGCGCTTGAGCCAAACTGCCATTTGCCTATCCTCCGCCAGTATTGGATAGGCCTATTGACTGCGAATGCACAAAATTGCAAGGTCATCCTAACGGGTGATCGAACGGGGACGGCGTCAGTGACTTCCAACGCAGGTGCGCAATTGAAGATTCCTGCGGGTTTGGACGGGAGGGTAGTGCGTTACCGCGATCTCATTCCGTGTCGCAACGCATTCATCGACACGCGCACTCCCGGTTCCGACGCGAAGGAAAACTTCACCATCATCGGCCCGGGCGTGGCCGAGAATCCCGACCAGCATGTTCACATCACCGAGCCGCACGGGTTCAACATCGGCGGCGCCCGCCAGCCGCCGCGGTGCGTGAATTCGCAGCACAGCCACGACACCGCCGAAGTTTTCGTGGTCCATTCGGGGAAGTGGCGCTTCACCTTCGGCGAGCATGGCGAGGACGCCCAGGTCGAAGCGACGCCCGGCGACATCGTGTCGTTTCCGATCCACACGTTCCGCGGTTTCGAGAATATCGGCGAGGACGTCGGCTTCCTGTGGTCTGTACTCGGCGGCGACGACCCGGGTCGGGTTTTATGGGCGCCGGAGGTTTTCGCGATGGCCGAGCGATACGGCCTGATCCTGATGGAGGACGGGTCGCTGGTCGACACCACCCTCGGCCAAGCCCCGCCCCCCGGCCTCAAACCGATGCCCGTGACCACGCGGGAGGCCATTGCCAGGCTACGGCGAATGCGCCCCGAGGACGAAGGCGAGATCATCGCCCGCGCTTCGGGCGCCCCGACCTTCGGTGAGCAGCGCGTCATCGGTCCGGGCGGCGTGCTTTCCGCCGCCGAGGGCTTCACCGTCGCGCGCCTCGGCCTGCCGGCCAGCGAGAGCACGACCGCGCGGGTCAGCAGCGCACCCGAAGTCGTGTTCGTGCAGTCGGGCTCGGTCGAGGTCCGGACCTCGCTCGGTACGGCATCGCTCGGCGCGGGCGACACCATGACCGTCCCGGTCGAAGTGCAGCGCTCCTACGCGGCGATCCGCGAGGACGCGCAGCTCGTCGTCGTCCGCGGAACCTGATCGCTTACAGCCCGGCGGCCGCCCGCGCCCCTTTCGCCGCCGCGCGCATGAAGGCGTGGTCGGAGCCTTGCAGAAACAGCCGTGCGCCCTTGTCGCGCCAGCCGGCAACATCGGCGTCGCGCGGCACGAACATGCCTACCGGTACCCCGGCACTCCGCCCCGCGGCCAGGACGCGCTCGACCGCGGCGATGACCGCGGGCGCGTCGGGATTGGTCTCGCCAAGCGCGATGGTCAGATCGATCCGCCCGACGAACAGCGCGTCCAGCCCCGGAACCCCGGCAATCGCTTCGACCGCGTCGACTGCTTCGACATCCTCGATCTGGGCAATCACGACCGTGCGTTCTTGGCTCGCCGCGAGGTGGCCGGAAATCGGAGTTTGGCCATACCCCGCAGCGCGGGTCGAGCCCGCATAGCCGCGCCCGCCGCGCCCGTAGTGCGCTGCCGCGACCGCCGCTTGCGCCTCGTCGGCGGTGCGGATGTGGGGCAGCAGCACCCCGTCCGCCCCGCAATCGAGTGCGTTGAGGATATGCTCGGGCGCGGCGGTCGGGGTCCGCACGATCACCGGCAGCTGCGCCAGCCGGGCGGTCATCGCGCAGGCGTCGAGCGCTGCGCGGTCGAACGGCGCGTGCTCCGCGTCGAGACAAAGCAGGTCGAGGCCCCCCGTCGCGAGGACTTCGACCAGAATCGGCGAGGGCGTCTTGAGGAACGAGCCCCACAGCGTTTCACCGCCGGCGAGAGACTGCTTCAGGCCCATGCCGGCACCTGTTCGCTCGCCAGCGCGGCCCCTTCGGCCAGCGACGCCAGCTTGGCCCAGACGATCTCGGGGTCGACCGCGCCGAACCCTGCGAAGGTCGAGAAACCGCAATCGGTCCCGGCGATCACCCGCGGCGGCCCGACCAGCCGCACGAAGCGCTCGAGCCGCTGGGCGACGACCTTCGGGTGCTCGATGAAGTTGGTTGTCGAATCGATCACCCCTGGGATCAGCACTTTGTCCTCGGGTATCCTCTCCGCCATCGTGGCGAAGGCTGCCCAATCGTGCTGGTGGCGCGGGTTGGCGGTCTCGAACAGCAGCCCCGCCGGCTTCGCCGACATCAGCGTCGGCAGGATCACCTCCATCTCGACGTCGCAGTGGTGCGGTCCTTCGTAATTGCCCCAACAGACGTGCATCCGGCAGCGCTCGGCGGGAACGTTGCGCAGCGCGTGGTTGAGGACCTCGACGTGGCGGCCGATGGCTTTGAGGTAATCGGTGTCGGACCGGTCCTTGAACATCATGTGGCGGCCCAGACCGAGATCCGGGCTGTCGAGCTGGAGGATCAGCCCGGCGGCCACGATCGCCTCGTATTCGGGCCGCATCGCCTCGGCCAGCGCCTCGAGATAGGCGTCGCCTGTGGGGTAGAAGTCGTTGGGCTGAAACAGCGCGATCACGCCGGGCGAAGCGGCGTTCATGAACCCCACCGGATTGCCATTCGCGGCGCGTGCAACTGCGAAGCGGCGAATGTCGTCGTCGAGCGGGGCCAGCGTGACCGGTCTCACCTCACCTACGCAGCGCGGGCGGCGGTAGGTCGGGGTACCTCCCCCTTTCGCCTGGCGCTCAAGGAAGCTGGGGAAGGCTTCGAGGTCGGCCGGCGCGCGGCGCGGGCTGTCGCCGGCAAAGCCGCTGATCCGGTCCTTGATGTATGTCGCATAGCTGATCTTGCTCATCTCGCCGTCGGAAACGAGGTCGATCCTCGCTTCGACCTGACGCCGAACGGTCTCCTCGACCGCCGCGGACACGACTTGGTCGAACCTCGCCTCGTCGACCAGATCGCCTCGCTCTGCAGCGAACAGGAGCTCGGTCACCTCCGCGCTGCGGGGCAGCGAGCCGACCTGGGTGGTCAGGATGCGGTCGGACATGTCGTCTCCTCGGCAAGCCAGGCGAGCAGCGTCTCGGCAAGTGCGCCGGGCTGCTCGAGCGGAACCAGATGCCCGGCCCCGTTAATTTCGGCCACTCGCGCGTTGCCTTCGATCATCTCCGCCCAGGCGTGATGCCATTCCGGGGGGCACAGCCGGTCGTCAACGCCACAGGCGAGCAGGACGGGCATCGCTAGCGACGGCAGCGACGGCCGCAAGTCGTCGCGCAAGCGCAGCGCTTCGCTTTGGCGAACGAAGACGTCCGGCCCGAGCGCGACCGCCATGTCCATCACTGTCGCGAGCAGCTCGCGATCCTGCCGGTTGGCCTCGGCCAGGTAGTTGGGCTTGAGTTCGTCGGCGACCACCGCGGCGAGCCGCCCGGCGCGGACGTCCCGCTGCTGCCGGGGCCGTACCGCGGCGCGCTCGGGCAGATCGGCGGAAGCGTTGAAGGCGACGAGCCCTAGCGCGGGGACCTGGCGCGGGGCGCGCCGAGCCATCTCCGCGGCAACGATGGCGCCCATCGAGAAGCCGATCACCACCGCCGGGCCGGGCACGTCGGCCAGCACGGCGTCTGCCATCGCTGCGATGCTGTCATGATCGAGCCGCGGAGCCGCGCCGACGCGGTGACCGGCGGCGGCGAGCCGATCGGCGACGGGCTGCCACAACCGCTCGTCGCACATGTTGCCGGGCAGCAAGACCACCGGGGGAAGCGCGCTCACAGCCGCGGGTTCCAAGGGCACGGCGTCAGGGCGTCGAAGACGACCAGCGGCTCGCGGTCCTCGCCCCAGGCCAGCGCCGCGTAACCGAACTGCGATGACCGCGGGCTGCCGTCGCTGAGCGTGTAAACGGCGAGCAAAGCGGCAGCGAGCTCGCCCGAGCCGAATGCGCGCACGACGAACCCGCGCACGCGCAGCGCGCTCGCCGCGCGGCGGGCCGCGAGCGCTGCCGAGGCGGTTTCCACCAGTCCCACGCTCGCGGCGTCATCGAGGTCGGGATGATCCTCGCGGCGAAACAGCACGTCCCCGCGCGCCTGGCTGAGGTCGGGGTCGAAGGCGACGTCGACACGCGGCTCGCGCTCGCCGGCGTCGCCCGGCCCTAGCCGCCAGAGCCGTCCGACGCGGCCATCGTAAAGGTCGGCAACGAGAGCGCAGTCGGGACCGATCCACGCCGCGCCGGATCGCGCCACGATCTCCACCGCGTCAGGCCCTGGGGCGAAAGTCTGCCGCGAGAACATCGCGAGGATCGCCTCCTCGCCCATGCTCTCGACCCCCTGCCATTCGCACCGCGCGTTGCCGATCAATCCGTCGTGATCCGGCCGCCGGCCTTCCGCCACGGCGGCAAGGTGCGCCACCGCGCTCATGCGCCAAGTCCTCCGGCGATCTGGCGCAGGATTGCGGTTTCGTCGAACACGGTCACATCCTCGACGATCCGCCCGGCGCGGAGCCGGTAGTGCGAGGCGGCGAGGATATAGAGCTCGCGCCCGCTCGGCTCGCCCCAGACACCGGCGGCGCGGTGCCATCCGGCGAGCGACCAGCGCAGCGCGACGGCGACGTCGCCGTGGGGGAGGGGTCGCGCCGCCGCATGCCCGCAGCGAAACGCACGGTCGTGCAGGGTTGCAGCGAGCTGGGTCAGGCAGCCGATCCAATAGCCGCGGCCGAGACCCCTGCGGTTCGAGGGCCAGCGGATTTCGGCCGCGGGAGAAAGCAGCTCGGCGGCTTGCCCGTAAAGGTCCTCGGCAAAGCCGTCGCGCAACATTTGCGCGCAAGGCGCGGCGGGGTGGTCCGCCTCGATCGCGACATCGCCGAGTGAGCGGGTCTCGGCAATGGCAGCCTTGCGCCAGTCGTGCCGCGTCTGATCGCCGTCGCGATCGGCGGCCGCGGCGGCTTCGGCGATAGCCCGCGGCTCGGCGCCGACCTGCCACAGCGCCCGCGCGTTGTCGCGGACCAGCCACTCCTCGACGATGCGGTTGGCGACGCACTTGCAATCGGCGATCGTCGTCACCCCGGTGCCGCGCATGGACGCCGCGCCGACCAGCGCTTCGTCGCCGAAGTGGGTGGACCGGCTGGAGATGCGGTGCGAGCTGTAGAAGATGCCCGGCGCGTCTTCGGACCAGATCACGTCTTCCGCCAGGACAACCCGGTCGGCGTAGCCCGCCAGCGCCCCGACGGTGTTCTGGGTCACCGTTTCCACCCCGACGGTCGGCCCGGACAGCGTGTGCATCAGGCAGTCCGGGCCGTAATGCGTGCGGCACAACCCCGCGTTCTTCTCTTCCCAGATGCGATGGGTGCAGCGCACGATGTAGTCCACGATGTCGCGGTAGACCGGCTCGAACCCGTCGAGCTCCTGGCGTCGCGGGCCCTCGGCCATCTGCTCAGCCATCGGCCGGCCCATCGGCGACAGCACTTGCGGGTCCTGATCCCAGGCCATCAGCGATAGGTCTGCGCGAGCACGCCGATCTCGTCGAACAGCATCCATTCCTCCACGATCCTGCCCGCGGCCAGGCGCAAGTGGCTCATTCCCATCATGAACACGGGTTTGCCCGCCGGACATTCGCCGAGCACGCCGCCCGGCGCGCTGCGGCCTTCGATCACCCAGCGCACCGCGACGATCACCCCGTCGGCCTCTTCGCTCCAGCAGACGTTCTCCACCCGCATCACCCCGTCGGGGATGGCGGCGAGGACGTGGAGCACCAGCGACTGGTAGTTGCGCAGCCCTTGCGCGGTGCGCCCGCCCCCGGCGTGGGCGATGACGTCGTCGCTATACGCGCGGGCCAGCCAGTCGAGCCGGCGCAGGTTCCACACATCGTGGAACAGCGCCCGCGCCCAGCCGTCGACCGTCTTCTCGTCCAGGTCGAGGCGCGCGCGTGGGGCTTGCCCGTCGAGGCGGGTGGGGGGCGAGATTACGAAAGTTTCCGCCGCACCCGCTTCCGCCGCCGCGCGCGCCACCGTGTGGGGATCATAGCCCAGCTGGCGCACCGCCGCGCCGTTGTCGCGGACCAGCCATTCGGTGTGGATGCAGTTGTCGCGGCTGATGCAGTCGGCGACGAAGCGGATCGAGGTGCGCCGCCCGGTCCCCGGCCCCCACGCGGTGCGGCCGACATTGGTCGAGCGGCTGTGCCCGAGATGCGAGGTGTAAAACCCCGCCTCCTCGTCGCCGCTCCAGGCGACAGCGAGGTGGTGGATTTCGCCATCGGGGTAGGCGTTGAGCGTGGTGACGGTCGAGGCGATCACTTCCTCGACCGAGCGGACCACTCCGTAGGACGAGTAGACCGTGCAGCTCGCGTCGTAGGTATCGTAGATATAGCCGACCGCCCGATCCATCCAGATCTCGTCTGTGATCCGCACGATGTAGTCGACGATGTCGCTGAAGCGATCCTCGAAGCCACGCAGCGGCTGGGTCCGCTCACCGGCGGGCAGGCGCAGCCCACGCGCGTCCTGCTGGCGAAGCAGGGTGACCGGCGGTCGTTCGGGCAGGACGAAGGGCAAGGCGTCGCTCATTGCGGTGGAGTCCCGATCGGGGCGATCCACACGGAATCGCCGTGTTTGGTTTGGAGCGCCTCAGCTACTGGTGCGTCAAGGCGGGCGGCGCCATCGCCGAGCAACGCGCCGCCTCCGCGCACCAGGCGGAACTCCGCTCCCTCGCCGCACGCGATCAGCGCGTCGTCGCCGAAGCCCGTCTCGGCGAAGCGGGCGCTCCGGCTGGCGGCGACGGTGCGCACCGCATCGATCGGCGAAACCAGCGTCGGCCCGCCGTCGAAGATGTCCACGTAGCCCTCGTCGCGGAAGCCTTCGGCCAGCAGCATCGCGTGCGCCGGGCGGCCGTCGTTGTGCGGCCGTCCCAACGCCGCCTGGGCCGCGGCCGGCAGCATCGAGATGTAGATCGGATAGCGCGGGCCGAGGTCGGCGATGAACTGGTTGCCGTGGATCGCCCCGGTGCGGTCGGCCTCGTCGAACTCCATGTCGTAAAAGTGGCGGCCGATGGCGTCCCACACCGGCGAGCGCCCCGCGTCGTCCTGATAGCCGCGCAGCTCGGCGATCACGCGCTCGCCGAACCACGACCGGTGAGCCGCGATGAACACATAACGCGCCTTCGCCATTAACTGGCCCAGCGCCAGCCCGCGGCGCCGTGGATCGACGAACAGGCCGCCGACTTCGGCCTCCCCATCAAAATCGTTGACCAGATTGAGCAGCCGCTGCGGCCGCGAACGGGCGAGCGTGCGCGAGACAGCGGCCTGGCGCGTGATCCGATAGCTGTAGAACGGCCATTCGGCGCCGACGCGGGCAAAGATCATGCCGGTGCCGACGATCTCGCCCCCGAGCTCGGCCACGAGCATGACAGGGGCGCCGTCCAATCGCGCTTGTTCGTCGCGCAGCGCGCCTTCGGCAGAAGCGAGCCGCCGCTCGAGCGTGGGCGGATCGGGCGGAAGGTTGGTCAGCCCGCTCCCCCCGCGGCGGGCAAGATCGAGCACCGCATCGAGATCGCTGGCGCGCGCGGGCCTGACGATGGCCGTTCCCTCTCCCATGGCGCTGCTGTAGACCGAATGAATACGCAGTCAACCGCAATGCGCAGGTACGCGCAGCGAAATTGTACAAAGTTGAACTTTGGCCTTGCAGTATGAGCGAGCCTCCTTCAGCATTCGCAGTCAAAAGGAGGCGCGAGTTGGGTAGTTCCCGGACGCAAGGCGGCGACGCGGTCGGCGACACTGGCGCGTCCGCCACCGGCGGACCGCTAACCGCTCGCGACAAGCTTTCCTACGGCCTCGGCAGCACCGCCGAGGCGCTGGTATTCACCACCACCTCCAGCTTCACGCTGCTGTTCTACAACCAGGTCCGCGGCCTCGACGCCGGCCTGGTCGGCACTGCGCTCGCGCTGGGGCTGCTCGTCAACGCCTTCGTCGATCCGATGATCGGGTCATGGTCGGATCGCACCCGCAACCGCTGGGGCCGCCGCCACCCGTTCATGTTCGGGGCGATCCTGCCCGCAGCCGCGCTGTTCTACGCGCTCTACAATCCGCCCGATATCGGTGCGACCGGGCAGCTCATCTGGCTGGGCGTCATGAACACCGCGCTGCTACAGGTGATGACCGTCTATCATACCCCTCACCTCGCGCTCGGCGGCGAAATGTCGGCCGATTACCTCGGCCGAACGTCGGTCATGGCCTACAACACCTTCTGCCTGTGGATGGGCGACACGCTAGGCTGGCTGCTGTCTTTCCGCGTCTTCTTCGCCGCCAGCGCGGCGTTCCCCAATGGCGCGCTCGATCCGACGCGATATCCGCTGTTTGCGCTGGCCGTCGCCGGGCTGATCGTCGTCATCCTCGGCTATTCGAGCGCTTCGACGGTCAAGTTCATCCCCGGCCTGCCCCAGCCGACCCCCGGGCAGAAACCGTTCGGTCCGCGCGAGCTGCTCCGCGACGTGATGAGCGCGCTCGGCAACCGCAACTACGTTATGCTGCTGATCGGCCTGTTCTTCCTGTCGATGATGACGGGGGTGCGGATTGGCTTGTGGCTCTATACCGCGACCTACTTCTGGCAGCTCGACAACGACCAGATCAGCCTGTTCGTGATCGGCAGCTTCGCCGGGTACGTCTTCGCAGCGTTCGTGGTGAAGCGGCTCCACGCCCGCTTCGACAAGCGCTGGACCGGGGCGATCGCGCTCGCGCTGTACAGCATCGGGCCGGCGCTGCCGCTGGCGCTCGGCTACTTCGGCGTGCTCAGCGCGCAAACGCCCAACATCCTGTGGATTCTGATCGGCTTCGCGGTGCTCCAGCACGCGCCATACAGCCTGATGAACACCACCGTGACCTCGGCGCTGGCCGACATCGCCGACGAGAACGAGCTCAAGCACGGCATGCGCCAGGAGGGGGTACTCTACGCGACCCGGACGTTCTTCCAGCGGGTCGACCAGGCGCTCGGCACAGCGCTCGCCGGCTGGGTGCTGGGCGCGATCGCTTTTCCCAAGGGCGCCAGGCCGGGAGAAGTGCCCAACGAAGTGCTGATGGGGCTTGCCGCCGCGTTCGCCTTGTCGGCAATCCCCGGCCTGATCGCCGGCGTGTTCTACGGCATGCTGCGCGTCACCCGCGAGACCTACGAAGCGACCCGCGCCGCTCTCGCCGACCGCCGCAGCCCCGCCGCTCCACCCGTCTGATTTCAAGCGTTAAGCGAGGTTCCATGCCGCAGACCCACACTCCCTTCGCTCTGCCCGAGCGCCCGCCGGTCACCCGCATCCGCCATGCGCGGACCGCGGACCTGCTTCGGCCGCAGGGGCCGCGCACCCAGCCGATGGCCGGGTTCGAAGACAAGTTCGTTGATATCGTCGACTACATAGTCCGCATCACCCACGAGATCTGGGTCGATCGCGCGATCGGCTACATCTACGACACCTACGACGCCAACTGCGTGGTCTATTCCGCGCTGGGGACGATCCGCTCGGTCGAGGACGTCGTCGCCAACACCCTGCAGGCGGTCAGTGCTTCCGGCGACGGCGAATCGCATCACCTCAACGTCGGCTGGAGCGGCGACGACGAGGAAGGCTTCTACACTTCGCACCTCGGCTTTGCTTACGCCACCAACACCGGGCCGACGATTTTCGGCCCGGCCACCGGACGGCGCACCGGGCGGTTCTTCGTCGCCGACTGCATCACCAAGGACAACCGCATCCACACCGAATGGCTGATGCGCGACAACGGCGCCGCGGTGCGCCAGATGGGTTTCGATCCCCATGAAGTGGCGCGGCGGCTGGCCGAGGCGCCGGCGCTCGAGCAGCCGACGCTGGCGGTGCCGACCCGGCTCAACGGGCAGGCGGTGCGCGATCCCTACGCCGGCCCAATCGACACCGCGCAGGGCTGGATCGAGCATCACTTCGATGCCTGGAACACCCGCCGCTTCGATCACCTGGCGCACCACTACGCGCCGGGGGTGATCGCGCACTGGTGCGGGGGACGCACCGCGCAAGGGCTGCGCAATGTCACCGCGCTGATCCTGCAGCTGCTCGCCAGCCTGCCGACCGGGACGATCCGCGTCGAGCACGTCAGTTGGGCCGAGGAGTCCGACGGCACGATCGTAGCCGCGCGGTGGACGCTCGAGGGCTGGACTCGGCCGGGCGGCATGCTCGGCAACGTGCCGGCGGGCCGGCCCGCTGCGATCATGGGTTCGACGCACTTCCGCTTCGTCAACCGCAGCATCGTCGAGGAGTGGACGGTGTTCGACGAGATCGGCACGCTCGTCCAGATCTACCGCGCCTGAGCCGCCATGCGCACATCGGACGCCGCGCGGCCACGAGCGGTCGTGGTCGGCTACCTGCTGGCCCTGCAATTCCTCTACAGCTGGTCGTGGAGCAGCAGCGACGTGCTGCGTCCGCTGTTCCGCCGGCTTTACGGCCTCTCGCTGTCGGAGGCCGGGGCGGCGTTCTCGGCGCAAGTCGGCGCGGCGGTGTTCGGCGCGCTGCTGGTTGCGTGGACCCAGCATCACGCCGGGCGCAAGCACACCCTGACGATCGTGGCGGTCGGCTGCGGAATCAGCCTTGCCGCGGGCGCGCTGGTCCACGACCTGACCGGGCTGATCGTCCAGCGGCTGGCGCTGGGCCTGTTCATGGGCGCGGTGTTCCCGGTCACCGTCGGGATCGTCGTCGACCTGTTTCCGGCCGGCCAGCGCGGCCGGCTCGCCAGCCTGATCGACGCGACATACTTCTCTGCGGTGATCGCGCTGGGCTGGGCGGCAGCGGCGTTGATCCCGGTCGACTGGCAGCTGCTGTTCTGGCCGGTCGGCGCGCTGCTCGGCGCGCTGGGGCTCGGCGCGCGATTCCTCGCCCTGGCGCCGCACCCGGATGACCGCGCGCGGGATGCACCGCGCGCGCGCGACTTATTCGCCCCCGCCTTGCGGCGCCGGACTCTCGCGCTCACCGCGATGATCTCGGTCAACGCCTGCGGACACCAGGCCTTCGTTGGCTGGCTGACGGTCTATCTCAGTGAAGTGGACCGGGTCTCCGCTGCGGGGGTCGCTGCCACGCTGACCGCACTATATGCCGGCAGCATCTGCGGCTGTTTCGCCTGGGGCTTCGTCGTCGACCGCTTCGGCCGGCGCGCCGGTGGGGGCGGGCTGATCGCCGCGGGAGCGTTCAGCGCGCTGTTCGTCCTGCTGCCCGCGCCGCTGTGGGCAAAGCAGGCGGCGGTGTTCGGGTTCGGCTTCGCCTTCGCCACGGTCGCGACGATCGGTCCGTGGCTGGCCGAGCTCTACCCGGCGCGGCTGCGCACCCCGGCGACCTCGATCTTCCAGTGGGGCCGGTGCCTCAGCCTGGTCGCGCCGCCGCTGACCGGGCTGCTGGCGGGCGCGATCGGGCTGCCGGCGGTTATGGGATTCGCCGCTGTCGCCTTCGTCCTGTCAGGGGCGATCTGGCGGCTGCTCCCCGAAACCCATCACCACGCTTGGCGCAGCACCGTGCTCCAGCCGAACCTGTCGGGCCGATAGGGGTGGGGATCGATGTGCGGCGCCTCCCCGCAAACGAGCTCTGCGGCGAGCCGGCCGCTCGCGGGTCCGCCGATCATCCCGTCATGGCCATGCCCGGCGACGATCGCGACGCGCGCCGCGCGCGGCAGCAGCCCGATCGCCGGGACGCTGTCGGGCAGCGCCGGGCGGCTGCCCATCCAGGGCCGCTTCTCCGCCGCCTTTAGACCGGGAAACAAGCGTTCGGCCCGGCCCCACAGCGCCGCGGCGCGGGCGTAGTTGGGCGGCGCGTCGGCGTCGGCGATCTCGACCGTGCCGCCAAGCCGCAACCCGCCGCGCATCGGGGTCAAGGCGAAGCCGCCCTCGCGGTAGATCATCGGCACCTGCAGCGCGATCGACGGCTCGACCAGCTGCAGGTGATAGCCGCGTTCGGCGACCAGCGGGATGCGCAGGCCGAGCGGCTTGACCAGCTTCGGGCTGCGCGCGCCGGCGGCGACCACAACCCGATCGAAGTTGCGGGCTTGTCCATCGATGCGGACTTTGCAGCGATCGGTTTCGCACTCGATCGCATCGACCTGGGCCGTTACGAACTCGCCGTCTTGGTCCCGAAAACGCTCTCCCAGCCTGGCGCACAGCGCGGCCGGGTCGGAGGTATGGGCATTGCCGGGAAAGAACAGAGCGCGTCGGGCATGGCTGGCAATGCCGGGCACCCGCGCCTCGATCTCGGCGCGGCAGAGCTCCTCGCAGATGATCCCCAGTCGCTGGCGCATTTCCGCGCCGAGTAGCTCGGCGGCACTCGGCGTATCGCCCGGCAACAGGACCATCCCGCCGCGTTCGTGGACATGCTCGGGGTAGGCGTCGCCAAGAAGCGTGCGATATTCACGTAAGGTGTTGCGGTGGAGCGCGCGTAACGCGTCGACGCCCTCGCGGACCGCCGCGGGGCGGCTAGCGACAAGCCAGCGCGCCAGGAACGGCAGCGAGCCCAAGGCATCGGCCGGCCGCACCGCAAGCGGGGCAAGCGGATCGAGCAGCCACCTCGGCACGTTGCGCATCATCCCCGGCATCGCCACCGGGAGGTGAGCGTCGGGATTGATCAGCCCGCCGCTGCCCCACGAGCAGCCCATGCCGATGCCGAGAGAGTCGAATAGCGTCACCGCCCGCCCGCGCATCTGCAAGTTGAGCGCCGTCGCCAGCCCCGCGATGCCCGCGCCGATCACGGCCACGCGTTCCGCTTTTTCCGCCATCACGCCCTCCATTGCCGGAGCCTCTAGTGCATTCGAATGCAAAAAGCTATGCGGGTGCTCGGAGGGCCCATGCCGCAACCGTCGTCCCTGGCCGCCGCGATGCCGCCGAGCGGGATTCGCTCGATCACCAACCGTGCGCTGGCGCTCGGCGACGTGCTGCGGCTTGAGATTGGCGAGCCCAATTTCCCGACTCCGCCGCACATCGTCGATGCCGCGCACCGCGCCGCGCGCGACGGCTTTACCCGCTATACCGAGACGCAGGGCATTCCCTCGCTGCGTGAGGCCTGGTGCGATCGGCTCAATCGGGTCAACGGGTGCGCAGCGACGCCCGACCGGCTGCTGGTCACCGCCGGCGCCGTCTCGGGGTTGTACGCGACCTTCGCCGCGGTGCTGGAGCCGGGCGACGAGGTGCTCCTGCCCGACCCCGGCTGGCCGAACTGGGCGATGATGGCCGCGCTGCTCGGCGCAAAAGTCGTCCGGTACCGTTGCCGCGCGGAGGCCGCCTGGCAACCGGACCTCGACGATCTTGCTCACGCGGTGACGCCGCGCACCCGCGCGATCCTGGTCAACTCGCCGAGCAATCCTACCGGCGCCGTGCTCGACGCCGCGACGCTCGCGCACATCGCGGCAATCGCCGCGCGCCACGATCTCTGGCTGATCTCCGACGAGTGCTACGACGGCATCGTCTTCGGCGCCGAGCACGTGGGCGCCGCCGCGATGGGAGACCCCGAGCGCACGGTGACGATCGTCAGCTGCTCGAAGACTTACGCGATGACCGGCTGGCGGGTGGGATGCGTCGCCGCGCCTGCCGGGCTGATTGGACCGCTGGCTAAAGTGCAGCAGGCGACGCTGGCCAGCGTTTGCGCGGTGGCGCAAAAGGCGGCCGAAGCCGCACTCACCGGACCGCAGGACAGCGCCGCCGAGATGCGCGACGCTTACCGGCAGCGACGGGATCACGCGGTCGACCTGTGTGCGGAACTCGGCCGGCCGATCCCCCCGCCGCGCGGCGCATTCTACGCCATGCTCGACCTGGGGGACCGCATTGCCGACACGACTGCCTTCGCCGAGGCGTTGCTCGAGCGCGAGCGCGTTGCGGTGGCGCCCGGCGCCGCATTCGGACTTGGGGCGGGGCGCGCTGTCAGGGTCGCCTTGTGCGTGGACGAGGCTACGCTCGACGCTGGGCTGCGCCGGCTGGTCGCGGCGGCCGACAGCTTTACATGCGACTAGCTCAGGCGCCCTCGCCTGGCCCGAGCGGGCGATGCGCCTGCAGGCCGAAGCGCCCGACGTGCTCGCCACGCGTGCCGTCCAGGACCATCCTGGCGACGTACTCGCCGATCAGCGGGCCGAACTTGAACGCATGGCCCGAACCGCCCCCGGCGATCACGACGTGGTCGGCTTCAGGATGGCGGTCGATGATGAAGTCCTCGGAAGCGGTATTCTCAAGCTGGCTCACATAAGCCGAGACGACCGGCCGGCCGTGGAGGCCGGGCAGCCGGACGGCGACGAACTTTGCGGCCCCGGCGAGCGCGATCGCGGTGGGCAGGCGCTGGTCGCCGTCCGGGTCCATGTCGATCCCGCGCATTGGCGGCGCGATCTTGACCCCGTTGCCGAGGTCGGACGAGGTCCAGCCGAGCGAGTCGACGAGGTTGGGGCAGCGCGCCCAGCCGAATCGGTCGTCGCCGGGCGCGGGCGCGACGAACAGCAATTCGCGCCGCGGCGTGCGGATCAGCGCGCCCAGTTCCTCGGGCAGGAGGCCGGGCAGCCAGGGGCCGCAGGCGAGCACAATCGTATCGCAAGGCAGCGGATCGCCCCCCACCGCGAGTCGCATGTGCGATCCCCTGCCGACGAGCCGAGCCCGGCCGCTGACGACCCGCCCGCCGCCCGTTTGGCGAAAAGCACGTTCGACCTCGTGGAGCGTTCGCGTCGCGGCGAGGATGCCGGATTCGGGCTCGTAAAAGGTCGGCAGTTCGGACCAGCCGAGCTGGGGCCAGCGGTATTGCACCTCGTCGCGGCCGAGGATTTCGAAGGACGCGAAGAGATCGTCGAACAGCCGGGCCTGCGCTTGCACTTCTTCCTCGGTTCCTGCGCGCAGGCTGCCGCAGCGGAACACCAGCCGCGCGTCGAACTGGGCTTCGCGCGCCTGCCATGCCGTCCAGGCGCGCAACGCCCAGGAGGTGTAGAACGCATCGCCTGCGTAAGCCGCGCGGATGTTCCGCGATTCGCCCCCGCTCGAGGCACGGTCGTTGCCGGCACCGTACATGTCGACAAGCGTAACTTTGGCGCCGGCCTCAGCCAGCCAGAGCGCGGTCCATGCGCCGAACGCGCCCGCTCCCACCACCGCGACATCGCTCGCGCTCATGCCGGCGTCCTTAATCCAAAGCCTTGCGCACGTCTTCTTGACTGCGTATGCATTCGCGGGAACGATGGCAACCCGGTTCGCGTGAGCCCGGCGGGGGCGCCAAATCGGCGGGAGTGAACCGTGGACCAAACGGGTG
>Ga0068854_100000937_pt1 | contig 17545 bp, 27 predicted proteins | sample KBSCornC42_FD_66590 | JGI IMG/M metagenome (GOLD analysis project Ga0068854, IMG submission 66590) | Corn rhizosphere microbial communities from Kellogg Biological Station, Michigan, USA - KBS Corn C4-2 | ecosystem: Host-associated > Plants > Roots > Rhizosphere > Soil ... | reverse complement strand
TGCGGCGACTTCAAGAGGCTCGCGAACGGCGTGTTTGTAACAAGATGTATCAGGGCAAAAGAATGCGGTGGACGGCGCCCAACCGATAGACCGTACGGCCGCGTCCGTGCCGCTGGCGCGGTATTGGAAGGACGGGACAGGGTGACGGCCGTCCTCCATCGGGCCCGAGTGTGTCGTCCGACTCTTCGAGCGCCTGCCACACCCCGCCCTTGACCGGACGGAACAACCAGCGCACGTAGCCCTCGTCTGCGGCAATCTGCATCAGCTCGCCGCGATCGGGCGCACCGTCGATCAGGGTTTCGTTTGCTGATGCGCCGTCGTAATCACCGAATGCCTGACGGCAGGCCAGCGCTTCACCCGCCGATGCGCCGATCATGTTGCAACCGCGTCGCTCGACGCGCTCAAGGTCCCACGCGCCCAGCCGCCACGCTGCATCGAGCAGCACTTCATCAATGGTTTCGATGTGGCGCCAGGCGTGGCCCAGCTGAATGGCGGAGCTGGGTACCGAGCGAGGCGGAATATCGATTCCCGGTAACACCAGCGGACTGGCGCGGCGGAATCCGTGCCAATGCAGGATCGCCACAAGCGGCGTATTCGCCCGCCGGGCCGCCGTTACGGTGACGGCGACCAATGGCAGACGCACCGCGTCCATCTGTTCATGCACTGCGCTGAAAAGGTCCATGAAGCCTCCGAATGATGTGTCCAATGGCCTCTTGAAATTTCTGCCTGCTTCCCTATTTTAGGTTTCGTCAATGCAGTCGCGGTTCTCGCGCTGCGTGTTTCGATTTGTTTGTCAGTGGCCCGCCACGGACCGATGAACTGGAGCGCGTAGTTCGGTTCAGTCTCCGTGCGGGCCCTTCAGGAGCCAGCCATGAGCGATCTGTTTTTTGGCACCGATCTGCTGGGCGAATTCGACCGCCTGCAACGGCAGATGGCCACTCTCTTTGCGGGGGCACCCGCCAGCCTGCGCGCAACGCGCATCGGCACCTTTCCTCCCGTCAACATTGGCAGTACCGATGACTCCGTAGAGATCGTCGCATTCGCCCCGGGGCTCGACCCCGCGCAGATCGATGTCTCGATCGACAAGGGGCTGCTGACGATCAGCGGCGAGCGCAAGCGCCCCGATTTCGAACTCACCGACGAGACGCGCGTGTATGCCGATGAACGCTTCACGGGTGCATTCCGCCGTGTGATTGAGCTGCCACAAGACGTCGATCCCGACAAAGTCAGCGCCCGGTACGTCAACGGCTGCCTGACCATCAGCGTGGGCAAGTCGGAGGCATCGAAGCCGCGTCAGATCACGGTGCAAGGCTGAGCCGCGCCTTGCGCAAGCACGAAGGAGCACATCATGAACGACACCACCCAATTGGCGACCCAAGTGCAGCCTGGTAAGGCGGCGGTTGCAAAGCAGACGGCTGAACAGGCGGCTGCGCGACAGACACACTTGGCGCCACCCGTCGACATCTTCGAAAACCGCCAGGGCATCACGCTGTACGCAGACCTGCCAGGCGTCCCGCGCGAGAAGCTTGATGTTCGCGTGCAGGACGGCACGCTTACTGTCGATGCCGAGTTGATGGTGTCCACACCGCCGGGACTGCGCCTGCAGCACGGCGAAGTTCGACACCCGCATTTCTCGCGCACCTTTGTGCTGAGCCCGGACTTTGATGCCTCGCGCATCGACGCCCAGTTGCGCGACGGAGTGCTCAAGCTGACGATTCCGCGTCGCGATGAAGCCAAGCCGCGGCGTATCGAAGTCCAGGCCGGCTGAGCCGCCGCCTGTTGTTTGCCTTGCAAGCGGGCGCGCGTTGCGCGCCTGCATTTGGCACCGTGCCCCCTGGTTACGGTTGTTTGTCACTAGGAGACAAAGATGCTGAGTGCACACGAATTTGCCACCTTGATGCTGGTCAGTCAGTCGCCAGAGCAGGTGGATATGAATCGCGCTGAATTGGATTCGTTGCTGGAGCGGCAGTTGGTGATGCTGGCGCGTTCTGCCGAGGGGCATCGTCGCCGCGCACGGCTTACCGATGCCGGACGCTCGGTGCTCCAAGCCCTCAACGCCGTTGATCGTCAGTAGCCCGGCAGGTTCGCGGGCAGCAGAACAGCTGGCCCGCTGGGGGCCTGCATTCTTCAGGCCGCCGAGGCCCCTGGCAGAGTCGGCCCGCGCTTGACACCACGGAAGAGAATGAGCGCCACTCCGAGCATGATTCCAATGTCTGCGACGTTGAACACACCCGTTCGCAACTGCCCGATGCCTATGTTCAGAAAATCAAAAACCCGGCCATCGTAGACACAACGATCGAACAGGTTGCTGAGCCCTCCACCCAGAACGCAAGCTGCCGCCATGACTTCGGTACGGCCGAGCCTGGGTGAACGCAGCAGCCACACGAACAGGCCGACCAGAATCGCCAGAACGCCATAGATGAAAACGATATTGCGAGTCGCATCGGACATTCCCGCCCCGAGGCTTAGGAATGCGCCGTGGTTATAGGTGGGTAGAACGAGAAGGCTTCCTGAAAGCAATGACACGACTTCGCCGGGCGTCAATATTTGCTTGAATATGGCCTTCGTGGCCTGGTCGATGATGATCCAGGCGAGCGCGCCAAGCAGCGCAATGGCAACTCTTTGCTTCGTCGTCATTCGAGAGGTCATCTGTAGGCGGGCCCCCATTCTAGTCAGAGTGGGGTGTCGCCAGCTCCGAACGACTTAGATTGGCTACGCGTATTTGTCGCCCACCGTACTGCGAATCGGATGGGTGTCGTAGACGATGATCATCCGCTCGATGAGCCCGTTGTCGTCAAATTCAAAAACATCGACGCACTCAAAGCGCACCGCCATCCCATCTTTGAGCTCCCAGTCATAGATGAAGTAACCGGTCGCACGTCGGGCGCCCATCGTGCTGACGCAGATGTCGATTGACGTGATTTTGCTTCCACCAGATGCCGCATCGACCTTCGCAAAGAACGGCGCGGGGTGCATCCACCCGAGAAACGGCGAGAAGATCTGCGCAGAGATGGCCGCATCGCTTAGATCGCCGGCCGATCTTGCTCATGTGGCATTGCTCCATCCCGGGCAGAGCCATGAGGATTGCAGTGCTGGTTGGAAAGCGTTGGGGCACCGCACATTGACGCAGACCGTGGACTCGTTTTCGATACCCTCGCGTTGACGCTCACCGCTGCGGCGGCGAGGCATGGCGTTGCAATAGGTGATCCGCGGATGGCGAGAGACCGCCTACGGGCGGGGACGTTGGTCACGCCTTTTATCGACGTGGCGAAAAACGGCTTGTCGTACTTCGTCGTCCATCCATCCCAACGAGCCGCCCAGCCCAAGATTCGCGCCCTCGCTGACGTCTTGTCGCGGCTTGCGCGGGAAGACTGATTGTTGTCGAGGAAAGCAGTCCTGTACTGCAACGTGCCGTTGCTGCTGCACCGGCATGCCGCCTGACAAAAAAAGGGCCCCGGCCGGGACGGGTGGCCGAGGCGAGCTAGGACTGCATGGACGACTAGGGAGAGGGAGGAGCCTCCCCTTAAGTTTCCAGGGGCGGAGTCTATGGAAGGGGCCCTGCCGAGGCAATTCAACAATTCTCAGCGGCAACGCGCCCCTTGCCGGCCTGCTCAACGCACTTGCCGGCGTGCCTGCAACGCGTGCAGCGCTGCATCAAGCCAGCGAAGAACTGAAGGCGCGGTTGAAGTCATCGGCTGGGCGGGACGTCACCGCCCATGCCTCATTGCAAACGCCGAGGAACAGCGCATAGGCGCGCTCACAGCTCAAGATAGAAGCCCTTCGTTGCGCAATGCTTCCTCGGCCGCCTCGTGGTCCTGAGCAGCGCTGCCACCGGAGATGCCAATGCCGCCCACCAGACGCCCTTCGTAAAAGATCGGCACGCCGCCGCCCACCGGCATCAGGCGCGGATGGTGCGCCAGCGGAGCAACCGCGGGCTCGGCCATGTACTGGTTCCATTGATGCGTCGCCAGGCCGAACGAGGCTGCCGTCCATGCCTTGTTGATGGCGACGTCAGCGGTCAGGAAAGGCGCGGCGTCTGCACGCTCGAACGCGCGCAGGTGCCCTCCTGCATCGGTAATGGCGATGGTCGCGGCAAACCCGCGTGCGGCGCTGGCCCGACGCGCCTGCGCCAGCAAGGCTTGCGCGGCCTCCAGGCTGATCGTTGCCGTTGGGACGATGGGGGATGTCATGGTGAGGCTCCTTGTCAGACGTCAGAAAGGTTCAGGCGTTGGCGACAACGACTTTGCCGATCATGTTTCCGGCTTCGACCAGCGCATGCGCCTTGATCAAGCTCGCGGCGTTGATGCCATCGATGCGCTGCGTCAGGGTGTGCTTGATGTCGCCGCGATCGACCAGTTCGGCCACACGACGCAGCAACGCGTGCTGTCGGGCGATGGTGGCGGTGGTGAACATGGCGCGGGTGAACATCAGTTCCCAGTGAATCGAAATGGATTTCCCCTTGAACGGGCCGATGTCCAGATCCACCGGATCATCGATGAGGGCGAATTGCCCCTCGGGGCGCAGCACAGCGGCGATCTGCGGCACGTGAGCGGCGCTCTGATTCAGCCCGGCCACATGCGTGACGTGATCAAAACCAAGCGCTGCCAATTGCGGCGCCCACGGTTGACGGTGATCGATGACGTGGTGCGCGCCATGCGCCAGCACCCATTCACGGGTTTCCGGCCGCGACGCCGTGCCGATCACGGTCATCCCCGTCAGCGCGCGCGCCAGTTGGGTCAGGATGGAGCCGACCCCGCCCGCAGCTCCGGTCACCAGCAGCACGTTGTTCTCGGTCGGGTCGGCAGCCTGGACGCGCAGGCGATCAAACAGCAGTTCCCACGCGGTGATGGCTGTCAGCGGCAGCGATGCGGCTTGCGCAAAATCCAGCGATGCCGGCATGGGGCCGACGATGCGTTCGTCCACCGCATGCAGTTCGCTGTTGGTGCCAGACCGCGTGATGTCGCCGGCATACCAGACACGGTCACCCGGCTTGAAGCGCGTGGCCAGCGGGCCGGCCGCGCGGACGATGCCCGCTGCGTCCCAGCCAGCAATGCGCGCTTGGCCCTCCGGGATGTCTCCGCCCCGCCGGATCTTGGTATCGACCGGGTTGACCGACACCGCTTTGACTTCCACCAGCACGTCGTGGTCGCGCAGTTCAGGCGTCGGCAGCTCGATGTCTTGCAGCGCCTGCGGATGGCTGATGGGGTGGTTCTGATAGAAACCGATGGCTTTCATGCACGTTCTCCAAAGAGTGGATGAGGGCCATGCTATCTTTCAGCGATATGCGGATAAACGGGCGGTATGCCCAAACACTTTCGGCATTTCAATGAAAATCATCCGCCTGGACGACGTGCAAATCTTCGTGCACACGGCCGACGCCGGCAGCTTCTCAGAGGCTGCCCGCCAACTGAACATCGCGCCTGCGCAAGCTAGCGCGTCTGTGCAGCGGCTGGAAAAGGCGCTGGATGCCCGTCTGTTCACGCGTTCCACGCGCAGCATGCAGTTGTCAGAGGCTGGAGAGCGCTACCTGCCGCACGCGCGCGTCATGCTGGGTGCGCGGGAGCAAGGCGAACAAGCGCTGGCCGGTGGCCGGGAAGCACTCTCCGGCCCGCTGCGGCTGTCTGCTCCGTCCGATTTCGGGAGAAACCTGCTCCTGCCGTGGCTCGACGATTTTCAGCACCAGCACCCTGGTTTATCGGTGCACTTGAAATTGAGCGACCGGGCGGCCGATCTCATCCGCCAGCCGCTGGACTTTGCCGTGCGCTATGGGGCGCTGCCGGATTCATCCTTGCTGGCCATCAAACTGCTCGACACCAACCGGCGTGCGTTGTGCGCAGCGCCCTCGTACATCGAACAACACGGCGCACCGGCCAAGGTGGATGACCTGCGACGACACAACTGCCTTCGGTATATCTGGAGCGAGCAAGTCCATGAACGCTGGCGCTTTACCCTGCCCGGCGGTGAGCGCACCGTGGCCGTCACAGGAAATCGCGTGAGCGACGATGCCGATGCCGTGCGCCGCTGGGCCGTCGCAGGCGAAGGCCTGATCTATAAATCGCGCTTGGACCTCATCAACGATTTAAAGGCCGGGCGATTGGTCGAGATATTCCCGCAGGAATACGGCGAGCCCGCGCCGCTGCATTTGATTTGCGCCCACCGTGCGCAGCTGACGCCCGCCATCAAGGCGCTGAGTGCCTTTTTGCGGGAACGCTGCATGGCCCTGGTCGCAAGCTACGCGCCGGAAGGTTTGCCATCTGAGTAACACCGTGGCTAACGGCTCAGGCTGCCGTGGCGAGCTTGGGTCAGTTGTTGATGGCCCGTTGTGGGGCTTCACTGCAAGGGGCTTTCGTCAGCGCGCAGCGTCAGGACCTGTACGCCGTTTCGTGTCACGGCCACCGTATGTTCGAACTGCGCCGACAATTTCCCGTCTCTTGTGACCACCGTCCAGCCATCCTCTTCGGTCCGGACGGAGCGGCGGCCTTGATTGATCATCGGTTCGATGGTGAACACCATGCCTTCGCGCAATACCAACCCGGTTTGCGGCGTGCCCCAATGCAGCACTTCTGGAGGTTCGTGCATCTCACGGCCAATGCCGTGTCCGCAATACTCTCGCACGACCGAGTAGCCGCTGCGCCTGGCGTGCCGCTCGATGGCATGGCCCACGTCACCCAGCGTGGCGCCCGGGCGCACGGCTTTGATCCCTCGCCACATGGCCTCATAGGTCACCTGCACGAGCCGCTTGGCCGATGGCGACACGTCTCCGATGAGATAGGTTTTGCTGGAATCTGCGATGAACCCGTTCTTTTCCAACGTGATATCGAAGTTCACGATATCCCCGTCCTGCAAGATGTCCGCGGGGGACGGAACGCCGTGGCAGACGACATGGTTGCGCGAAGCGTTCAACGCGTAGGCATAGCCGTACTGCCCCTTGCTCGCCGGGCGCGCGCTCAGTTCATCCACAATGAAACGGTCGACCATGTCGTTGACCTGCATGGTGGACATGCCAGCCAAGCTCACTTGGTCCAGGTAGCCGAACACACCCGCCAGCAGCCTGCCGGATTCCGCCAGCAACGCGATTTCTTCCGGTCGCTTGGTCATGTGGAAGCAACCCGGACTGCCGGGGCCTCAACGCCAGCGGCCCGGAATTCCCGCGCAACGATCTCATTGAAAGTCAGCGCCGGATTCATCTCGCACAACATGCCGATCTTGATCCAGAAAGCAGCCTGCGCATTGATGGATCGGCACGCCACTGCACTCGCTTTGCGTATTTGATCGTGCAGATCGTCGTCAATGTTCACGATGCCCACGTCACCCTCCGATATATGAAATATATATGGATCGTATAGTGCGTTGACCAGCTATGCAAGGGCCGTCCCTCAGGTGATCGCCCCTGCGACGGCGTCACGTAGCCGCTTTGGCGTTTCCGCCCGCCATGGGGGGGGGAATGCGCACCCCCATAGGTCTTCGCCAGCCGGCTCCGCGCATGCAACGAAATCTCGTCGGCCACGATCCGCTCGAGCTCCAACCAGGTCACGGGCAACCGTACAAACACACTGTTGTTGTTGTCCGACGAGACGCACAGCTTGATGTGGCTGACGTGGTTGTTCACCCCGCACCCAACATGAAGGATGCGCGTGGTCGCCGACGGGTGCCACACCACGTTGCCGAGGAAGTCACTGATTGTGTAGGCCACCAAGCCTCGCTTGTCGACTGATCGTGCCTGGCCTGAAGCCGTCAATCACGACAGCGTTTCGACAACGAACATCCGCGCTTGCTGGGCTTCCTGACGATCGGCCTTGATCGGCGCATATGTCTCGGAATTGTAGAAAGCTAGCGCTTGGGCCAGCGTCGGGAACTCGAACACACCGGCCATCGGCAATGGGTCTTCATCCCCCTCCAGAACCTGCGCAACAGGGCCGAAATGCAAGATTCGCCCGCCCGCCTCTTGCAGCGCAGCTTGAAAGCGCGGAGCAAGCGCCGCCTGCTTGGCAAAGTCGATGATGCGTAGATTGACGTGTACGTATGCTGGCATTGTGCCTCCGAAATAATGCATATACATTATTAAGGGAAGGCAGGATTGTCAAACGGGGTAGACATGAAGGGTTTTGATCCAGAGGCTTTGAAGAACGTTGCAGCGGAGTGTCCGGGCTTCCAGGCACGCGCAACGGCGCGCGCACTCACGCGTTACTACAACGCCTGTTTCAAGCCGCTCGGGCTAACGGCGGAGCAGTTCAGCCTGTTGGTTGGTATCGGTGAAGCCGAGGGGACGACGCTGGTTGAGCTAGCGGATAAGGCCGGGGTCGACCCCACCACCCTCAGCCGATCTGTCCAGAATCTGGAAAGCCGAGATTTGGTCCACGCCACTGGCGGACGCGGCCGAGCTGGAAAGCAGTTGACCCTCACGACATCTGGGCGTCGACTCGTGGCGGATGCGCTCCCGGTGTGGAGTTCAGCCAAAGCCGAACTTGCCAGTCAGATGGGCGATAAATCGCTTCGTTCAGCAACGCAAGCAATGGCGAAATTGGCCAACGCTGCAGAGTCCTCGCGGGCGTAGTGCTTGCGGCCAGTTCACGGCGCAACATCGCGTCGACGCTGCGCCGGGTGCACCTCAGTTTCTAACCCGCCGACGTCGAGCACGCGCCGCAACTCCACAACAAACACAGCTAACCGCTTTGGCATTCCCAAGTGCAGATTGCTTGGTCAGTCACCATTGGCATATCGGCCCTGGGCTCAGAGCTGGTGAGCGCTTGAACCTCGACGCGAGGTCGGTTACGTCTGAAGCGTGGTCGGAATCGCGGGGGTCAGTTGCAGCGATTCAGCAACGATTGTCTGCCGTGCGGTCTGCGTCGCGTGAAAATTGAAGATGAAGTCTGCGGCCTGATCGCGAATCTCATAAGCCAGGCAGATTGAGTACTGCATTCGAACCATTCGAGCTCCTGACGCCCGGCATGGCTGGGTCGCTTGCGTAGACGGTGGCCTTTGAGAGCGCCACCGGACAGACCTTCGAACTTGACCTCATCGAACGGTCTACTCGCCGACCATCGATTGGCCCGGCACAAGCCCATCGATGATGTCCTCTGCGCCCTGCGTGGCCGCGCGCTTCGCAGCGCCTACGTTGTCCCATGGCTCGCCTCTTAGACGAAAGACGCGGGAGCGCTCATCGTCCATCGTCTCGCCTTCAAGACAGATGACGACCGAGACGCTGTACGCGCGGTCGGGGCGTTTCTCGTGCCACTCGCGTGGTGGGTTGAACGGGTAAATCAGGGGGTAAATCGCGAACCCTTTGTAGAAGGATGTCGGGTAGGTATCCATGGTGGATCTCCCATAGGAAAAGCGAGCGGGCCGGGCTACGCCCTTGGTGCTCTGATGGCAAGGCGAGAATGCCCGGGGGCGGGTGAAGTGCGAGCCGTGCTGGAAAAACGACTCGGAGAGGCAGCTTGGGAGGCTGGATCGAGGTGGAACGTCCGCGACGCGTCGATCAGAGGCGAGGCAAATTTCTCTTGTGCCGGGGCCGACGACGCGCCCCGCTGATATCCGTCCCTCACTCTACTCCGATATCGGGATCGTGGGCCCGGGTATTTCTTGAGGCGCTGCGTGTCAGGCAGCGCACGGAGCTATCGGATAGCCCACCGCAGTTATGCGGGCGAACGCCTTTTATGCTTCTTCAAACAGGCGGATCGCCATCAGGCCATGTCCCATTGTTGCGCCGGCTCGGACCGCTGCTGCAATTGAAATCAATTCTGCAAGTTCTTCAGCCGTAGCCCCGGCCTTTTTGGCTGCCTTCGTATGGACATCAAGACAGTAGGAACATTGCGTAGTAAGAGCAACGGCGAGGGATATGAACTCCCTGATTTTTAGCGGAATCAAACCATCAGCGCGCTTTGCGGCATGATCGAAGGCCATAAAAGCTTTGCCTTCTTCCTTCGCAAGGGCAAGAAGCTTTGGAATATTCTGGAAGTCCTTGGGCGACTGGTATTCACTCATCACTGATGTCTGCTGTTTTAAATTACCGTTCATTTTCAGAATCCATTGCAGAATTCCAATATCCGCTTGCGACAAGTTTCTCGCGGACCATGGAACGGGCACGATGCAGCCGGCTCTTGACTGCTTCAACGGTCAACCCTAGCTCGGCCGCCACTTCCGGCGCTGTGAGTCCATCAACATCCCGCAAAATGAGAACCTCGCGATAACTCTGAGGAAGCGTCTGGATCGCGGCGGTGAGGTCCCTTCGCAAATCTCTTGGGATCATTGGCGCCTGAACAGCATCCAAATCTGCCTCGTATAAGGGAATGGACGCTTTTCTCCTGGTAAAGAATCGGTAGCATTCCCTTTCGACGATACGGAATAGCCAGCTCGCAAACGCCGCCGCCGTTCGTAGCGCGCCAATTTTTCGATACACCCGCCATAAGGCGATCTGCACGGCGTCTTCAGCGTCCTCACTATTTGTGCACGTTCGTCTCGCAAACCGCTTTAGATCGGGCTGACACACTGCCAGCAGTCGAGAGATTGCAGCCTGGTTGCCAGCGCAAGCCGCCTCAATAAGCTCATCAGAGGCACGTATCATTTCAGTTCTTTATTGGCGTTCTTCCAAAAAGAGCACAGGCCGGACAAAAGCCGACAATTGCTGTGCCTGCCAGAATCGCTGCGGTCGCGTAGCCGGCAATCATGCCCCACGGCGTAGGAGCCAACGTTGCTGTAGCGACGGCCGTGCAGAGCCCCACGGAAGCGCGAATCAATCGCTCGGTGGTGGGTAGATTCCGCTTGAGATAGAACATATGGACACATCCTTCTGTTGTGCTGGTGACGGCTTCATAGAGGCACCGTCAGCGCAAAAGGATTCTTTTTTTTTGGGGTATTTCGGGACTGGGGGACCATGGACAGTCCCTGGGCATCTCTCGCGGACTCTCAGCGGCCGCGTTTTGCCCGCGAACAGCGGCCGCCGTGAGGGCCTCCGTCGCACAAAGCCACTACAATAGCGCCCCTCTCGCTGGTGGCGCCCGCTCCTGACACCCCGTGCAGGCGCATGCCTCCTGCTGCACTCCAGAAGCCACAATCCTATGATGTCAAACGCCTGCGGCGTCGATTTCGGCACGTCCAACTCCACCGTCGGCTGGCTGAGACCGGACGCACCCACCCTGCTGCCGCTCGAAGACGGCAAGGCTACGCTGCCTTCCGTCATCTTCTTTCACGCCGAAGACCCGACGGTCAGCTACGGCCGTGCCGCGCTGGCCGACTATCTTGCCGGTTACGAAGGCCGCCTGATGCGCTCGCTCAAAAGCCTGCTCGGCACCTCGATGATGGACGACAGCACCGAGGTCATGGGCCAGGCCATGCCCTTCCGCAAGCTGCTGGCGCATTTCATCGGCGAACTCAAGCGGCGCGCCGAGCATGCCGCCGGCCATGAATTCCGCCGCGCCGTGCTGGGCCGCCCGGTGTTCTTCATCGACGAAGATTCCAAGGCCGATCAGCTCGCCGAAGACACGCTGGCGGACATCGCGCGCGACGCCGGCTTCGACGAGATCGCCTTCCAGTACGAGCCCATCGCCGCCGCGTTCGACTACGAGGCCGACATCAGCGGTGAAGAACTTGTGCTGGTGGCCGACATTGGCGGCGGTACGTCAGACTTCTCGCTGGTGCGCCTGTCGCCCGACCGCGCGAAACGCCTTGACCGCCGCGAGGACATCCTCGCCAACGGCGGCGTTCACATCGGCGGTACCGACTTCGATCGCGCCTTGAGCCTGGCCAGCGTGATGCCGCTACTGGGCCTGAACAGCTCACTGCGCAACGGCAAGGCGATGCCGTCTGGCCAGTATTTCGACCTGGCAAGCTGGCACACCATCAACCACGTGTACACGCGCAAGGCGTGGGCGGTAGTGATGGACAATTACCGGGATGCCGCCGACACCGAAAAACTCGATCGCCTCATCCGCCTGATCCGCGAGCGCGCCGGCCACTGGCTGGCCATCCAGGTGGAAGCCGCGAAGATCGCGCTGTCGGATGCCCCGGTGGCGGAGATCGACCTGCACCGCATCGCGCCCGAGCTGAAGCAGCCCGTCACGCGCGAGGACTTCGACCAGTCGATTGGGAAGCTGGTCGGCAAGACGGTCTCGACGGTGCAGGCCATGCTGAAGACGGCGGGCGTCGCAGCGGAAGCGGTCGATACCATTCTCTTTGCCGGCGGCTCCAGCGGGGTGCCGTTGCTGCGCGAGCAACTGGCGCAAGTGCTGCCGTCGGCGCGTCGCGTCGAGGGCGACCTGTTCGGCGGGATCGGTTCTGGCCTGGCGCGCGATGCGGCGCGCAAGTTTGGCTGAGGGGTTGAAAGGCTGACAGGCGGAAACGCTGAGGGGCGGCGGGACGTTTCGAGCGTATCGAACCAGACAGCCTGGCGCGCGGCAGGATGTCTCTAAAGGAAAACCAGATGAAGCTCCTCACCATCTCCGGCAGTGCCCGCCGCGATTCCGTCAACACGGCGCTACTGCTCGGATTGAAAGACGTTGCCCCTGAGGGGGTTGAGTTATTGGTATTCCATCGCCTCGACACCTTGCCGGTCTTTTCCCCTGACCTGGAAGGGCAACAGACACCAGCCGAAGTGCTGGAATTCCTGACACTCGTGTCCGGATGCGACGGCATCATTATTGCCAGCCCCGAATACGTTCGCGCTATTCCGGGAGGGCTCAAGAACGTCGTCGACTGGATGGTGTCGCGATTCGAAGTCGTCGGGAAGCCCATTGCGCTCGCACATGCATCGCATCGTGGCGACGACATGCTCACATCGCTCCGGCTGGTGCTGTCCACTGTCAGCGATCAATTTCTCGAAGACGTGTTTTTGCGCATCCCGTTGATTGGAAAAACGCCAGACGAAATCAAAACCGGACTGAAGCTGCCTGAGCGGCAGTCCGAAATGCGCGGCTTTCTGTCCGCGTTCGTGACTGCGATTCATGCTCGGCAGACATCTGCGCATGGATGTCATGCCGTCACGAATGCCTCTTGATGGCTGTCTTCAACGTTTCAATTCCATGACTGGTGTCTAGGCCTCTGGCGGCGCTCATGGCCGCAAGCGGGCAGCTCCAGCAGTCAACGCGCCACTGCAACTGCAACTCCGACCCCACCCAGGCATTCCCGCCCGTCACGGGAATGCGTCAATCTCTTGTTATTGGCTGTAGCCCCGCCGCTCTATGGCGGCTAATACATCCCACATCTGCGGATCGACATCGCGGCCTGAGCGACATCGAAACGTACCCAACGCGTCCCGATCGCCACAGCGCGCGCCACGCCCTAAGCGTGGGTGCGCTGCGCATGTCGCGAAGTCTCAGAGGCCGAGATCGCTCAAGCCAGGATGATCGTCCGGACGACGCCCCAGCGGCCAGTGATACTTGCGCTCGGATTCCTTGATCGGCATGTCGTTAATGCACGCATAGCGGCGTTGCATCAGGCCGTCTTCGCCGAACTCCCAGTTCTCGTTGCCATAGGAACGGAACCAGTTGCCCGAGTCGTCGTGCCATTCGTAGGCGTAGCGGACGGCAATGCGATTTCCGCCGAATGCCCACAGTTCCTTGATCAGACGGTACTCGTGCTCCTTCTTCCATTTGCGATCGAGAAACGCCTGCGCTTCCGCCCGATTGTTCGCAAACTCTGCGCGATTGCGCCATTTCGTATCGAGCGAATAGGCGAGCGCGACCTTGGCGGCATCGCGCGAATTCCAGCCGTCTTCTGCGAGACGGACCTTTTCCTTGGCCGATTCCAGCGTGAACGGCGGAAGCGGCGGACGAACTGCTGGCTGTTGAGTCGACATGACGGCTCTCCTTTTTCAGATTAGCGATTGGGTTGCATTGCACTTCGTGCGTTGCGGATCGCCCGACCCGCGACGCGATGAACTCAGAACGGCTTGGTCGGCAGGTACTTGCCGTTGAGCGTGATGACGGCACGCTCGCCGCCTTCAGGGTCCGGCACCTTCTGGATATCGAGCTTGAAGTTGATCGCGCTGATGATGCCGTCGCCAAATTTTTCGTGCACGAGCGCCTTCAACGTCGAGCCGTACACCTGCACCATTTCGTAGAAGCGGTAGATGGTGGGATCGGTGGGCACGCCGCCCGGAATGCTGCCGCGCACGGGAATGGTTTGCAGCAAGCGCACGGCGTCGGCGTCGAGTCCAAGGCGCTCGCCGATCAGCTTCGCCGCGTTCTCCGGCAGCGCGTGCTGACCGAGCAGCGCGGCTGTCGTGTACGCGACGCTCAAGCCCGTGCCTTCGTTGATGGCTTCAAACGTGAGGTTCTTGCGCACCTTCGCGTCGATGATGGTTTCCGTCAACGCTTCGCGCGCGTTTGGCGTGACTTGCGATTGGGTCATGATGTTGCTCCTTGAATAAGTCAACGTGGTGAGATCTGCAGTCGGAATAACGCGCTGGAAATCAGCGCGCAGCCACGCACTCGGCGGGTGTTGCGGTGACATCGGGATGCGCCGCGAGCGGTACGAACCGGCGAGTCGCGGCGTCGAGCGCGTCGATCGAACCGGATTCAATGTCGTAGACCCAACCGTGCAGATTGAGGCGGCCCTGCGCGAGCGCCAGTGCAACGCAGGGATGGGTCTTGAGGTTGTTGAGTTGCACGATGATGTTCTCGCGCACCATCGAGTCGACGCGCGCGCGCTCGCTCGCATGTTCACGCGACTCGTTGACGAGCTTTGCCGAGTCTGCGTAGCGCAGCCAGTTCGCGACGGCGGGCATATGGTCCAGGCACTTGCACGTCGCGATGGCCGTCATCGCGCCGCAGTCCGAGTGGCCGCATATCACGACATCCGTCACGCCAAGCGCGGCCACTGCATATTCGACCGTGGCCGACACGCCGCCAGGCTCGGGACCGAACGAAGGCACGATGTTGCCGGCATTGCGAATCACGAACAGGTCACCCGGTTCGCGCTGCGTGACCAGTTCAGGAACCATGCGGCTATCGGAGCAGGAAATGAACAGTGTGCGCGGCGTCTGGCTGGTGGCCAGCTTGCGGAACAACGCCTTGCGTGCGGGTACGACGTCCCGTTGAAACTTCAGAAAACCGTCGATGATCTCTTGCATGGTCTGCTCCATTCAATCCGGCGTTCGCTGCAACGTCGGTCAGTGCGATGCGTTGAACAGAGAATGGACCCGCCCCGTCATAGTGTCCAAGACGAGTTTATGATGCTCACCATAGGCAATGCCAATAGGTAGAAGACGAGGGAGTTCGCCATGCTGTTGCGTCATATCCGTTACTTCCTGGCCGTCGCGGAACACCGCAATTTCACGCGCGCCGCCGAGGCGCTGCACGTTTCGCAGCCCACGCTGTCGCAGCAGATACGGCAACTGGAAGACGCGCTGCGCACTCAGTTGCTAGACCGTTCAGGGCGGAACGTGCAACTCACGGATGCCGGTGCGGCGTGGATGCGCTATGCGAAGCTCGCGCTGCAGGATCTGGATGCGGGCGTGCGCGCAATACATGACGTCGGTGAACTGAGCCGCGGCAATCTGCGCCTTGCCGTGACGCCGACCTTCACGGCGTATCTCGTCGGCCCTGCGATCGATCGTTTTTATAGCCTGCATCCCGGCATCGCGATCGACATTCAGGAAATCACGCAGGATCAGATCGAAGCGCAGCTCGCCGATGACAGGCTCGACGCCGGCATCGCGTTCGAGTCCTCCCACAGTGCGGAAATCGAAAGCGAGCCGTTGTTTCGCGAGACGCTGAGCCTCGTCGTCGGCGGCGGCCACGCGCGCGCAAAGCGCCGCAAGCCGCTGTCAGCGCAGGACTTCGCCAACGAACGGCTGGTGCTGCTGAACAAGGCGTTCGCGACGCGGCGTTACATCGACGAATACTGCTCGCGAAACCAGATTCGCCCTCAGGTCGCCATCGAGGTCAGTTCGATCAGTGCGATCGTTGAGATCGTTCGGCGTGGGCAGCTCGCAACCGTACTGCCCGACGGCGTCGCGCGCGAGCATACCGAGCTGCACCCCGTGCTGCTCGACCCGCCGCTGCCGGCCCGCACGGCCGTGCTGCTGCAACGCAAGGATGCGTATCGGACGGCGGCGAGCAAGGCCTTCGTCCAGGTGTTGAAGGAATTGGCGGAGAACTTCCAACGCTGATGGGGTGCGCGTTACGTGCCGGCCTCTTCGCTTGGCGCGTCGCGCGCTGTGATCTTCAGCTGACGCAGCACGCTCCCTCTCCCCTGCCCTAACCACTGTGGCATCCCCGCCCGTCACGGGAATGCGTCAATCTGTTGTTATTGGCTGTAGCCCCGCCGCTCTATGGCGGCTAGCACGTCCCACGATTGCGGATCGACATCGCGTCCCCCGAGCGACATCGATACGTACGCGTCAATCGCATCCACAAAGCCTTTGATGAACGCTGGCGGAAATGCGTGCGCGGACAGATGTTGAAGCTGTTCGCGCAGCATGCCCGGCCGGCATTGACCGTGTGTGCGCATGGCGGTACGTGTGCGCTTGAGATATGCCTGCGCTGCGATGGCGCCGTTCAGGTAGGTGCGGTTCTTGGTGAGCCTGCCTGTGTCGGAGGACGTGGGCGGTGGGCTGGGTGATGTGGGTGGAGATGGGTAGGACGCGGGGCGGTGCCCGCTTTCGACAGGTGGCATGTCGGCCTCTCTAAGTGGCAGTGGAGGCACGCCATTCGTCGCCAGACGAAGGGTGGCGGGCCTGACGGCGGGGCTGGCGAACCGGCCCTTAGAGAACGACCGGCAGACCCGAAGGTCTCCCCGCCCGGCCCGCCATAGACAACACAAGCGAGCAGAAGCGGACCATCGCTTGCGCGATAGCCTCTCTAAGAACTGATATGCAGGTCGCCAAACCCGGCTGCCGTTGGTGCGGCAGCGGAATGGATTATAGCGATGGGGGCCTCTTCCAAGTTCCGATTCGTGCATCAGGCGGTGAGCTTCAACGGCCGTCTGACGCCACGCTCCGTTCACGCTCTTCGTCTACGATCCCAGTTGCTGAGCAGAACAATCAGACCAACGTAGTCTTGGTAAAGACAGGGGGATTCATGCTGTATCGCGTGCCACCGCTTGCGTGCATCGTGCCATTTGTATTGTTGGCGGGGTGCGCAAGCCAGCCGCCCATTTCGCCAGAAAACGGTTCGCCGGCAACACGTCCACCGGCTGTCGGATGCACAGCCCCGTCGCTGGTTTATCCCGCCGAGGCACGCCGCATGCGCATAGAAGGCGCGGGTGTTGTGTCGGGCGTGATCGAATCGGATGGAAGCATCTCCGGCGTGCGTGTCAAACGATCTTCCGGCAACGCCCTGCTAGATGAAGCTGCCGTGCAAGCGGTCCAGTCAATTGCGTGCGCCCCCTTCAAAGACCCAAAGACGGGTCAACCAACGCGCACCCCCTTTTCTAGATCGTTCGCATTCGGCCTAGACCGTAACCCCCCGACGATGCCGTGAGGTGGTCGTCATCTCCGGTCGGGGGCAGACAAATCCAACACCCCCCGCCCAACTGCCGCTCGACCCCACACAGGCATTCCCGCCCGTCACGGGAATGCGTCAATCTGTTGTTATTGGCTGTAGCC
>Ga0068854_100000924_pt1 | contig 17644 bp, 13 predicted proteins | sample KBSCornC42_FD_66590 | JGI IMG/M metagenome (GOLD analysis project Ga0068854, IMG submission 66590) | Corn rhizosphere microbial communities from Kellogg Biological Station, Michigan, USA - KBS Corn C4-2 | ecosystem: Host-associated > Plants > Roots > Rhizosphere > Soil ... | reverse complement strand
CTTGTTGCTGGTGGTCGACAATACGTTCTGCTCGCCGATGGTGCAGCGCCCGCTGGAATTCGGCGCCGACATCGTGGTGCATTCGGCGACCAAATACTTGAACGGCCATTCCGACATGGTTGGCGGCATCGCGGTTGTCTCGAACAAGGAACTTGCCGAACGCATGGCGTTCCTGCAGAACTCGATAGGCGCGGTCGCGGGCCCGTTCGACGCGTTCTTGGCGCTGCGCGGCGTCAAGACGCTCGCACTGCGGATGCAGGCGCACTGCGCCAGTGCGCTGGAATTGGCGAAGTGGCTGGAGAAACATCCTGCCGTCGAGCGCGTGATCTACCCCGGCCTGAAGTCGCACCCGCAACACGCACTGGCGCGCCGCCAGATGCACGGCGGCGGTGGCATCGTCACCATCGAGGTGAAAGGCGGCCTGAAAAAGGCACGCCGGATGCTGGAACGCTGCCACCTGTTCGCGCTGGCCGAATCGCTGGGCGGCGTCGAAAGCCTGATCGAACATCCGGCCATCATGACCCACGCCTCGGTGCCGCCCGTCAATCGAAAAAGATTGGGCATCAGCGACGGTTTGATCCGCCTCTCGGTGGGAGTAGAAGACGTGCGCGATCTGCGCGACGAATTGGTCCATGCGCTCGCATAGAGTTGGCAATCGGCCGGTACAATCGCCAGTCAGCGAGACGTCACGATAATCCACCGCCTTTCCGTTCGAGCCGTGCGGCACGGAGCGCACGCCCGTCATGACGACATCCTCATACCGCCTGATCGATCCCCTATCCCCCTACATCGCGCTGAAGCGTTATTTCACGTTGATCGTGCAAATGGCCAAGCGTGATGTGATCAGTCGTTATCGTGGTTCGTTCGCCGGTCTGCTGTGGTCGTTCTTCAATCCCCTGTTGGTGCTGGTCATCTACACCTTCGTGTTTGGCGTGATCTTCAAGTCGCGATGGGGCAACCAGACGTCCAACCAGTTCCAGTATGCGATCGTGTTGTTTGCGGGGCTGAACATCAATACGCTCTTTTCAGAGTGTGCCAACCGCGCGACCACGGTAATCATCGAAAACACGAATTTCGTAAAGCGGGTGGTGTTTCCGTTGGAAACTTTGAGCTGGAGCGTCGTCGGTTCCGGTCTGTTCCATTTGTTCGTTTCCACTCTGGTATTGCTGGTGATCTCCCCGTTCATCATGGGCCACATTCCGTGGACCGTGGTGCTGTTTCCCATCGTGGTGGCGTGCTTTCTGCCTTTCGTCGCCGGGACGGTCTGGTTGCTGGCATCGCTGGGGGTATATTTCCGCGACTTCAAGCAGCTCGTCAGCATCATGACGATGGCATTGATGTTCCTCGCGCCAATCCTGTACCCCATGTCGCTGATCCCAGCGCGGTACCGGGTATTCATGTACTTGAATCCCCTCACCATCATCGCGCAGGCTTCGCAGGACGTGCTGATCTGGGGCAAGCTGCCACGCTGGGATCACCTCGGTGCCTACGCCGTTTTGGCATCTCTGTTCGCCTGGTTTGCGTTTGCGTGGTTTGAGCAGACACGCAAGGGTTTTGCCGATGTCGTCTGAGGATTCCAGCATTCAGGTCAAGGATTTGTCCAAGCGGTATGAAATCTACTCGCAGCCTGCAGACCGTCTGAAGCAAATGGTCCTGCCGCGCATGCAGCGCGCGATACGCCGGCCTTCGCGTGCCTATTTCAACGAATTCTGGGCACTGCGCGATGTCAGTTTCAATGTGCGCCGTGGCGAAACTATCGGCATCGTGGGGCGCAACGGATCCGGCAAGTCGACCTTGCTGCAGATGATCTGCGGAACCCTCACGCCGACCCTGGGTGAGGTCACCGTCAATGGGAGAATCGCGGCGTTGCTGGAACTCGGCGCCGGCTTCAATCCCGAATTCACCGGCCACGAAAACGTTCGATTGAGCGGCTTGCTGTACGGGCTTTCCGAAGAAGAATTGCGCAATCGATACGACGCTATCCTCGATTTTGCCGAAATAGGCAATTTCATTGATCAGCCCGTCAAGACTTATTCAAGCGGCATGTACGTGCGACTGGCATTTGCCGTTGCCATCAACGTTTCGCCGGACATCCTGGTCGTGGACGAGGCACTGTCCGTCGGAGACGAGGCATTCCAGCGCAAGTGCTTTGCGCGGATCGATGCGATTCGCAAGGCGGGTGCGACAATATTGTTCGTGTCGCATGCTGCGAGCACGGTGAGCGAACTTTGCAATCGCGCGCTGTTGCTCGATCATGGGGAACTGCTGACACAAGGCTCGCCGAAGTACGTCGTATCGCGCTACCAGAAACTGTTGTATTCCCCGGCGGACAAATATCCGTCCATACGCGAGGCGATCCGAGCGAGCAACGAGGACGATGTGCGATCGGAAGTGGCCGCGGCGCTTTCAACCGACCCATTGGGACACGGCGAGTCGAACCTGGACGCCGACTTCGTCGGCAAGCAATCGCTCGATCGCGCGACGGGCGAGCACCCAGCTGGCGCAGCCGGCGTGCGCGCGGTGGACAGCGCCGTTCCCGAGGAGGCGTACTTCGAGGAAGGGTTGGTACCCCGCAGCACGCTGCGTTACGACGCATCGGGGGCCGAGATCATCGATCCACACATCGAAACGCTGGACGGACGGCGGGTGAATATTCTGCAGCCCCAGCATGAATACGTTTATACCTACGGCATCCGGTTCGAAAAGGTTATCGCCGCGGTGCGTTGCGGCATGCTCATCAAGAGCGTCACCGGCCTCGAACTTGCGGGCAGTGTCACGTCCTGGCACGGCGACAATCTGCCGATCGTGGAGGCCGGAACCGAGCTCGTGGTGAAATTCCGATTCCCCTGCCTGTTCGCGTCCGGAGCGTATTTCATGAACGCAGGCGTGCAAGGCATGATCGGCGAAGAACATGTCTATCTCGATCGCTGGATCGACGGCATCATGTTCAAAGTCATGCACGAGTCCGGAAGGCTTGCAACAACCACCATGGATCTGGATATCAGGCCCGACATCCGTGTCATGCATGGCGTGACGGAGCAATGAGCAAACCAGTCGATACAAAACCCCGCGCGTTGCTCATCCTTGGCATGCACCGCAGCGGCACGTCTGCGGTAACGCGTGTGGTGAACCTGCTCGGCGCGAAGATCGGTGATCAGCTCGTTACGCCCGGGCACGACAATCCCTCGGGATTCTGGGAGAACGCGACGGCGGTCGAGATCAACGAGCAACTCCTGAGCGACCTTGGCCGTACTTGGTACGACATGCGCGAAATGCCCGACGGTTGGATGAAAACGGCGGCGGCGGCGAAGTCGCTGGATCTCGCCATTGAATTCATTCGTCGTGATCTGGGAGACAGTGCATTTTGCGCCCTCAAGGATCCCCGCATATGCCTTACCGCGCCGTTGTGGATCAAGGCGTTTGAGACGTTGAAATTCGAGGTGAGCTGTCTTTTTGTCACCCGTGATCCACGGGAAGTGGTCGAGTCGCTCCATCGCCGCAATGACTGGCCACGTTCTCCGTTGTATCTGATGTGGGTGCAATATTTACTCGAAGCTGAAGCGGCGGCGCGGGGGCACCATCGGGTCATGGTCAGCTATGACCAGGTGCTTGATGATTGGCGTGCTTGCATGGAACGCGTCGCGAAAGCACTCCATCTGGCATGGCCCGTGAAATTCGACGATGCGGCGACAGCTATCGATGCCTTCCTCGATCGGGGGCAACGGCATCATCGTGCGGTTGACGAGACTGGCGACGGGATGCCCGTGTTGGTGCGATCGCTCCACGACCTCTCCCTCAAAATTGCTGAAGGCAAGGCGGAATGGAACGCGATCTCCGAATTGCGTTCGAACTTTCGCAGGGCGGCAGAGTTGTACGCGGAACGTGTCGATGCCGTATTGACCGAGAGATGGGACGTGGAGGCCAGATTGCAGACGGCCGAATCCCGACTGGCTGAACGTGATTCCATGGAGCAGGTGTTTCAACGAGCCACGCAGGAGTCTCGCGAAGCGCTGGAACTCCGTCTTATCCAATTGGGCGAACATGTCACGGACATTGAAAAACAAGTCCAGAGCGAAAATGCCGAGGTGCGGGACGCGCGTCAGGACATCGGCGAGCTGGGCGGGCGCATTCTTCGGCATCAGGAGGTTTTGCAGACCGTAGAAGCACGATTGCAGCGCCAATACGCGTTGTTGAGCACGGTGTTGCTGAGACTGGAGCAGGTTGCCGAAGACCGACTGGCAGACCGGATCTCTGGTTTGGCCGGGAAGGTCGATGCCATAACTGGAAAGATTGATGCCATACGTGGTGCGGAAATGCTGGCCTTGCGACAGGATCTTGAGAGCAACAAAGCGCGTTTGGCGGGCCTGCTCCGGTCAACCAGTTGGCGTTTGACCCGACCGCTGCGCTGGATAAGCGTGCACCTGCTGCGAAGACCTCCGGCGAATGAATGAACACAGTTGAGCTCAGGTTGAAAGCGGAAGATTGACGCGGTCGACTGAGTCGCGCAAAGTTGGAAGAGAGGTCGCTGTTCTTTCGGGCGATAGGGTGGTGCACGCGAAAGACGCAAGGCTCGCACGGGGCATGCGCGAAGGGCGTTCTGCGAGCAGGGACAGGTGTAGATGGTGAACGATAAAAATTCGAGTGGACGAATTGTGAGCGATGAATCGTCGAACGATACGGAGGCCACGCACGGGGTTGCACGCGTGATGGCCGACCTGATCGCAACTGCGCGCGGGGACCGTAGTTTCGAGTACGTGCCGATGGACGGCGAGGCTGTCGACCCTGCGCGGGTCGATGTGCGGGCCATCGCGTTTTATCTCCCGCAGTTCCATTCGTTTCCTGAAAACGACGAATGGTGGGGACGCGGGTTCACGGAATGGACGAATGTGTCCAAGGCCGTACCCCAGTTCGTGGGGCACTATCAGCCGCGGTTGCCCGGTGAGCTCGGGTTCTACGACTTGCGGGTGGCGGATGTCATGCGTCGGCAGGTCGAGTTGGCGCGGCATTATGGGCTCGCCGGCTTCTGTTTCCACCACTACTGGTTCGGCGGCAAGCGCCTGATGGAAAGGCCGCTGCAGCAGTTCCTTGCCGACAAGGACATCGATTTTCCGTTCTGCGTGTGTTGGGCCAATGAGAACTGGACGCGCCGCTGGGATGGTTTCGATCAGGATATTTTGATCGGCCAGAACCACTCGGCCGAGGACGATCTTGCCTTCATTGCATCACTGGAGCCCTTCCTGCGCGACCGACGCTATATCCGTGTCGATGGGCGGCCACTCGTTGTCTTGTACCGGCCATCGATCCTTCCGGATGCGAAGGCGACGCTCGAACGCTGGCGGGCGCACTGCCGTGCAGTCGGCATCGGCGAATTGTTCCTTGCGATGGTCCAGTTCGATATCGAGGACCCGCGAATTTACGGCTTCGACGCAGCCATAGAATTTCCCCCGCACAAACTGGCCAGGGGTTTGGAACCGATCAACGGCAAGCTCGAGATCGTCAATTCCGCGTACGAAGGCCATGTCATCGAATACGGACAGATCATCCAGCGCGCGCGCGAAACACGGGTTCCCAATTACGACATGATCCGGGGCGTGTTTCCGTCCTGGGACAACGAAGCGCGCAAGCCCGGCGCCGGCTATACATTCGCGAACGGCTCGCCGCGTCGGTACCGCGAGTGGCTGGATCTTGCAGTCGATTACGCCCGCAAGCATCCCGTTGCCGGTGAACGGCTCGTATTCCTCAATGCGTGGAACGAATGGGCCGAGGGCGCCTACCTTGAGCCCGATCGCCGCTACGGTTATGCGTACCTCGACCAGACCCGCGCGGCGCTGGTTCAATCAGGGGCGCCGGCGTCACCGCCATTGCAGCGCATCGTCATCGTGTCGCACGACGCGCAGCCGCATGGCGCGCAATACCTCGCCTTGAATATGGCGCGTATGTTCAATGCGGCCTTCCATCTCAAGGTAGACGTCGTCCTGCTGGGCGAAGGCCGGCTGCGCGACGAGTTCGCGCGTTGGGCCACGGTCCATGATCTGGTCGGAGTCGACCCGCTCGGCGTCGAGGCGCGGGGGCTTGCCCGCAAGCTGCTTGCGTCGGGCGCGAGCCATGCAATCGCCAACACCACCGTTTCCGGTCTGTTTGCCAAGGCGCTCAAGGATTGCGGGTTCCGGGTGATCAGCCTGATTCACGAATTGCCGGGAGTCATCAAGGGCTTTGGAATCGAGGAAAACGCGAAGGCCCTTGCGGTAACCGTGGATTGCGCCGTTTTCCCCTCCGACCATGTGCGAAGAGGGTTCCGGGAATGCATGGGAACGGAAGCCGTTGCGACCGCGGTGCGCGCCCAGGGCCTGTACAAGCTCAACCGGTTTGCCAGCACGCAAGGCATCGGCGAGGCGCGGCAAAAACTGCGCGGGAAACTCGGTATCCCGGCCGAATCGGAAATTGTGCTCTGCGTAGGCTATGCCGATTACCGCAAGGGCATCGACCTCTTCACCGATATCGGCAAGCACGTCATGCAAGCGCGGCGCAACGTGCACTTCCTGTGGGTGGGTCATTTCGATGCCGCGCTTGAGGAGGGCATCCACGCTGCAATACGCGACGCGGATCTCGAGGGTCGTTTCCATTTTCCAGGGATCGATCCCGATACGGACCTGTACTACGCTGGCTCCGATGTCTATGCGTTGACCTCCCGCGAGGACCCGTTCCCGTCTGTAGTGATGGAGGCGCTGCAGGTGGAAGTTCCGGTGATCGGCTTTGCCGGAGCTGGTGGTTTCGTCGACCTGCTGGAACGCGGCACCGGCGTGGTGGTGCCGGCCTTCGATGTCGAAGCTTTCGGCAACGAAATCGTGCGGCTGCTCGACGACAAGCAGCAGGCACACGCGATGGGCAAGCGCGGGCGCGCCATCGTCGAGGAGGAATTCGATTTTCGCAAATACCTATTCGACCTGCTTGACCTGCTCGGCTGCCCACTGCCCAGGGTTTCGGTGATCGTTCCCAATTACAACTACGCGAACCATTTGCGCGAACGGATCGGGTCGATCGTGCGGCAGACATTCCCCTTCTATGAGTTGATTGTGCTGGACGATGCATCCGGTGACGACAGCGTGGAGGTGCTGGAACACCTGGCCGTCGAATACGAGGTTCCGCTTCGGTTGGTCCGCAACGAGGTGAATTCCGGCTCGGTCTTCAGGCAGTGGGCCAAGGGTGTCGAGCTAGCGCGTGGCGAATTCGTCCGCATCGCCGAAGCCGACGACCTGAGCGAACCGGAGTGTCTTGAGCGCCTGATCGCCGCAATGCCTGACAAATCGGTGGTCATGGCGTATTGCCAGTCCGAGCAAATCGATGGCGAAGGCAACACGCTGGCAAGCACATACCTCGAATACACCAACGATGTTTCCCGTGACCACTGGTTGCGCGCCTACCGCCGGCCCGGTATCGACGAGATCCGGGAGTGTCTCGCCATCAAGAACACCATTCCGAACGTCAGCGCCGCGTTGTTCAGGCGTGATGCGCTCTTGAATGCCCTGCATCGGGAATTCGACACCATATGCAGCTTCCAGATTGCGGGGGATTGGATGACTTATCTGGCGGTGCTCGAACAAGGCGACATTGCATTCGTGCCGGAATCGTTGAACCTGCACCGCAGGCATTCATCCAGCGTCACCATCGGGAGCGACAATCGGCCGCACATGCTTGAGGTGCTGCGGGTACAGCAATTGGTGAAGCAGCGCTACCGGCCTGCGGAGACTGTCGAGTTTGAGGCGGCCAGATATGTCGATCACCTTCGCGCCTATTTCGGGCTGGACAAAAGAATGTTCGTGCAATTGCAGGAAGAGGTGAAAGCGCAATCGGAATCGCAAGTGCGATGACGACCGAGGGAACGGAGGTGGCCGCCGCATCGGTCAGACCAGTCGAACCGACGCGTCTGGATTTTCTCGACGCGCTGCGCGGATTGGCCGCGGTGTATGTGATCGCCTACCACCTCATCTACATTCCCTCGCCCAATTTGGCGGTGCCCGCGTGGGCACGCTTGTGGGCCGAGAACGGAGGTACGGGGGTAACTCTGTTCTTTGTGATCAGTGCATTCTCGCTGTTCTACACGACGCCGGCCCGCTTCAAACAAAGGCTGCCGTGGGTCAGTTACGCCGTCCATCGTATTTTTCGCATCGCACCGCTGTTTTACGTCTGGATCGTGCTCACGATCGTTCGGGATCACCTTGTCTTCGGGGCTTCCCATCCCTGGTGGGAGATCGGGGCCAGCACGGCGTTCGTGTTCAACTTCATTCCTGCCCATCAAGAGGGTTTTGTCTGGGCCAGTTGGACCATCGGTGTCGAGATGCTGTTTTACGTTGTTTTTCCTTTCATGTACGTGCGGGTCAAGAATGTTCTAGGAGCAGTGGCACTCGCAATCGGCTGCATGCTGGCATGGATGTTCACCCAGGTTGTCATCGATTACCTCAAGATCAGTCCCGCAGCCTCGGCTTCCATGCATCAATGGTTCTTCCCCCGCTTTCTGCCCGAATTCTCGATGGGCGCGGTTGCCTATTTCCTGCTGAAGGATCATATACCCAGGCTCAAACAAAATACGCAAGTGGCGGGTGCGCTCGGGCTGTTTTTGGTGCTGGCGGCGGCGTACCTTTACATCGCGATCATGCAGAACACGGGGCAATTGGGCCTGCCCGACAACCGCTACGCGAAGGCCATCTGCTGTCTGCTGCTGGTCATCGGGCTCTCCTTGCGAGCTTTGAAGTTGCTGGTGAACCAGACAACCGTGTTTCTCGGCAAGATCAGCTATTCGATTTATCTTGCCCAGCCCACGGCAATTCTCTTGCTGGAGTCGGTATACAAGAAAATCTATGCCGCATCATCCGGCGGCATGGCGATCTCCCTTGCGTTCGTGGGTTGTTTCCTGTTCACGTTAGCCGTTGTGATCCCCTTCGCAGCGTTGGCTTATTACCTCGTTGAGAAACCTGGTATCAAGCTGGGCAAACGCTGCTATGCGTGGATTGAATCGCGGGTAAAGCCCCGCGACGTGCTACCGCAATCGCGACGCGCGGCATGACAACCGAATCTGACCAATGACCTCCGGGTAAAGAGCATAATGCGATGCATGAAATGAATTCACGCGAGCGGGCCATCCGTCTAGGGCTCATCATCGGCGCGGCCGTGCTCTTGGCGGCTTGCCAAGAACCCAATCATCAAGGCGCGGTGGGAAAATCGTTGACATCTGCTACACAGGCACAACCTGTGGTAAGCCCCGCTCCGACACCCGATGTCGCTGCTGCATACACGCCGTCCGCCGCGCCCACCAAGCCGCTCTCGAGTTGCAATCTGGAGTATCTTGGTACCACGCTGTTCGGGTCGCAGCCGCTGACCTGGAAGTCGGGCCAGCCCAACCTCATCAAGGGATGGATCGACGGGTCCGGGCTGACCGAGCCGTTGTATTGGCTACGCTTCGATGGCGCGTCAACGGGCCGTTACCTGCAAGTACGCGTCAGCCAGACGGTTCAACGCCCGGACGTGGTTTCGACGCACCCTGGTGCACCGCTTGTTTCCGGGTTTGAGTTGAACATCCCGGCTGGCAGCCTCCCCCTTGGCCAATATCATGTCTATCTCGCCGCAGAATCGAGCGGCCAAAGCTATACCTGCGACAATGGTCGGCACATCGATGCGATTCAATGACGATGGCCGATCGGGTGAATTCGAATCCACGCGCATGTCAGTTTACGGGGAATGAAAATGGAATCACCAAACTCGCGAATGAGCGAAAGTGAATGGTACATGTTGCTCTGCAAAAGTCTGAGCGGTGAAAAGACCATGTCGCCGTTCGGCGATCCGCTACCACGTTTCCCAAGTGAAGAATTGCAGCGCAACACGACCAGCCTGTCGGGTGAGGAAGCGCTAGCACAGGCAAACGGGTTCTACGGTGACCTCAGTGCGGCACTTGATTCGCATGCCATTCGTATCGAGCCGGACTGGATAGTCCTGGACTTCGGATCATGCTGGGGGCGCATTTCCAGGTTTTTCATGCGGGACGTACCGAAGAAAAACATCCGGGGGGTGGATGTCGAAACGGGGTTTGTTGATATTTGCAATGACTTGTTTGATTCAGATAGTTTTTCGGTATGCCAAGCAATGCCCCCGCTCGAGTTTACGGATTCCAGTGTGCACCTAATCTCCGCCTATTCTGTATTTTCTCATTTGTCGGAGGCCGCATTTCTTGCATGGTTGCATGAATTTAGCCGCATCTTGAGACCTGGCGGTATCATTGCTTTCACGACAAGAAACGAGGAATTCCTTGATTACTGCGCCAGCTTGAATTCACGCAAAAGCGAACTATCAGGATATCAGTTGGCCCTGGCTACCGCGGTAGGCGCCGATGCTGAGTTGAGGCAAAGGTATCGTTCAGGAGAGTTCGTCTTCGTCAGCGGACGGGGAGTGAGCGGTGGTGGTTCGATGAATGAATCATTTTATGGCGAGGCATTCGTCCCGCAAACGTTTATTGAAAATCGTCTTGCGGACGAGTTCGAGATACTCGATTACAAGCCAATTGGACAAATGTACGATCAGGCGCTTTTTGTGCTCAGAAAACGCCTCGATTGACGTCAAGAGTGGCGACTAACGGCTAACGTTGTGGCATTGGCTGCGATTTGCAGTAATCCGCAGCGCAACATCACAGGACAAGCAAAATGGGTAACGTCGAATTCAACGCCGGATTCTGGGGTGATCACTACGACTGGTCTGGCAGGGGTGAAGAGTGGAGCGAGATGTGGGGTGGCGCACGAGCTCAATGGCTTGGTTCGATCTACCCACGGATCAGTCTTTTTCTACCCGCCAAGTCCGTTCTGGAAATTGCACCCGGCTACGGACGTTGGACACGGTTTTTGCTGTCAGCATGCGACGGGTATCAAGGCGTAGATCTTTCTCAGGAGTGCGTTGATGCTTGCCGCGAGAGGTTTTCCAGAGAAAAAAAAGCGGTGTTCTATAAGAACGATGGCAAATCGTTGAGTTTCGCTGAAACGGGATGTGTGGACTTTCTCTTTTCCTTTGACTCTCTTGTCCATGCAACAGCGGACGTAATGGCCGCTTACGTACCAGAAATTTTGCGTACGCTTTCACGAACTGGCGTTGCATTCATTCATCACTCCAATTGGTTGGAAGTTGGTGATCGTCTCGAAAATGTGGGGGGACGTGGGACTGATGTCTCGGCCGATCTTGTTTCACGCATGATTCTTGATGCGGGCGGAAGAGTATTGATTCAAGAAAAAATCAATTGGGGTCATGCCGAATGCAATGATTGCCTGACCCTATTCGGATGGGTCGGTCCCGCTGAGCCAAAATTGATCGAGAATCACGATTTCATGCTCGAGGGTAACAACATCCGTAAGAATCAAAGCCATTACTCCCGCTTGGCTATCGAATCATCACGCACTTGACGGCGCCCCGCCAAATGGAACCAACCAGGCTGCGCAGGCCGTTGTTGAGAGACCTATCGTATCGATCATGTCGTAGGCACAACAGATTGCTTTAGAATATTAGTTTTATACGAGAAACAAACGTATAGCTGTAGGGGATGGCAGATACGTTGGCCACAAGTAGAAAATTTCAGTCAGGTTAAACTACAGTGACTACGATCAAGCCTAGTTGCGCTGACGAAGAGACGTGGTCAGATGTGCTCGACTGGCAGCTCAAGAATGTCATGCCTTTATAATTTCAAGGGTGGGCATTATCACGCAATTGTTGCACTACAAGGCTACGTATATGCCACATATCGATGATCGAAATGCTGTTAGGGACGTTATTGAGGGTGGAGGTGTGCGTCCGCTACTAGCGCATTTGCTAGGTAGGTGTCGCATGTGGTTTGGCGGGGATCGTTTTACTGCGTTGTCAGGCGCATTAGCAAAATCGATCGGTTCGCTGCGAAGCCGTAATAACGCAACACCAAAACTGTTGGATTTTGGATGCGGTAATATGGCTATATCGCGCCATTTGGTCGCGATTGGTGTGGCTGCCAGTGCGTTTGGTGTCGACACCTATCCGGCATCCGCAATAGATAAGGAAAAATTTGATTGTTATCGACAAATTGATAGTGGGGTGCGATTGCCGTTTTCCGATCGAGAATTCGATGTGGCCATTTGCGTTGATGTGCTTCATCACATAGGTGTTGATAATTCCGTCGAAGTGCTGCGTGAATTGGGGCGAATTTCACAGTTTGTCGTAGTCAAGGATCACTTTGAATATGGCAAGATTTCCAGACAATTGTTGCGTCTCGCGGACTGGTATGGAAACTTTGCTTATAGTGTGAATGTGCCTGATCGGTATTATGATCGAGACCTCTGGTCAAAAACGATCCAAACGGCTGGATTAGAAGAACTCCGCTTGGAGACTCCCGTGCGCATTCATAAAGGACTGTTTGGACTTATTATCCGCCCCGGCAATCATTTCATTTCTATACTTTCTGCGGCCTGATTGTACACATCGAACACCGCTGGTCTTAAAAAGAATCGCAAAGGAATTTTTACCCAACCCTTACCCTAGATGATACGAGTATTTCTCACACAGTAGTGTAGGAGATTTGAGAACAGTAGCACGGGCTTGGTCATCGATTGTAGCCGGAGACCTTGTGCCGACGTGATAACTGCTTTCTCGCCGCTCGACGGGGATAACGCAGCCTCGTGGCTTTGTGGTAAATGCAGCGAATTTGGAGATACTGTGATTCGTGACTTGGGTATTTCGTTTAAACCATCTTACCGAAGCTGGTGCGCTTGGGTTGTTGGGATTCTAGCTGGAATCCTGTACATGTTTGTGTATGTGAACACGCCGCTTGTAGTTATGATATGGCAGAACTACGACGATAATCTTTTCATACGGTTGGGGCAGTATCTGGCTTCTGGTCACTGGCTGGGCCCTTATAGCCAATTCACGTTAATGAAAGGGCCTGGCTATCCCGCGTTTTTGGCAGCAAACTATTGGTCTGGGTTGCCAATAACCTTCACACAGGGGCTTTTTTGTTGTCTAGCACTAGCTGCACTTTCGCTGGTGACCTTCCGGGCGACTAGATCCAGGTTGGTTGCGCTCGCGATCTTTGTTGTTCCGTTGTTGGATCCGAGGGTCTTCGAAGTCAGTCGCGTCCTGCGCGACTGCATCTATTTTAGTCAATCTATCCTGATCATTGCGGTGGTTTCATATTGTCTGTTTTTGTCAAATGGGATTAGGACGCGTTTGATTTCTGCGATTATTGCCGGTGCCTTATTTGGCTGGTTCTGGCTAACCCGCGAAGAAGGTGTTTGGTTACTTCCAGCAATCACCGTTTTGGGATTGTTTGCACTTCTCCGAAAAAAGAGATATTCCGAAGCTTGTAAAATCTTACCTCCGGCTCTGATTGGGACTGGGGCATTTGTCCTAGTCCTGGTGCTGTTTGCGACGATCAATTTTTTTATCTATGGAATGTTCATAGGCGTCGATTTCAAGGAAAGGAATTTTCAAGCGGCCTTGTCAGCCATGGAGAGTGTCCAGATCGCAAAACCGATTCCCTACGTCAATGTTCCACGGGCCGCGCGGGCGCAGATTTATGCGATTAGTCCCCACTTCGCTGAGCTAAGGCCATACCTAGACCCGAATCCCGGCCCCTCGCCATGGGAAGCAGGCGATTGCCTTCACCGACCAACGGCTTGTGGTGACATTGGCAACGGCTTTTTTATTTGGGCGGTGCGTGACGCTGCGGCGAAGGTCGGCGTATACAAGTCACCGAAGGACGCATCTCGCTTTTACAAAGCTATTAGCAAGGAGATTCGATCAGCCTGCACAAAGAGGCAATTGCGATGTGTTAAGAATTTTGTACCTTATATGCCACGTATGACGAGAAGTCAGATCGAGCAAATCCCGAGATCTGCCATCGAACTGCTACGCGATATGGTCCATCCAGGTATGTATTCGAAGTTTGCCGATGGGCATGTGACTGGCCCGAAGGACGAGTTCCGATCGGCGCTCGATTTCTTGAATTATCCGCTCCACTATCCAATATCGAATTCGCATTTCACTGCTGTTGCGATTAGAGGTTGGTATCACGACCCAAAAATTGGTGACCAATGGTTCTCGGTAACCGTTTCTGACAAGGGCGACAAGGCGCTTCCCTTTACACTAATAAGGATCGCCAGCCCAGATTTGGTGGAGAGTCAGCATGATGAAAATGCGACTCAACAACGATTTTCGCTACGGACACAATGTGGTGCTGGGTGCGTACTGCATTTTGCCAGTGCGGATGGGGGGACGCGTGACGTCGCTATCAGTAGTTCAACCGCGCTTACGGCGCAGTACCTCCCGATCGGGAGCGGCCTATTGGTCTTCGACTCGGGGGCTGTCGAGAATGAAGCGACTGTTTACGATGACGGCCGCGTAAGGCTCGCTAGTAGGATCCGTGCTGTGCTGTACCCTATTTTTGAAATTCTGTTGCCAGTACTGTTGGGGCTGGGGACTCTGTCGTTCTTTGGCGGCTGTTACATGGCCGTGCGTAAACGCAATTACCCGATTATTCTGGCAGTTGCTGCAGCCTGCTGGGTCTCAGTGCTGACGAGGTCGGTGATCCTGGTACTCATAGACGTTTCGTCGTTTCCCGCAATGATCACACCTTATCTCCTACCTATCTACGTTCTCTCGGTCGTTGCATCAATATTGTCTCTTTCTGTGATGCGGAAGCGTTGGACCTTTGTCGATCAAACCGGAACTGCGACTCAAACATCAGATACGTCGTGTGTTGATGGGTAATTGATTTAGCCTTGCATTTCACTATGCGTAGAAGGGTTGGATAATATGATTGAGCTCACGATTTTGATGCCTTGCCTCAATGAGGCCGAGACACTAGCAATTTGCATACGCAAAGCACGTGCTTTTCTGGATGTACATCATATTTCTGGCGAAGTAATGATTGCCGACAACGGGAGTACCGACGGGTCACAGGAAATCGCCAAGCACGAGGGAGCGGTCATCGTGAGCGTTGCGGATCGAGGGTACGGTGCCGCGCTACTCGGTGGTATCAAGGCATCGCGTGCCCGTTACGTAATCATGGGCGACGCAGACGACAGCTACGATTTCAGCAGCTTGATGCCTTTCGTGGACAAACTGCGCGGCGGCGCAGACGTGGTCGTCGGAAACCGCTTCAAGGGTGGCATTTCCGATGGTGCCATGCCATTTTTGCACAGGTACTTCGGCAACCCGGTGCTGAGTTTCCTTGGTCGGCTGTTCTTTCATATTCCTGCGGGAGATTTTCATTGCGGTTTGCGCGGCTTCAACCGCGAACGCGTTCTCGATCTGGGTCTGGTCACGCCGGGCATGGAATTCGCAAGCGAAATGATCGTCAAGTCTGCGTTATCAGGGCAGCGCATCGAGGAGGTGCCGACGACGCTTAAGCCTGACGGGCGGTCACGCCCTCCGCACCTTCGCACATGGCGTGATGGTTGGCGTCACCTGCGGTTTCTCCTGATCTTCTCGCCACGCTATCTGTACATGGTGCCGGGTATTGCCATGCTTGGTGTTGGACTATTAGGCATGGCTTTGCTCCTGGGTGGCCCCCGGCAGGTGGGTGACGGCATTACACTTGATATCCACAGCTTCATAGGCTTCGTGCTGTTGACGGTGTTGGCCGTTCAAGTGCTGTTGTTCGGTGCCATAGCCCGTGCTTTTGCCAGCGGGTTCGGCATCCATCGCAAGGAAAGACGATGGTTCGGGGCTGCGCGCAGTCTCGAGAGCATGCTGATTGTTGCGCTGCTACTGTTCCTTGGCGGTATGGGTGGTGCCATTTGGTGTTTCAGCAAATGGGCCGTTACGGGATACCAGTCGCTGGATTATGGTGAGTTTCTGCGCCCTTTCGTCCTGTCACTGGCCGCGATTTTGATAGCCGCGCAAATGGCATTCACATCTTTTTTTGCAACCACGTTCAGCGAGTTCTTCAAGCATGCAAATCGCCGCGATAAACTTTCGTAACGGGTTTCGTAAGGCGTTTTTTTTTCTGCTGGCCGGCGGTACGGGCTTCTCGCTGTATTTGTGCATTTCAAATGGGATGCACTACGTCTTTCACGTAACGGAGGTTGCATCGGCCGTCGTGGCAACGCTCTTGTCGGCGCTACCCACGTTTTGGATGCAGCGACGGTTGACGTTCAAGAGTGACCAACCCAAGCGCAAGTCATTTCCGCTTTATGTTTTGCTGCAAGTTGGCAATGCGGCGTTGATAGGCGTACTTACCGCTGTCGGAGTGCGCATCGGCTTGCCAGGTGCTGTGGTGTTCTTTATCGCAGGTATTGCTGGAGCGATGGTTTCCTATGCTGTACAAGCGAAGCTCATTTTCCCGCGGCCGTGAGGGTTCTGACGGCGATTCGAGTTTCGACACCTCTATAGGTACGGTCTCTACGCTACTGGTTCAGAGGCCCAGCGCCACCTTGGCTGCGGTAAATGCGGCCCCGTTGTCCGACCGAAGGTGGGGGGGGCTTGCTATAAGGGCGCATCTCGACGTGACAGAATCAGGATCACGTCCTTCGAGCGCAGGCTCGCCCCACCCCGGCCGCCGGGCGCTCTCGGGAGTACTACTCGTCGAGCACGCACAGCAGCTTCAACGAGCGCCCGCCGATGAGCTGATTTTGCGCGAAGTCGTAGGATAGTCTCTTCAAGAAGTAGGCCAAGCCAGAAGCGGAATTTTTCCTAGTCTGCTCGGGAAGGTTCCATAAAGAAGTCACGATGCACCACCAGCCAGATCATCGCGGCGCTCCGGCGGGCCGAGGTTGGCGCGCCGGTTCCAGAACTGTGCCGCGTCAGCGTGGCATCAGATCGGCGACGTTCATGTGGCGCAGCAGGTTCGGCAGCATAGACGTATCGCTGATCTCGCAACTCAAGGAGCTGCAGGATGAGAACCGGCGCCGCACAGGTGCCCGAAGACGGCGTGGTGCTCGCCCCGGAGCTGGTGGCCACCTGGTTGCCAACCTTTGTCCATCACCCCCGTTTGCTGGGCGTGCGAACGGTCTATCTTCCGCAGACGTTTCCGCGGCAGGAGGCGGAACAGCGGCTTGCATTGATGCAATATGTCGCTGGGTCAAAACGAACAACCGGGTCAAAAACCGAATTTGAGAAGGCTTTGACGCGCTATGGCATTACGTGCGTCGTGGTGCTGCACGCGACGCCGTGGCGGAGAGAAATCGAGGCTGTGTTTACCCAGCGAGGTTGGGTCAAGATCGGGAGTGGGGCGTACGACATCTGGGTAGCAAGTCACAATGCGATGAAGCAACCAAGGCGAAGGCAGGAATGACTTGTGCGGACCCGCGTGTGCGGCCGGTACAATTTAGCCTTTACGTGTCGAGTTGGGTCATGGCGTTCGCTCGCCCGGGGGCAGGAAATTGGCTTGGATGCACGTAATGTCTGAATTCAATGATCGACCTTCCGCCGCGATCGGGCCGGAGTGGCTGCTACGTGTAGATAGCAAAAAAACGCCGTGCGGCGAGGGCGAGCCATGAAGGAGCTGATCTTCTTCACCATCGTCTCCCGCAACTACCTCGCCTACGCCCTGACGCTGATGCAGTCGGTGGCGGCGCAGCACCCCGATTCGAAGCGCTACCTGTGCCTCGCCGACGAGCGCGCGGACGATCCGGCGCTGGACACGGAC
>Ga0068854_100000912_pt1 | contig 17764 bp, 16 predicted proteins | sample KBSCornC42_FD_66590 | JGI IMG/M metagenome (GOLD analysis project Ga0068854, IMG submission 66590) | Corn rhizosphere microbial communities from Kellogg Biological Station, Michigan, USA - KBS Corn C4-2 | ecosystem: Host-associated > Plants > Roots > Rhizosphere > Soil ... | reverse complement strand
ATCCCGGTCCGGCAGCGCGAGCTGCTGGCGCTCGGCATCGCGCTTTGCGAGCTCGATGAAGTAGGTGCCGATCGCATTGCCGATCCCGCGGCTGCCCGAGTGCAGCATCACCCAGACGCCGTTCGATTCGTCGAGGCAGACCTCGATGAAGTGATTGCCGCCGCCCAGCGTGCCGAGCTGGTGCACCCAGCTCGACTTCTTGCCTTTGCGCTTATCGATCCCGGGATGCTTCTCCAGGATTCTCCTCAAAACCTTTTGGAAGCGCTTCGCGGCGTGATCGCGCACGTCGCGGTCATCGTGCTGCGCGAAGCCCACCGGCACGTCGCGGCTGATCTGGTCGAAAGTCTTTCTTAACGACTTCTCGTCCAACTGATCTGAGGCGAGCGAGAGACGCGCGGCCATCATGCCGCAGCCGATGTCGACACCCACCGCCGCCGGGATGATGGCGTGCAGCGTCGGGATCACCGAGCCCACGGTGGCGCCGATGCCGAGGTGCACGTCGGGCATCGCCGCGACGTGGTGATGCACGATCGGCAGCTTCGAGACGTTGACGAGCTGCGCGCGCGCCGAGGGCTCGATCTCGCCGGTATAGATCTTCACCGGCACCCGGCCTTCGTCGATTTCGTGGCGAACCGGCATCACTCGCCCTTGATTCCGGCTTCCCGGATCACGCGGGTCCACATGACGGTATCGGCGCGGATCACCGCGGCGTAGTCCTCGGGCGTGCCGCCGCCGGGCTCGGCACCTGCGGCGGCGAGCTTCTCCCGCATTTCGGGAGCGTGCACGATCCGGGTCACTTCGGACGCGAGCCGCGTGAGGATGGGCGCCGGCGTGCCGGCGGGCGCGAGCAGCCCGTACCAGAGGTTCACCACGTAGCCCGGTACGCCGGCCTCGTCGACGGTCGGGACGTCGGGCAGCTCGGGAGAGCGCGTCTTGCCGGTCACGCCGAGCGCTCGCAGCCTCCCCTGCTTGATGTGCGGCAGCACCGGCGGGATGCCCACGATCGCGAGCTGCACCTGCCCGCCGGCGAGGTCGTTCACGGCGGGACCGGTTCCACGGTAAGGCACGTGCGTAATGTCGATGTGCGCCATCGACGCGAAGAGCGCGACCGCGACGTGAGCGCTGCTGCCCGGACCGCTCGAGGCGTAATTGAGTTTGCCGGGTTGGGCACGCGCGAGCGCGATGAGCTCCTTCACCGTCTTGGCGGGCACCGACGGATGCACCACCAGCACATTCGGCGCGTGCGCCATCAGGCTGACCGGCGCGAAATCGCGCGCGGTGTCGTAAGGCACCTTCACCAGCACCGGATTCATGATCAGGCTGCCGGGACCGGCGGAGAGCAGCGTATAGCCGTCGGGCGGAGCCTTCGCCACCGCGTCGGTACCGATGTTGCCGCCGCCGCCGGGCCGGTTGTCGATCACCACCTGCTGGCCGAGCGCTTCGCCGAGCCTGAATCCGATCAGCCGCGCGATGATGTCGTTCGGGCCGCCGGGCGAGAACGGCACGACCATGCGTACCGGCCGCGCAGGATAGGACTGCGCTTGTGCTACTGCGATGCAGCATCCCAGTGTCATCCCGATAAGGAGACGGATGCGGAGGCTGACAATCGCGGGGAGTTGTTTCATAGTCTGGCGGATTCTAAAGGGGTAGCCCGATGAAAACCGCCGCGATCGCCGCGTTCGTCTTCCTTTCCGCCATGCCCATCCAGCCAGCCGCCGCGCAGCCCGCCAGTCAGCTCGCCACCGAGGAATTCATGATCCCGGCCGCCGACCCGGGCGTGCAGCTCTACGTGCGCAACAAGCACCCGCGCGGCGCGAGCCGGTTCAGCGCCGACAACATCGTCCTTTTCGTCCACGGCGCGACCTATCCGGCCTCGACCTCGTTCGACCTGCAGCTCGACGGCCTGTCCTGGATGGACTACATCGCGAGCCGCGGCTACGACGTCTATCTCGTCGATCTGCGCGGCTACGGCAAATCGACGCGGCCGCCCGAGATGGACCAGCCGGCCGAGCGCAACGCGCCGATCGTGCGCACCGACACCGCGGCGCGCGACTACGGCGCGGCGGTCGATTTCATCCTGAAGCGCCGCGGCGTGGCGAAGCTGAACGTGCTCGGCTGGTCGTGGGGCACGGCGATCACCGCTCTCTATACCTCGCAGAACAACGCCAAGGTGAACCGCCTGGTGCTGTACGCGCCGGTCTGGCTGCGTGAGACGAAGTCGCTCACCGACGCGGGCGGCGCGCTCGGCGCCTACCGCCAGGTCACGGTCGAGGCCGCGCTCAAGCGCAAGGCCGCCGGCATCCCCGAGGGCAAGAAGCCGATGCCCGACGCGTGGGCGGACGAATGGGTACGTGCCACGTTCGCGAGCGATCCGGTCGGCGCCAAGGCCAACCCGCGCTTCGTGCGCGCGCCGAACGGCGTGGTGCTCGACACGCGCGAGTACTGGTCGGCCGGCAAGGCGCTTTACGATCCGGCCAACATCCGCGTGCCGACGATGCTCGTCCTCGCCGAGTGGGACGCCGACACCCCGATCTACATGGCGCAGGCGCTCTTTCCGAAGCTGGTCAACGCCGATCCGAAGCGGCTCGTCGTCATCGGCGAGGGCACGCACAGCGTGCTGATGGAGAAGAACCGCATGCAGCTCTTCCGCGAGGTGCAGCTCTTTCTCGACGAGCGCTCGCCCTACTGATCAGCGCAGCCCGAGTAGCCTCGCCGCGTTCTCCTTGAGGATGAGCGGCCGCACCTCCGGCTTGATGGCGAGCTTGTCGAAGTCCGCCATCCACCGCTCCGGGCTCATCACCGGGTAGTCCGAGCCGAACAGGATCTTGTCCTTGAGAAGCGTGTTCGCGTACTGGACCAGGATCGGCGGAAAGTATTTCGGCGACCAGCCCGAAAGGTCGATGTAGACCTGCGGCTTGTGCGTCGCCACCGAGAGCGCTTCCTCCTGCCAGGGAAACGACGGATGCGCGAGCACGATCGGCATGTCGGGAAAATCGACCGCCACGTCGTCGAGCAGCATCGGGTTGGAGTACTTCAGGCGGATTCCCGCGCCGCCCCGCGTGCCGGCGCCGACGCCGGTCTGCCCGGTGTGGAAGAGCGCCGGCAGCTTCGCCTCGGCGATCACTTCGTAGAGCGGGTAGGCCATCCGGTCGTTCGGAAAAAAATCCTGCACCGAGGGATGGAACTTGAAGCCCTTGACCTTGTATTCCTCGATCAGCTTTCTCGCGGCGCGCACCCCGTCGGCGCCGCGATGCGGATTGACGCTGGCAAAGGGGATCGCGACGTCGGCGTGCTGGTGCGCGAGCTCGGCGATCTCCTCGTTGGTGATCTTGCGGCTCGAGCTTTTCTCGCCGTCCACGCTGAACACGACGAAGGCCATCTTGAGCCGGCGGTACATTTCGGCCATCTCGGGAACCGTCTGGTGCTGCGGCTGGTAGCGGAAATAGCGCCCCATCGCCGCCTGCGCCTCGTTCGGCGCGTCGTCGACCTGCAGCGCCGACTTCCACGCGTGCGTGTGAACGTCGATGGCAACGAGGTTATCGAGATTCATGGCGGGCAAGGACGCGGGCAAACACCTCGCGATCGATGTTTCCGCCGGAGAGCACCGCGGCCACCTTGCGGCCGGCAAGCCTCGCGCGCTCCTTGCGGATGGCGGCGAACGGCGCCGCGCCGGCGCCCTCGGCGCAATTGTGCGTGCACTGGAAAAGGATGGCGATCGCCTGCGCCACCTCGTCGTCGGTGACTTCGACGATCCGGTCGACGTAACGCCACAGCAGTTCGAGCGCCTCGGGCTCCGGCGTGCGGCACGCCATGCCGTCGGAGAGCTGCGTGGTCACTTCGGCATCCACGGCTTTTCGCTCCTTGAACGACTTCGAGTAGGCGGGGGCCTGGGAGGAGACGACACCAACGATCTCGGTCGACAACCCGAGCGCATTGCGCGCCGCGATCGCGGCGCATACGCCCGAGCCCAGGCCGATCGGGACATAGAGCGTGTCGATCTCCGGCGCGGCACGGAAAAGCTCGAGGCTCGCGCTCGCGACGCCGGTCACGAGGAGCGGATGAAACGAGGGCACCATGAACAGGCCCTTCTCCTCGGCGAGCGATTCCGCGTGGAGCCGCGCCGCCTGGAAGTCCTCGCCATGCTCGATCAGCTCGGCGCCGAGCGCACGCATTGCGGCGTTCTTTTCGACGCTGTTGCCGTGGGGCACGACGATGGTCGCGCTCATGCCGTACTGGCGCGCGCACAGCGCGACCGATTGCCCATGGTTTCCCCGCGTTGCCGCAATCACCCCGTTTGTTTTTCGTAGTTGAGAGAAGTAAACCAGCCCGCCGCGGAGCTTGAACGCACCCACCGGCGTGTGGTTCTCGTGCTTCAGCCACACGTCGGTGCCGGTGTGCTCGCACAGGAGCGGCCAGCGGTATTGCGGCGTCGGAGGCATGGCACGGTATACGGTTTCCGCCGCGGTTTCGATCTCGGCGAGCGTGGGGAGGTTCATGCGCGGATTGTCCTTGCGCTCGGCGGATCGCGGTAGAGCTCCTCCACCAGCGCTGCGCGCCGAGCGAGCACCGCACGCTGGTTGAGCGAGCCTTTGTCGGTCATTTCGCCCGCGTCCAGCGAGGGCGGCTCCTCGAGCACCATGGCGCGCGCGATCCGGTTCGAGCTTCCCGTGCTCAGGCTCGCCAGGGCGGCGAGACGGCGCCCGAGCTCCTCCCTTGAGGTTTCTTGCGAAAGAAAAATCAAGGCCCCGACCTCACCGCGCCCTTCGCCGGTGACCACCACGTCGCGCACGAGCGGCGCGAAGTGCTCGAGAAATCGCGCGCGCAGCGGTCCGACATGGACGAAAGTGCCGCTCGTCAGCTTGAAGTCCTCGGCAATGCGGCCGCGGAAGAGCAGGCCCGCCTCCGGTTTCTTGTCATCTGCAAATACAAAAGAGTCTCCGAGGCGGTAATAGCCTTCCTCGTCGAAGGCCCTGGCAGTCAGCTCCGGCTGGCGCCAGTAGCCGGGCGTGATTCCCGGCCCCTTCACGCGCATCTCGAGCTTGCCCTCGATCGGCACGAGCTTCGCCTCGACGCCGGGCGGGGGCAGGCCCATGTTGCTCACGTCGTCGGTCGGCCACATGCGCCCCATCGCGTGCGGCGCGGTCTCGGTGGCGCCGAATCCGGTGAGGAACGGAATGGTTTCTCCGCAGGTGCGGTAGGCGAGCTCGTTGTACTCGTCGAACACGCGCTGGGGCAACGGGGCGGCCGCGAACCACAGCACCTTCAGTCGGCTGAAAAAGTTTTTTCTAAGGTCAGAATCGGAATGGAAATACGGTAAAAGCGCTTCGAATCCTCTGGGCACGTTGAAGTACCAAGTCGGCGCGATCTCGCGCAGGTTCTTCACCGTGGTCTCGATCGCGCCCGGCAGGGGCTTGCCGTCGTCGATGTAGTAGGCGCCGCCGTTGTAGAGCACCATGCCGAAGCCCTTGTTGCCGGCCGCGGTGTGATGCCAGGGCGCCCACTCGACGAGCACCGGCGGCTCGTCCTGGAAATAGGCGAACATCGTGGCCGCGAGCTTCTGGTTCGAGCACCACATCCGCTGGGTATTGATCACCGCCTTCGGCATCCCGGTGGAACCCGAGGTGAACAGGAATTTCGCGATCGTATCCGGGCCGACCATGGCATGAGCCGCGTCGAGCGCCGCCGAGACGGGCCGCTCCTTCGGCTCGAAAATCACCTCGACGTCGCGCGGCACGACCGCGTCGATCGCCTTGCGGAAAGCGGCGCGGTCCGAGGCGAACACGAGTCCCGGCGTCATCAGCTCGAAGATCGAGCGCAGCTTGCCGAAGTCGCCCGAGGCGAGCGAGTAGGCTGGCGCGACCGGCGTGTAGGGCACACCTGCGTACAGCGCGCCGAGTTCGAGCAAGGCGTGCTCGAGGTCGTTGCCCGAAAGTACGACGAGAGGACGCTCCGCCGAAAGTCGCTGCTCGAGAAGGTATTGCCCCACCCTGCGTGCGCGCTCGCGCGCCTGTCCGTAGCTCAGGGTGCGCCATCCGGCGCCGTCGCGCTGCGCAAGGAACAGCCTCCCAGGAGCTTCCGCCGCCCAGAAGTCCAGGCGCTCGGTGAGCTTGCGGGGATACGGGCCGAGCGCGTGCGGCGAGCGCAGCAGCACGCAGCCGTCGGCGCGCCGCTCGACGAGGATGTCGGTGGGACCGAGACGAACGCGGCGCGTCTGACGAGCAGTGGCGCCCATCCATCGAATTCTATAGGCGCTGGCGCAGTATGCTGCTCACGAGGTGGTGCGCGATTTGCTGCGGGGTGCGCTTCCCCGGGCGGTACCAGACGCGCGTCCAGTTGATGGCGCCAAGCAGCGTGAGGCGCAGCAGGCTGCGGTCCACGCTGGGCGCCAGCGGCAGCGCCTGGATCAGCTTGCGGAAGCGCAGCTCGTACGCCTGGCGCTCGCGGTTGAGACGGCGCTGCAGGCGCGAGCTCTCCATATGGAACAGGCTCGCCGAGGTGACCGCGACCACGTCGGTGCGCTCGACCAGCTCGGTGAGGTGCGCGCCGATCGCCGCCTCGAGGCGGTCCCAAGGCTCGGTCTTCCCCTCAAGGGCGCGGTCGACCACCTCGTTCAGGTGCAGAAAGCCCTGCGCGTGCACGCTGACGAACAGGTCTTCCTTGGACCGGAAGTGGTGGTACATCGAGCCGGCGAGGATGCCGGCCGCGGCACAGATCTCGCGCAGCGAGGCGCCCTGGTAGCCCCGCGCGCTGAAGATCTTCGCCGCGGCGGCGATCAGCTCCTCGCGCCGCGGGTGGCTGCCGGAGCCGTTCGCGCCGGCGCGCGCGCCCGCTCGGACAATGAGGCGCCGGCTGATGGTGGCGCGGCGCAGGCGCGCGCGCTGCGACTCCGACAGCGCCGCACGGCCTCGTCTCAGCCGGTCGTAGCTGGTGGCGAGGCCGTGCTGCTTCCAGATCGTATGCACGGCCGTGGCCGACAGTTGAATCCCGCGCCCCCGCAGCTCACGCGCGGCGCGCACCTTGCCCATCTCCGGCCGCTCCCGCGCGAGCGCCAGTGCGGCGGTCTTCGCGTTACGCGCGGTACTCAATCCCTGTCGTGGTGGCCATGATGCTGGCCATGGTGATGACCGTGATCAGGATCCACGTGGCACTCGAAGCTGTCAGCGAGCTCGATACTGCCGGTTCCCTTGTACTTCGCGTACGCCGGATAGGGACAAAGCTGGCGGGTGCGGCCGGGGAATGGCGTCCCGGCGGCCGGCGCGGTGCCGAGAATCGTGTCGGGCGCGTTGCCGTTCTCGACCCAGTCGACCAGCGGCGAGAAGGCGTCGATGGTGCTGGTGGCCGGCCCGCCGCCGCAGTGGTTGGCCCCGGGCATCATGAACAGGCGGGCGAAGTCCTGCGTCTTCTCGAAGCCGCCCTGCCCTTCACCTCCCATTACGCGGCTCATCTCCGTGTACCAGTTCACCATGTCCTGCGGCGAGAAGGGGCCGCCGGTCTGCGGCTGCCAGATGATGAGCTTGCCGCCGCGCCGTTTGAAGGGCGACAGGTCGGTGTCGTCGACGTTGAGCAGCCTCGTATCGGACAGCGGGAAAGCCCCGCTGTGCCCGAAGATGCTGGCGGCGAAGGTGTCGAAGTCGTAGTTCATCACCAGGTTGGCCAGGCCGTCGTTCGCCGTCGGCGCCGGCAGGATCGGCGGCGTGGCGAACAATAGCGGCAGCGCCCCGCCGCCCAGGCTGGCGAAGCTGAGCGCGCCGTTCGCGGCGTTGGTGACGTGCGGCACGAAGTTCGGGTTGTACGTGCCCACGTTCCAGACGCGCCAGCCGCCGTTGATGTTCGTCGCCGTCGGCGTGTTGCAGTCCGCCGTGCTGGTGCAGCCGGCGATGCCCGCGTCCCACATCCACGGCGCGTACTGGGGCTTGCCTCTGGAAGTGGGCGCGCCCGACGCGTAGATGTTCAGGATGGCGTCGACCTGGTCCGAGGCGAGGCAGGCCGGGGTCTTGTCCGCCGTGCAGCGCAGTGCATCGAGCTTCGGCTTGACGCGGCGCGTAGTGCACGCCTGCGAGTTACTGACCATGCCGTCGGCAACGCCGTCGAGCGCGTCGCAGGCGTCGAGGATCGCCTTCGAGATCAGCTGCAGGTCCTGGTTGGTGAACGTATTGTTGGCGTACGGCACGCCGAAGCCGGAGATCAGGTCGCGCGTGCGCGCCACCGACGCGAGCTGCTGGCCGGTAAACATTGCCCACACGCCGACCTTGGTGATGCGAAACGCCGGGTCGCCCGAAACCGAACCGTCGAAGTGCGACGGCAGGCGCTGCGTGACCATCATCGCCTCGCGCCCGCCCATCGAGCAGCCTTCGAAGTAGGCGTACTGCGGCCGCTCGTCGTAGTACATCTCGACGAGCTTTTTGGCGGTTCGAGTGGTGACGTCGATGGCGTTATAGGCGAAATCGACCCGCGCCAGATAATCGGTGCCGAATGACGCGGTGCCCCCGGCGAGCGGGTCACTGTTGACGGCGTTGCTGTGGCCGGAATCGTTCGCCGCCGCGGCATAGCCCTGGCGCAGGCGCGCGGTGGTACCCGGCACGCTGCCGTCCGTGCCGCCGCCGCCGGGCATGTGGAACTTGCTGTTCCAGGCATCGGGTAGCCGTGCCTGCCAGTTGATGGCGTACGTGTAGCGGCTGACGGGCGCGCCGGGGCTGGTCTCGGCGCCGACGCGCCCGGCGTTGATCGTGCCGACGACCAGGCAGTGGGCCGGAACGGTTGCGTTGGCCGCAACGGGCGTAGCCGAGGTGACGACCGTATTCGGCACGGGAAGCGCCGCAGCGGGGAACGACCCGAGGCTGCACGCGGCCGATGGCGCCTTGGCGCGGGCGACCTTGAGGCCGGCGACCGCGCGCCGCTCGCCCCGGTTCTTGAACACCTCGAGTGAATTGATGCCGGGCAGGAGGCCCGCCACTGTTCCGGTGAGCACCCCCGGCTCGGTCTCGGAAAGCGCCGAGGTCGCGTCGTGACCGTTCACGCGAACGACCGCCTTGCGCAGCGCCGCGCTCGACTGGGCGCTCACCCGGATCGGCACGCTGTCTGCCGCAGTAAAGACCGGGTCCGGGGTGTTGAGGCTCTGGATGGCGTAGCCGTCGTCGCTGCGGCCTTCCTCGTGGGCAAGCGCGCTGCCGGAGAAAACGACGCAGGCGACCGCAAGAAATCGAAGCGAGCGTTTCATTGCACCCCCTCCTCTCAGGGTCCGATCTAACGATCGTTAGGCAGGTTGACGCTACTCCCGCCGCGAGCAGCGTGTCAAGGTTGCGCGGGCGCGCGATCGTTGACCGTTGGTTATGAATCGTCTATAACCTTGCGCCTCACGGGAGGAGTCATGGACCGCAGAACATTCAACAGAAACATTGCGGTAGCCGGCGCGGCTGCAGCGCTTTCTCCGTTCGCGCTTGTTCCGAGCTACGTCCGCGCCCAGGCGCAGAAGCTGCGCGTCGGGGTGATCCTGCCGCGCTCGGGCTATCTCAGCTTCATCGGCCAGTCGTGCCAGAAAGGCGCGGACCTCGCCCCGGGCGTGCTGAAGGAGATGCTCGGCGTCGACCTCGAGCTGATGAACGCCGATTTCGAGTCCAACGTCGACACGGCGCGCACGCGGGCCGAGCGGCTGATCCAGGAAGGCGCCAACGTCCTGGTCGGCCCCTTCGACTCCGGCGCCGCCGCCGCCATCGCCCAGGTGGCCGAGCAACGCGGCGTGCCCTTCGTCATCAACATCGCCGCGGCGCCGCAGATCACCGAGCAGGGCTACAAGTTCGTGTTTCGGAATTTCCAGACCGCGGGCGACATCGTGCGCAACGGCCTCGCGCTCATCGGCGATCTCTTCCAGGCGACCAACACCGTGCCGCGCACGGCGGTGTTCATGCACGTGAACGACACCTTCGGCCAGGCGATGGCCAAGGGCATCGGCGCGTTCATGCCGAAGATGACCCAGCTGCCCTTCAAGATCGTCGACACCATTTCCTACGACCCCGCGGCGAAGGACCTGACCGTGGAGGTTTCGAAGGCGAAGGCTTCGAACGCCGACTTCGTCCTGCTCGTGTGCCGCCTGAACGACGCCATCCTCCTGCGCCGCGAGATGGTGAAGCAGCGCTGGAACCCGATGGGCATCGTGAGCCCCGGCTCGCCCGGGATGTACGAGGAGCAGTACTTCAAGGCGCTCGGCAAGCTCTCGGAGCACGCGATCTCCAACGTGCCCTGGTACAACCCGAACGCCAACCTCACCAAGGTGGTCGAGAAGGCCTTCCTCAAGCAGAACCCGAAGGACAAGCTCGTGTTCCACGGGCTCAACGCCGGCTTCACTTTCGAGGCGCTGCTCATCGCCGCGGACGCGTTCAAGCGCGCCAAGACCACCGATCCCAAGGCGCTTGCCGACGCCATCCGCCAGACCAACATCACCGACAAGATGACGCTCGGCGGGCCGATCAAGTTCAACGAGAAGGGCCAGGTCGAGGGTATCGGCTCGGCCTGCGTGCAGAACCGCAACCTCGTCCCGACCGTGGTGCTGCCGGCCGGCGCGGCCACGGCGAAGCCGATCTTTCCCGTTCCGGAATACAAGAAAACCTAATCTGGCGCCCGAGCTCGTCCTCAACGTCGTAATCGCGGGCGTCCTCACCGGCCTGGTCTACGGCCTGATGGCGCTCGGCCTGTCGGTGATCTTCGGCGTGGTGCGGGTGGTGAATTTCGCCCACGGCGAGATGATGACGGTGGCGATGTACGCCGCCACCGCGCTTTTCGCCGCGTTCAGGCTCGACCCGTTCCTCGCGGTGCTGCCGGTGGCGGCGACGTTCTTCCTCCTCGGCTACGCTTTGCAGGCGGGAATCATCAACCCGTTCATCACGCGCCCCGAGCACTCGCAGTTCATGCTGCTCGTGGCGGTGGCGATCATCCTGGTGAACGCGCTGCTCATCGTCTTCGGACCCGACGCGAGGAACGTGCAGGTCGACTACCAGCTCGAGTCGTATGAGCTTGGGAAGCTGCTCATCGACAAGGCGCGGGTCTTCGCCGCGGCGCTCGCCGTCGTTGCAGCTTTGCTCCTCTTTTCATTCTTTCGCTTCACGTTGACGGGGAAGGCGATTCGCGCCTGTGCCGACAACTATCTCGGCGCCCGGGTGGTCGGCCTCAACGTGAAGCACCTGTACGCGCTGACCTTCGGCCTGGGATCGGCCTGCGTGGCGGTCGCGGGCTGCGCGCTTGTGCTGCTGGTCGACGTGACGCCTGGCCTCGGCCCCTACTACACGCTCCTCGCTTTCGTCATCGTGATCGTCGGCGGGCTGGGATCGATGGGAGGAGCGCTTCTAGGCGGCGTGCTGATCGGCGTCTCGGAAGCGGTGGCGGGACTCTTCATCGCGCCTTCGGCGAAGAGCATGTTCAGCTTCGGCCTGCTCATCCTGGTGCTGCTGCTGCGCCCGCAGGGCCTGCTCGGGAAAAAAGCTTGATCCGCGCCCAGATCGGCCTCGCCGCCCTGTTCCTGCTCCTCATCATTTTGCCCCTTTTCGCGGGCGCCTACGCGCTCTCGGTCGCAACGCTGATCCTTTACTTCGCCTACACCGGCCAGGCATGGAACGTGATGATGGGCTTCGCCGGGCAGCTCTCGCTCGGCCATTCGCTCTACGTCGGCGTCGGCGCGTACGCGGCGGGTGCGATCTTCTTCCACTACGGCATCGGCCCGTGGGCCGGGCTGTGGGTGGCGATCCTGCTGTGCGTGGCGCTCGGCATGGCGATCGGCTTTCTCGCCTTCCGCTTCGGCATCTCGGGGGTGTATTTCGCGCTCCTCACCATCGCCTTCGCCGAGTTCACGCGCATCGGCTTCGACCATCTCGACTGGGTCGGCGGCCCGGGCGGCATGTTCCTGCGCGTGGCGCAGCGCGACACCTGGGACATCGCCAATTTCCGCGGGCCGCCGCTCATGTACTACTACGTGATCCTCGCCCTTGTCTCGTTCGCCTTCGTCCTCTGCCATTTCCTGTTGAAATCCAAGGCCGGGTACTACTGGCAGGCGATCCGCGAAAACGAGGAGGCGGCGCAGGCCCTGGGCATCAACACCTTCCGCTGGAAGGTGTACGCGGTCGCGCTGAGCTCGGCGATGACCGCGGTGGCGGGGGTGTTCTTCGCGTTTTACTACAACAACCTCTTCCCCGAGCAGATCTTCAACATCAGCCGCTCGATCGAGATCATCCTCGGGCCGATCATCGGCGGCCTCGGCACGCTCTTCGGCCCGATCCTCGGCGCGGCGGTGCTGACGCTGCTCTCCGAGGGCATCACCGAGCTTATCGCCGCGCTCGGCTGGGAGATTCCGGGCGTGAAGCAGGTGTTCTACGGCGTCGTGCTGCTCGCCGTGGTCATGTTCCTGCCCCACGGCATATGGCCCGCGCTCGCACGAAGATTGAAGCTCAATGCTTGAGGTGAAGAACATCTCGAAAGCGTTCCGCGGCCTGCGAGCGGTGCGCGAGGCCTCGTTCACGGTACCCGAAGGCGACATCAACGGCCTGATCGGCCCGAACGGCGCCGGCAAGACCACGATCTTCAACGTCATCGCGGGCGTGTACCCGCCGGACTCGGGGGAGATTTTCTTCTACGGGAAAAGAATCGACCGGCTGCGCCCGGACCAGGTGTGCGCCGCGGGCGTGGGCCGCACCTTCCAGATCGTGAAGCCCTTCGCCGGACTTTCGGTGCTCGACAACGTCATCGTCGGCGCCTTGCACAGGGAGCGCGGCGTCGCCTCGGCCCGCGCCCACGCCGTTTCCATCCTGGAGAAGCTCAGGCTCGGCTCCAAGCGCGACCTGCCGGCATCCTCGCTCACCCTGCCCGACCGCAAGCGCCTCGAGGTGGCGCGCGCCCTCGCTACGCGGCCGCGCCTGCTGCTCCTCGACGAGGTCATGGCGGGGCTCAGGCCGACCGAGTGCGACGAGATGGTCGAGGTGTTCCGCAGCCTCAACCGAAGCGAGGGCCTCGCCATCCTCCTCATCGAGCACGTGATGCGCGCCGTCATGGCGCTCGCCAAGCACATCGGCGTGCTGCATCACGGCGAGGTCATCGCGCGCGGCACTCCCGCGGAGGTGGTGCGCAACCCGGCGGTGCTCGAGTGCTACCTGGGCGAGGAGACCCAGGTTTGAAATGCTGAAAATCGAGAACCTGGACCTGTTCTACGGCGACGCCCAGGCGCTCGACGGCGTTTCCCTCGAGGTGCCGCAGGGCGAGATCGTCGCGATCGTCGGCGCGAACGGCGCCGGCAAGTCTTCGCTCATCCGCACGATCGCCGGAATCGAGCGGCCGCGCGCCGGGACGATCCGCTTCAGGGACCGACGCATCGACGGCCTCGAGCCGCACCAGATCTGCAACCTCGGCATCGGCCAGGTCGCCGAGGGGCGGCAGGTGTTCCCTTCGCTCTCGGTGCTCGAGAACCTGCAGATGGGCGCGCTGCTGCCGCGTGCCCGTCCCGCCGCCCGGCAGGCGCTCGAAGAGGCCTTCGCCATGTTCCCGCGCCTCGCCGAGCGCCGCGACCAGCCCGCCGGCACGCTCTCGGGCGGCGAGCAGCAGATGCTCGCGATCGGCCGCTGCCTCGCCGGCCAGCCCGAGCTCATCATGTTCGACGAGCCCTCGCTCGGCCTCGCTCCGCTCGTGGTGCAGGACGTGCTGCATTCCATCCGCGTGCTGAACGGGCGCGGCATCACCCTCCTGCTGGTGGAGCAGAACGTCGCCGTGTCGCTCAAGATCTCGAACCGCGCCTACGTGCTCGAGAACGGACGCATCGTCATGTCGGGCTCGGGCGCGTCCCTGCTGCACGACGACCGTGTGCGCCAGGCGTATCTCGGCCTCTGAACCGAAAAACTTGTCATGCGCACCGTCATCATCATCGCCATCGGCCTGGCCGTCCTGGCCGCGTTTGTCTTGCTGCCAAGACTTGCCGGACGGCCTGAGTGGTCGGCGGTCGGCGCGAAGCTCTTCATCGCGCTCTGGCTTGTCGCCGCGGTCGTGAACCTGTGGATCGGCGTGCGCCGCGCCGGATACACTGTCCTCGAGGAACTGCCTATTTTTCTGCTCATCTTCGCGCTTCCCGCCGCGCTCGCCGCCTATGTCTGGTGGAAATCCGGCTAAGGCGTATTTCCGCGAGGCGGGCTCGGGTCCCGCGGTCGTTTGCCTGCATTGCAGCGCGAGCACCTCGGGCCAATGGCGGCCCCTGATGGAGCAGCTCGCCGGCCGTTACCGCGTCATCGCGCCCGATCTCTATGGCTGCGGCAAGAGTCCGGCCTGGCCGACGGAGCGACCGATGTGGCTCGACGACCAGATCGACCTCCTCGCGCCGGCGTTCGAGCGCGCCGGCGAGCGCTTTCACCTGATCGGGCACTCCTACGGCGGTGCGATCGCGCTCAAAGCAGCCCTTCGATTCACCAAGAAGCTGGAGTCCCTTGTTCTGTATGAGCCGGTCCTCTTCAGCGTGCTGCTCGACGCTGCTCCGCACAGCCCGGCTGCGCGCGAGATCATGGCGGTGCGCGACGACGTGCTTGCCGGGGAGCCTGCCGCCGCGGCCGAGCGCTTCATCGACTACTGGATGGGCAAGGGAACCTGGGCGGCGACGCCCGATTCGCGCCGCGCCACGCTGGTCGATGCAGTGCAGGCGCAAACGCCGGAGTGGCACTCGGCGTGCAACGAGCCGACGCCACTCGAAGCTTTCGCGGCGCTCGACGTGCCGGCGCTCCTCATGACCGGAACTTCCTCGACTGCGGCGGCGCGCGCCGTGGCGCGCCTCGTCGGCGGCGTGCTGCCGCGCGTGCAGGTCGAGGAGATCGAGGGCCTGGGACACATGGCGCCGGTGACCCATCCGGGCGCGGTCAACCCGCGCATCGAGCGTTTTCTGGCGGAGATCTAGGGAGGAACATGGGCAAGGGAAGAATGGAGGCCTTCACCGACGGCGTGATCGCCGTGATCATCACCATCATGGTGCTCGAGATGAAAGTTCCGCACGACGCCGATCCGCAGGCGCTCCTGCCGCTGGTGCCGGTCTTCCTGAGCTACGTGCTGAGCTTCGTCATGGTCGGCATCTACTGGAACAACCACCACCATCTGTTCCACGCCGTGCACCGCATCAGCGGCGGGGTGCTGTGGGCAAACCTTCATCTGCTCTTCTGGCTCTCCCTCGTGCCGTTCGTCACCGGCTGGATGGACGAGAACCACTTCGCGCCCCTGACCGTCGCCGCCTACGGGGCGGTGCTGATCGGGGCCGCGGTCGCCTACACCATCCTCACCCGCGTGCTGCTGCGCCTGCATGGTCACGATTCGGTCCTCGCCAAGGCGCTCGGGCGCGACTTCAAGGGCTGGCTGTCGCTCGCGATCTACCTCGTCGCGATCGCCCTCGCCTTCCTCTATCCGCTCGCCTCGTGCGGCCTCTATGCCGTCGTGGCGGCGATCTGGCTCTGTCCCGATCAGCGCTTCGAGAAGCTGATCGCCGCTCAGCACTAGCCCGAAGGAGACTCCTGTGATCCGCAGCCCGCTCGCCGCGCTACTCGTCGCTTTGCCGCTCGCCGCCAACGCCGCCGAGTACATGGAAAAGACGCCGTTCCAGCTCTCGCGCGCGTTCTCGCCGGGCGTCATCACCGAGGGCGGGCGCACCGTCTGGGTCCCCGGGCAGACCGCCACTCGCGACAACCAGGGCGCCGACATCTCCAACAACTTCGAGGCGCAGGTGCGCCAGGTCTTCTCGCAGATCGACCAGATCCTGAAGCGCGCCGGCGGCAGCCTCGCCAACGTCGTCACCATGACGGTGTTCATCAACGAGTCGCGCTACGGCGACCGCTTCGTCGAGATGCGCAAGGAGATGTTCCAGAACGGCCACTACCCGGGGAGCGCGCTCATCACAGTCACCAACTTTGCGCGCCCCGGGATCGAGATCCAGGCGGTCGGCGTGGTCGGCGACCGCTGTTCGACCGAGAATCCCTGCTCCGCGGAAGGCCAGGCGCGCAAGAAGTAGTGCCGAACCGAATCGCCATCGCGGTCCACGGCGGCGCGGGCGTCATGCGCGGCATGACGCCGCTACGGCAAAAAATGTATTGCAAGGCCCTCGAGTCGGCGCTCGATGCGGGCCATCGAATCCTGGCGGGCGGCGGAGCGAGCCTCGACGCCGTCACCGCGGCGGTCGTCGCGCTCGAGGACGATCCGCTCTTCAACGCCGGCCGCGGCGCGGTGTACAACGCGGCCGGAAAGCACGAGCTCGACGCCTCGATCATGGACGGCGCCACGCTTCGCGCCGGGGCGGTCGCGGCGGTGAGCCGGATCCGCAATCCGGTGCTCGCCGCGCGCGCGGTGATGGAGAAAAGCCCGCACGTTCTGCTCGCCGGTAAAGGCGCCGAGCAGTTCGCCAAGAAGAGCGGTCTTGTCCTGGTTTCTCAGTCTTACTTTCACAGCAGCGCCCGGCTCGAAGCCTGGAGAAAGGGCTTGAAAGGCCACCACGGCACCGTGGGCGCGGTGGCGCTCGACCGGCACGGCGATCTGGCGGCCGCGACCTCCACCGGAGGCTACACCGGCAAGCTCCCAGGCCGCGTCGGCGACTCGCCGCTCATCGGCGCCGGCACCTACGCCGACAACTCGAGCTGCGCCGTGTCGGGCACCGGCTGGGGCGAGGCGTTCGTCCGCGTCGCGCTCGCGCACGAGGTTTCGGCGCGGATGCGACATCGAGGTGAAGATGTCGTGCGGGCATCGAAGGCCGCGTTGAAGTCGTTAGTCCCCTTGAAAGGTGACGGCGGGCTGATTGTGCTTGACGGGCGCGGCAACATCGCCATGCCGTTCAACAGCGAAGGCATGCTGCGCGCCTGCGTCCACGCCGGCGGGCGCCGGGTGGTTAAGATCTATCGATGATCACGACGCTCGCGATCTACAACTACCGTTCGCTGCGCGATTTCGTCATGCCGCTTTCGGCGCTGAACGTGATCACCGGCGCGAACGGGAGCGGCAAGTCGAACGTGTACCGGGCGCTGCGCCTGCTCGCCGACATCGCTCAGGGCCGGATCATTCCTTCGCTCGCGCGCGAGGGCGGGCTGCAGTCCACGCTGTGGGCCGGCCCCGAGGGCTTCGCGCGCTCGGTGAAGAGCGGCGAGCACCCGGTGCAGGGGACGCTGCGCAAGGAACCGGTCAGCCTGCGCCTGGGGTTCTCCGGCGACGAGTTCGGCTACGCCATGGACCTCGGCCTGCCGACACCGTCGAGCTCGGCCTTCGGCCAGGATCCCGAGATCAAGCGCGAGTGCATCTGGGCGGGCGAGATCCTGCGCCCGGCGGCGCTGCTCGTCGAGCGCCGCGGGCCGCTCGCGCGCAGCCGCGGCGAAAAAGGCGAATGGACCACGCTCTCGCAGTCGCTCGCTAGCTTCGACAGCATGATGACGCACTGCGCCGACCCGCGAAGCTCGCCCGAGATGCTCATGCTGCGCGAGCAGATGCGCGGCTGGCGCTTCTACGACCAGTTCCGCGCCGACCTCGAGGCGCCGGCGCGCCAGCCGCAGATCGGCACCCACACGCCGGTCCTCGCGAACGACGGCGCCGACCTCGCCGCGGCCCTGCAGACGATCATGGAGATCGGCGATCCGAGCGCGCTCGCCGAGGCGGTCGGCGACGCCTTCCCCGGCGCCTCGGTGTCGGTCTCGCACGGCGGCGGGCGTTTCGAGATCGAGATGCGCCAGCACGGCCTGCTGCGGCCACTGAAGGCGGCCGAGCTGTCCGACGGCACGCTGCGCTACCT
>Ga0068854_100000910_pt1 | contig 17786 bp, 16 predicted proteins | sample KBSCornC42_FD_66590 | JGI IMG/M metagenome (GOLD analysis project Ga0068854, IMG submission 66590) | Corn rhizosphere microbial communities from Kellogg Biological Station, Michigan, USA - KBS Corn C4-2 | ecosystem: Host-associated > Plants > Roots > Rhizosphere > Soil ... | reverse complement strand
ATCGATCTTGTAGGTCACGCCGTCGATGACGTCGAAATTGTAGGACGGGAAGGTGAGATCGATCAGGTCGGCGTCTTTGCTGCCGGCCTTGACCTGATTGAAGATGCCGGCCGAGCGCTCGAGCCATTCGCGTACCTGCGCGCCGGTGACTTCCACGGCGCGGATGGTGTTGGGATAAAGGTAGAGGTCGGCGACATTCTTGATCGCGACGGGGCCGACCGGAACGTCGGTGTAGTAATCCGGTCCCGGCTTGCCACCGGCCTTGAAGGGCGCGGCCGCCGACAGCAGGGGCAAGTTCTCCCACTGCGAACCCTTGAGGTTCTCCTTGAGGTACCAGGTCTGCGCGATCGAGACGATCTGCACGGACGGATCGTCGGCGACGAGCGAGAAGTAGGAGTAAAGCGGTGCTGCGGTCTGGCCGACGGGGCGGCGGACGTACTCCAGTGTCGCCTTGTGGTCGGCTTCGACGGGCGCCTCGACGGAGGCGACGTCCTGCACGGTCGGCACGACCTTCTTGGTGGTGGCGTCACGCGTCCAGATCGGGCGGGCTTCTGAGGTGTGTGAAACGATCTTCCACTTGCCGCCGTCCTGCTCGAGCAGCAGGTCGATGAGACCCATATGCGAGCCCCAGAAGCCGGCCATCACGGTGGGCTTGCCCATCAGGGTGCCCTTATCGAGGTCGGCGCCAGTGATGCCCTTGAAGTCGGTCGAGTTCGGGAACACCAGATGCTGGTGGCCGGTGAGAACGACGTCGATGCCGTCGACGCCGGCGAGGAACAGCGAGGCGTTCTCCATCATATCGCCCTGCTGGCCGTCGATGCCTGAATGGCTGAGCGCGATGATAAGGTCGGCGCCCTGTTCCTTCATGACCGGCACATAGGCCTGGGCCGTCTTGACGATGTCCCGGACCGCGACCTTGCCGTCGAGATTGGCCGAGTCCCAGATCATGATCTGGGGCGGCACGAAGCCGATGAAGCCGAGCTTGATGGTCTGCGGATTGCCGGCGCCATCGTTGATCGTCTTCGTGACGATCTTGAAGGGCGGCAGGTAGGTCTTGTCCTTGGTCGGGTCGTCGCCGGTGATGGTCGCGGCGTTGACGAGGTTGGCGCAGACGAGAGGGAATTTCGCGCCTGCCAGCGACTTGCCGAGGAAGTCGAGGCCGTAGTTGAACTCGTGGTTGCCGAGCGTCGAGATTTCGTAGCCGAGCGTGTTCATGGCCGCGAAGGTCGGATGGACGTCACCGTCCTTGAAGCCGCGCTCGTAGGCGACGTAGTCACCCATCGGGTTGCCCTGGATGAGATCGCCATTGTCGATGAGGATCGAGTTGGTGGCTTCAGCGCGAATCTGGTTGATCAGGGCCGCGGTGCGGGCGAGGCCCATCGTGTCGTTGGGCGCGTCGGCGTAGTAATCATAGGGATAGATCGCGACGTGGATGTCGGTGGTTTCCATCAGGCGCAGATGGGCCTGGTTCGCCGCGGCCATGGCGGCGAAGGGGTGCATGACGATGAGAGCGCCGGCGCTTGCGGAGCCGGCGAGGAATGCGCGGCGGGACAAACGAGGATTGAAGTTCATTTCGATTTCTCCACTGGAGGCCGGCACCGCCGAATTCAAGCGTGCCGCCTAGGTTGAGGCGAAACTGACCTCGTGAGGTGACGCGAAGATGACCGGAATTGGCGCGCCGATCACAATTGCGCAGGCGGTGGAAAAGGCATTAGCCTTGCGTCGCAAACTCTTGGGGGATGTTCATGCGCCGACTTGCCGCTTCTTTCGCTGTCCTTTGCGCGCTCGCTTCGCCGGCGTTCGCACAGACCGACACTGCGCTCTGCGATCAGGACAAGGGCTATATCGAAGTCTACAAGCAGTTCGTCGAAGGTTGGGCCGATGCGGTGAATTCGGGCAAGCTGGTTGATCCCAAAAAGACCGAGATCGCGGTCTGGACGACGAAGTGGGAAAATCGAATGCTGCAGGGCGAATCCATCCACGCGCTTTGCGTCGATATGATCGGCATGCGGTGGGCCGAGGGCTTCTGAGGCAGGGAACCTTGTGGGGCTGCCGCCCCTTGTCTGGCGGCTGGGTGCCGAGTTGGAGAGGGTTAGATGAGGTGGCAGGGACGCGCTGAGAGCTCGAACATCGAGGATCGTCGCGGGCAGGGCGGCGGCTTCGGTGGCGGCGGGCTTGGCGGGGGCTTCGGTGGAGGGCTCGGTGGCGGTGGCCTCGGCTCGAACCCATTCGGCACCGGCGGCGGGATTCCAATCCCGGTTGGCCGCGGCGGGTTCGGCTCCATCGTCATCATCATTATCTTCGTGCTGATCGCGATGGCGTTCGGCATCAATCCGCTCTCGCTGCTGACCGGCGACAGTACGACCAGCAATACGTCCGTGCTGCCGCCGACGCAGGGCGCGAGCGAAGACGATTTGCGTAAATTCGTCGGCGTGATCGTCAAGGACACAGAGGACTACTGGACCAACTATTTCCAGGCGCATGGAGGGCAGCCCTACACCCCGCCCAAGGTCGTGCTTTACACGGACCAGACGGCATCGGGGTGCGGCACTGCGGATAAGTCCGCCGGTCCATTCTACTGCCCGGACGACCAGAAGGTTTATATCGACCTCAGCTTCTATCAGGAGTTGCGCGACCAGTTCGGTGCGCCGGGCGATTTTGCGCAGGCCTATGTGATTGCGCACGAGGTGGGGCATCACGTCCAGGACGTGCTCGGCATCCTGCCCAAGTTCAACGATCGCAGGCAGCAGATGAGTGAGGACCAGGCCAACGCGTATTCGGTGAAGATCGAACTGCAGGCCGACTGCTTCGCGGGCATGTGGGGCAAAGGCGAATTCGACGCCGGCTACCTCGAGGACGGCGACACGCAGGAAGCGATCAACGCCGCCAACCAGATCGGCGACGATACGCTGACGCATGGCTCGATCTCGCCGCGACAATATACCCACGGAACCTCGGCGCAGCGCATGCAGTGGTTCAAGACGGGCCTGCAGGCGACCGACGTCAGCCAGTGCGACACCGGCCTGCCGAAGTAACCCATCACGATAGCGTCATCGACGGATTAGAGCGGCAATCTAACCCCAACCGGCCGTGGCATCGCTTTGCGGCGCGCCGTCTAGGTCTTGTCTAAATTTGTGCGCGCAATAGCCACAGTCGCAAGAGCAACGAAGTCGGTGTCCGAAGGTTATCGGGAGTGAACGCTGAAAGGCGTTCGGGGGCATCCCCCAAACTAACAAGGACCATTGAAAATGAACAAGATCGCACTTCTCGTTGCGGCGGTCGGCGTCGCTGGTTTCACCGGCGGAGCCTTTGCGCAGTCCACCTCGACCTCGCCGGGTGCCGGCGCTCCGAGCTTCGACCAGGCCGATACCAACCATGACGGCTCGGTCGATTTCACCGAAGCGCAGGCGGCCTATCCTGGTCTCGACCAGAACAATTTCGACCAGGTCGACACCAATAAGGACGGCAAGCTCAGCCCCGACGAGTACAACCAGCTCGGCGGCGAGGGTCAGTACACGAACAACAACACGAACAACACCAACAACGGCGGCTCGTCCAACCCCAACGGCTGACCGGATACGCTTTAAAGATAAAGGCCGCCCTGTGGGCGGCCTTTCTTATTGCGCGGTGCCCGGACTGGGTCGCTCGGACTGCAGCGGCAATCCCTTCTGGGCGCGGATCTGGTTGACGAAGCGCGTGAAGAGATAATGGCTGTCGTGCGGGCCGGGGGATGCCTCGGGGTGGTACTGGACCGAAAAGATCGGCTTACCCTTCACCGACAGGCCTGCGTTCGAGCCGTCGAACAGCGAGACGTGCGTCTGCGTCACCCCCGCCGGCAGACTCTCGTTTACGACGGCAAAGCCGTGGTTCATCGAGGTAATCTCGACCTTGCCTGTGGTCAGGTCCTTGACCGGATGATTGGCCCCGTGGTGGCCCTGATGCATCTTGGCGGTGGTGCCGCCGAGGGCGATACCCAATAGCTGGTGGCCGAGGCAGATGCCGAAGATCGGCTTGCCCGAGTCCATCAGGCTCTTGATCGTGGGCACGGCGTATTTGCCGGTGGCCGCCGGGTCGCCGGGGCCATTGCTCAGGAAGATGCCGTCAGGGTTGTGGGCGAGGATGTCCTTGGCGGTCGCCGTGGCGGGCACCACGGTCACGCGTGCGCCTTGGCCGGCGAGCTGACGCAGGATGTTGCGCTTGGCGCCGTAGTCCACTGCGACGATGTGGAATTGCGGATTTTCCAGCGTGCCATAGCCCTCGTTCCAGGACCACGGAGTCTGGTCCCAACGATAGGTCTGGCCGGTGGTGACCTCCTTGGCTAGGTCGAGGCCCTCGAGGCCGGGGAAGGCCTTGAGCTCGGCGAGGATCGAGGGCTCGTGGAAATAGCCGTCGGGAGAATGGGCGACGACGCCGTTGGGCATACCATGCTCGCGGATGCGCGCGGTCAGCGCCCGCGTGTCGATGCCGGCGATGCCCACGATGTTCCGCTTTTTGAGCCAGGCATCGAGCCGGTCGATCGCGCGGTAGTTGGCGGGGTTGGTGATGTCGGCCTTGAGGACGACGCCCCGCACCCCAGAGAGCGCGGCCATGTTGACGGTCTCGATGTCCTCCTCGTTGGCACCGACATTGCCGATGTGGGGGAAGGTGAAGGTGACGATCTGGCCGGCGTAGGAGGGATCGGTCAGGATTTCCTCGTAGCCCGTCATGGCGGTATTGAAGCAGACTTCACCCGCTGCGTGGCCGACCGCGCCGATGCCGCGGCCCTCGAGACGGGTTCCGTCCTCGAGGATCAGCAAGGCAGTCGCGGGTTGGGGCAGCCAGCCGGGCATGGCGGGTCTCCGTGGGTCGGGGCTGTGGGTTAAGCGCCTCCCTTAGAAGGGCGGCCCGGCCCGCGCAAGTGGCGGCGCGGGCGGTTACACGCTATATGGGCCGAAACTGCCGGATTTGAAGGGGTGCCAGCCATGCGCGAGCAGATCAACGAGGGCTACAAGGCCGCGATGAAGGCGCATGACCAGCGGCGCACGGCGACGTTGCGCTCGATCAATGCGGCAATCAAGGACAAGGACATCGCCAACCGCGGCGAGGGCAAGCCGCCGCTCAGCGACGACGAGCTGCTGGTGGTGCTGCAGAAGATGGTCAAGCAGCGCGAGGAGAGCCTCGGTATTTATTCGGAGGCCGGGCGAGAAGACCTGGCTGCGGTCGAGCGCGAGGAAATCGCGATCATCAGCGAGTTCCTGCCTAAGTCGCTGAGCGAGGCCGAGGTGGAGGCCGCCATCAAGGCGGCGATCGCCAAGACCGGGGCGGCCGGCGGCAAGGACATGGGCAAGGTGATTGCGGCGCTCAAAGCCGAGTATCCGGGACGGATCGATTTCGGCAAGGCGAGCGCCAAGGTGAAGGCGGCGCTGGGCTAAGCCGCCGTCGCGCGCCGCCGCTCGAGCCGCCAGGAGTAGATCGAAATGCCAGTAGCGACGAGGGCGCCTGCCAGGCCGGGCCAGAAGAGGCTTTGGTAGCCGAGGCCGGACGCGATCTGGACGCCGCCGAGCCAGGCGCCGGCAGCGATGGCGATGTTGAAGGTCGAAGGAATGAGGCTCGAGGCCAGCGCCGGCGCATCGCGGGTGGCGCTGATGATGCGAGCCTGGGCGGGGGCTGCGAAGGCAAAGACGGTAGCGCCCCACAGCAGCAGCAGGCCGCCCATGATCCAGGCACTCGCGGCGAAGACGAGCATCAGCACATAGAGAGCGATCTGGGAGGCAAGCCAGAAGGTCTGGCTGGCCATGAGCTTCCAGTCGGCGAGGCGGCCGCCAAGAAGCATGCCGATGGTCGAGCCGAGGCCGAAGGCGAGCAGCAGAAAGGGCACTGTGTCGGTCTGGACGCCCGAGACGGTCGTCAGCAACGGTGCGATATAGGTGAAGAGCGCGAACTGGCCGATGGTCTGGGTGAGGATGATGCCGAAGGAGCTGATCACAGGCTCGCGGCGCAGGGCGCGGAGCTGGTCGCTGAAGCGCGAGGTCTGCTGAGCCGCGGCGTGCTCGATGCGGACCAGCAGCCAGACGAGGATGAACGACACCAAGCCAAATGCGGCGACGGTCCAGAACGTCATTCTCCAGCCGAAATGGCCGCCGATGGCACTGCCGAGCGGGACGCCGATCACGTTGGCGACGGTGAGGCCGGACAGGACGAGCGATATCGCGAAGCCGCGGCGCCGTTCTTCGACGATCTCGGACGCGACGACGATAGCCGTGCCGAAATAGGCGCCGTGAATGAGCGAGATGGCGGCGCGTGCTGCGAGCAGAGCTACGAAATTGGGGGCGAGGGCGCAGGCGACATAGCCGACGGTGAAGATGGCGACGTAGGTGAGAAGCAGCCGGCGGCGAGAGAAGCGTCCGGTGAGGGCCGCAAGGAGCGGGCCGCCAATGGCAACCCCGAGGGCGTAGATGCTCACAAGCATCCCCGCAGTCGGGATGTCGATGCGCAGATCGCTCGAGACGGCGGGCAGGATACCGGCAATGACGAATTCCGACGTGCCGATGGAGAAGGCCGCCGCGAACAGGGCAAGCAGGGCAGGAGACATCAGGCCGTGACCTTGCCGTTCACACGGCGATCCAGCCATAGCGACAGGACGACGGTCAACGTCGCGACCACGCTGGTTGCGATCCCGGCCGCGGGGAGCGTGGCGTAACCGACACCGTTGCTCAGGAGCGTCGCGCCGAGCAGTGCGCCGGCAGCTATGCCGATGTTGTACGCGGTGGAGACGAGCGTGGCAGCGAGCCTCGGCGCGGCGCGCGCGCCATGAAGGATACGGACCTGCATCGGCGTCGAAAATCCGAACCCGACGACCGAAAAAATGAAGAGCGTGAAGGCCGCGGCGATCGCGTTGTGAATGGCGAGCAGCATGAGGGCGAAGCAGACGATCTGGCCGAGGACGATAATCAGGATCGTGGTGCTCGGACGCCAGTCGGCGCCCTTGCCGCCCAGCCACATCCCAACGACGGCGCCGGCTCCGCCCGCGAGCAGGAACCACGGCACCTGCGTCACCGGATCTAGGCCGGTGATCTCGGTCAGGATCGCGACCTGGAACGTGCCGAACGCCACCTGCCCCACCATGATGATGGCCACGATCGTGTAGGAGAGCCAGACCTCATGATTCAGCAGCTGGCGAGCCTGCAGAGCGAGCGGGGCATCTGCCTCCTCTTCGCCTTGTGTTCGGGCGGGAAGCGTGAAGAGGACGGCCGCGACGGACAACACCGACATTCCTGCGATGCAGCCGAATGCGATCCGCCAGCCGAAGGCGTTGCCGATGGCGGTGCCGGCGGGCAGGCCGAGGATGCTGGCGATGGTGATGCCGCCGACGAACAGCGACAGCGCCGCTCCACGCCGCTCGACGGGCACGATCTGCGAGACCGCTATGCTGCCCACGCCGAAGAAGGCGCCGTGACCGCACGCCGACACGAGGCGCGCCAACAGGAGCAACTCGTAGTTGGGCGCGATCGCGCAAAGCAACTGGCCGATGGCAAAGACAATCATGACGCCCAGGATCGCAGGCTTGACCGCGACACGCCCCATCAACAGCCCGAGGATGGGGCCCCCGACGGCCACACCCGCAGCGTAGCCGGTGACCAGCAGACCAGCGGTGGGCACGCTGACGAGGAGGTCACGGGAAACAGGCAGCAGGATTCCCGAGATGATGAACTCGGTCGTGCCGATGCAGAAGGCGGCGAGGGAAAGGGCGAAAACGGCGGGGGGCATAGGGACCTGCGGAGCGCGGCCATGCTTTGACCATCCGGACAAGCAGGGCGCAAGCGGCGTGTGCAAAAGCCCCCGGATGAGTCATAGTCGTCCGGCTCGACTAGAGGAGATGAACATGGCGGCGTCGGAACTGCAGAAGCGCTGGGGCCTGCTGATGGGGTTGCGCGGCCTCATAATGCTGATCGCGGGACTGTATGCCGTGATCTGGCCGGCAACAGCGATCTTCGTGCTGGTGATGATTGGCGCGATCGTGCTGATCATCGATGGCGTGATCGGTGTATGGGCGCTGACGTTCGGCGGCGCGAAGACCGGCAATTTCTGGTTCGACGTGGTCCGCAATGTCCTGGCGATCATTGTCGGGATTCTGCTGCTGCTTTCGCCCGTGCTGTCGGCGCTCCTGACAGCGACATTTTTTGTCTATCTCATCGCCATCCAGGCGATCATCGTCGGCGTCATGGAGGTGGTGTTCGCCGTTCGCGAGAGGGCGCTGATCGGCCAGGTCTGGCCGGTCCTGCTCTCGGGTGTGCTCTACGTCCTGTTCGGCATCGCCCTCTGCTTCGAGCCTCTCATGGGCGCGATCTTTTTCGTAGTGTTTGCGGGCTTCATGATGATCTTTTTTGCGGCAGGGCTGTTCGCGCTGGCGTGGCGGCTCTATCGCGGCGCTCAGGCCTGACCAGAGCCCGCCGGTGCCCAGCCTTGAGCAGCTGTTTTTCAGTGAGCTGCCGACGATCGTGACGTTCGGCGCGATTATCGTCTTCGCGCTGGTCGAGCTTCGCTTCCCCCGGATGCAGAGCCGTCCGGACTGGCGCGAGCATCTGCCGCCCATCCTGAGCTTTGCTGCGCTGACGATCGCGACGACGATTGTGCTGCAGTTCGTGGTGCAGGATCACCTGATCGCGGCCGTGGCGCCGCTCCGGTTCCTCAACCTCGGGCGGTTGCCGCTGCCCGACTGGATGATCTTCATCCTGAGCCTCCTACTGGTCGACTTCCTCAACTATCTGTTCCACCGGCTGAGCCACGCGATCCCGGCGCTCTGGCGGCTCCACGCGATCCATCACTCGGATGAGCATGTAACGGCGGTGACCGGGCAGCTGCACCACCCGTTCGAGCTGGTCGCGAGCTATGTGTTCCTGATCGTCGTCTATGTGCTGATCGGCATGCCGCTGATCGCGGCGATCATCTACGGACTGGTCTACGCGGTGCACAATGCGTTCGCGCACGCGGACATCGCACTGCCTGGCGGCGTCGATCGATGGCTACGCTGGATCATCGTGACGCCGGACCTGCATCGCACGCATCATTCGAGCGACATGCGCGAGGGCAATTCAAATTTCGGGCAGGTGTTCACGATCTGGGATCGGCTGCTGGGCACGTATATCGACCGGCCATCGCTGCCTGAGGCGGAGCTCAAGATGGGCTTGCCGGTCGAGGCGCGGCCGCAGCGGTTCGGGTCAGCGGCGTTGCTCGTCTATCCGTTCCGCAAAAAGAAGCGGGCCGGCCGGTACGACCAGCCCGTGCAAATGCCATAGCCCGGATCAGGCGGCCTGATCGACCCAAAGGGTCGCGGGACGCTCGCCGAGGACGACCGCGTCGAGGCCGTGCTCGTTCCACTGCTCCAGCGTGACCATCACGAGATCGAGCTGGTCGTAATCGACGCGATAGAAGCCATCCTCGCCAACGGAGACTGCGTGCGCGTAGCGCGGATCGTCGAGCAGATCCTGGGCCATCACGCCGACATAGACCTCATCGGACCAGGCGTATCGGAAGGAATAGAGCTTGATGCCGTCGCTGAGCGTGGCGATGTGGACGATGCCGCGCTTCAGGCGGCGATCGGAGCTGGGGGGATAGCAGGTGGTCCCTTGAAGTTGGTAGTCGGGCGGGCATGTCAGAGTGGTGAACACCGGAGCGTATCCCGCGCTCACCTGCGGTTGTTGTGTTGTGAAATCGTACCCGCCCAAGACCGTCGCCCCGTTCAGGTTGAGGCCCGCGCTCAGATCGAGGCCGATCTGCTGCGATCCAAAAAGATATGTGACGCCGCCGCCCGCGACGACGTTGGAAAACGGACCCGCCAGAACCTTTCCGGTAATGCCGACGTCTGGCTTCGTATCGCCGAATTCAGCCGCGATACCCACAAGGAAGGTGACGTGGTTGGAATTTATCGTCGCGGGGACGCTCGGATTTACGTTGCCCGCGAGGGCATTCGTCGCCGGCAGGATCGCCAGAAGCGCGGTCGTCAAAAGCAGCCGATTCACCGTTTGCCCCCAAGTTGGACCGAAGGGAAGGATCGGATCAATGCGCATCGCTGGCAAGAGCAAGCTTGCCACACTATTGGGCATTCCTTGCTTCAGACGGTGCCGTCACGACGCCGGTGGTAGGGGCTTCGCCGGCTTGCTTTTCGAGTGCGGCGTTGAAGGCGGCGCCCAGCACCATGATCTGGGCCGAGTTGTACATCCATAACATCAGGACTACGGCCGCCGAGACCGAGCCGAAGGTGGCGCTGTAATTGCCCCAGTTCTGGACGTAGATCGAAAAGATCGCGCCGGCGAGCAGCCAGAGAAGCGAAGCAAGGACGGCGCCGGGCCAGGTATAGCGGAATTTGTGCGGGTGGCGGTCGGGGCCGTAGCGGTAGAGCAGCATCAGCACGATGACCGTGATGGCCAGTAGCACGGGCCACCGGACGATCAGGAGCTACCATTCGCTGCCGGAGGGGAACGGGAAAAGCGCCGGCAGGCCCGCGACGGTGAGCAGCGCCGCGACGACGAAGACCGAGCCGATGATCGAGGCGCCGATTGCGATCAGCGCTTCCTTGATGAAGCCGCGGCGCTCCGGGCTGCCGCGGACGCGCGACATTGCAAAGAGCAGTGCTTCGACACCGCGCGAGCCGGACCAAAGCGCGAGGGGGATGGAGATGAGGAGGCCAAGGCCAAGGGCTGCCGGCGGGGCATTGGCAATCTGGGTCAGCTGCTCGTCGAGGATCGTGAGCGCCATAGAGGGCAGGAAATAGCTCATGGCGTCGATGGTCTTGGAGAGCAACGGACCGTTGGAGACGAGGCCATAGATAAGCGCCACGGTCGCAATGGCCGGAAAGAACGAGAGGAAGCCGAAGAAGGCGGTCGCGGCGCAGCGGGGCGAGGTGTCGGGATCGAAGAAAATCTTGACGGTGTCGAGCGCGACGGTTCTCCACCTGTCAAACCCGTGGAGGGTGCCTATTGCTTCACTGGCCATGTGTCCTCCTCGCGCTCAGAACGAGCGGCGGAGGCGGGGGGTTGCGGGGATAAGTCGACGGCGAGACCTCGCGCCGACGCCGGCCAGTGCTTAAGTAGCAGTCATGCGCTTTTCCGATGCTTTCCTCGACGAGATCCGGCAGCGGCTGCCCATTCATGAGGTGGTCGGCGAGCAGGTGATCTGGGACAAGCGCAAGAGCCAGCCCAATCGCGGGGACTATTGGGCTTGCTGCCCCTTCCACGGCGAGAAGACGCCGAGCTTTCACGCCGACGACCGCAAGGGCATCTATCACTGCTTTGGATGCGGCAAGACCGGCGATCATTTCCGCTTCTTGACCGAGAAGGCGGGGCTGAGTTTCCCGGAAGCGGTCGAAAAGCTCGCGGGGATGGCGGGCGTGCCGATGCCGGCGCGCGATGAGCGCGAAGAGGCGCGCGAGGAAGCGCGGCGGTCGCTCTATGAAGTGATGGAGATTGCCGCGGCTTATTTCGAGGCGGCGCTGGTCCACAATATCGGCGCGCGGGCGCGGGGCTATCTCTTCGAGCGCGGGGTGAGTGCGCCGGCGCAAACCCGCTTCCGCATCGGCTTTGCCCCGGACAGCCGCAACGGGCTCAAGGAGCATCTGGCGGCGAACAGCGTTTCCGCGCAAGAGATGATCGATACGGGGCTGGTGATCTCCGGCGAGGACATTGCTGTCCCTTATGACCGCTTCCGCAATCGCGTGATGTTCCCGATCACCGATTTCCGTGGGCGGATCGTGGCCTTCGGCGGGCGAGCGCTCTCGCCTGATGTGCCGGCGAAATATCTCAATTCGCCGGAGACGCCGATCTTTTCGAAACGGCTGGTGCTCTACAACGGCAATGATGCGCGAAAGGCCGCGCGCGACGGCAAGGCGGTGATCGTGGTCGAGGGTTATCTCGATGTGATCTCATCGGTGATGGCGGGGTTCGAGGGGACGGTCGCGCCGATGGGGACGGCGCTCACGGAAGACCACATGACGCTGCTCTGGCGGATGAGTGACGTGCCGGTGCTCTGCTTTGACGGCGACGAGGCGGGACAGCGGGCGGCGGAGCGCGCGGCGGGCCTGGTGCTGCCGCTGCTGCAGCCGGGCAAGTCAGTGAAGATCGCTCATTTGCCGAGCGGGCTCGATCCGGACGACCTCATCCGGCAGCAAGGGCGGAATGCGTTCGCGGATGTGATCGAGCGGGCGCGTTCGCTGTCCGATGTGGTGTGGAGCCTCGAGACGTCGGGCGGGCTCGTGCCGGAGACACCTGAGGCGCGGGCGGCGCTCGAGGCGCGGCTGCGGGAGCGGGCCGGGGCGATCGCCGACCAGTCGGTGCGCCGGCACTACATGCAGGCATTTGATGAAAAGCTCGCGGCGTTTTTCCAGCCGATCCGACCGCAGCGGTTCGAGGGTCGGCGGGATGGCGGACGCGATGGGCGGCGAGGCGGGCGACCGGCCTATGGCCAGCCGCGAGGGACGCCGCATCTGGTGGTGTCGGATACGCTCAGGAATTCGCGGCTGATGAAGCCGGGGCGAGCGGCCGACGCCAGCCCGCGCGAGGCGGCGATCCTGGTGAGCCTGATCAACCATCCGGCACTGGCCGAAAGCCGATTGGAGCCGCTGGCAGGGCTCGAATTCGGCTCGCCGGGCGGGCGCAAGCTCTTTGCAGCCGTGCTCGACCTGATCATGGCGGACCATGACGTGACGGGTCCGGATTTGCGGGCGGCCTTGGGCGCGCGCGGATTTGGGCCCGAGATCGAGCGGATGGAAGCCGCGCTCAAAGGGCAGGGCGTTTGGCAGGTGCTGGGGGACGCGGCGGCACTTGATGCGGAAACCGGCCTCCGTCATGCGCTCGCCTTGCATTACAAGTCGGTTGAGCTAAATAAGGCTTTGAAAGCAGCGGAAAACGCCCTCGACGTCGAATGGACCGAGGACTCCTTCAAGGTGCTGCAGGACATCAAGAGCCAGATTACCACCGTCGACGGCACAGAGGCGTTGATCGAGGGGTTTGGTTCGCTATCCGGACGCGCGGCTCGGGGCTTCTGAGAGAAGTTCGCGAATCGGGCGATTTTGCTTATGCCCGAATCAGTTGCATAAGCCCCTTCGGAAAACGAATCAGGTCCCGGGCGAGCCCTACGTTCCTGATGCTGCCATGACTGCCGACGAATAACGCCCGGCCCGGCGAGGGGCCATGGAGCATGTGAGCCAGATGGCTACGAAGGCAACAGCAAAGGCAGGCAAGGCGAAAGCCAAGCCCGAGAAGCCGGCAGCCAAGCCGGTCAAGAAAGCAGCGCCCAAGACCGCGCCCAAGGCGATGGTCAAGCCGGCGAGTAAGGCCAAGCCGGCCGTCAAAGCCAAGACGAAGGTTTCGGCAAAGCCGGTCAGCAAGCCGGCGCCCAAAGCAAAGGCGGTCGTGAAGCCCGTCGCAAAGACGCCGGTCAAACCGGCGCCGAAGACTCAGCCCAAGCCGGTCAAGCAGACCGCGGCGAAGGCGCCCAAGGTTGCGCCAAAGACCACGACCAAGCCGGTGCCCAAGACCGCCGCCAAGACACCTCCCAAGCCGACTGACAAGCCGGCTCCCAAGGCGACTCCAAAGGTCGCCCAGAAGCCGGATGCAGCACCGACGAAGGCCAAGCCAGAGCCGAAGTCGGGCGCCTCCAAGACCAGCGAAGTGAAGTCACCGCAGTTGCAAGCCACCACCTCCACGACCAAATCTGCCGCCAAAGCCGCGTCCAAGGCTCCGCCGAAATCCGCCAAGGATGGCGAGAAGCCGGCGGATGGCGAAAAGACCGAGACCCCCGATAGCCCGCTGCTCGATCTATCGGATGCTGCGGTCAAAAAGCTCATCAAGACGGCCAAGAAGCGCGGCTACGTCACCTATGAAGAGGTGAACGCGGTGCTTCCGAGCGAGGAAGTGTCGCCCGACCAGATCGAAGACATCATGGCGATGTTCTCCGAGATGGGGATCAACGTGGTCGACGAGGACGAGGTCGAAGAAGCCGAGCCCGAGACGGCGGAAGAAGAGTCGACCGAGCTCGCCGAGCGGACCGGCACGGCGGTCGCGTCGAAGTCGAACACCCGCGAGGGCAGCGATCGCACCGACGATCCGGTGCGCATGTATCTGCGCGAAATGGGCTCGGTGGAGCTGTTGTCGCGCGAGGGCGAAATCGCCATCGCCAAGCGCATCGAAGCGGGCCGCGAGACGATGATCGAGGGGCTCTGCGAGTCTCCGCTGACCTTCCAGGCGATCATCATCTGGCGCGACCAGCTGGCGAATGCCGAGATTCTGCTGCGCGACATCATCGATCTCGAAGCGACCTATGCGGGTCCCGATGCCAAGCAGGCGGCGCCCGCAATGCCGGTTGAAGCCGCAGTGCCGGCGGCCGCTGCGCCCGCGCCCGCCAAGACCGAGGCGCCGAAGCCCGCGCCGCGGCGCGCCAGTGGCGACGAGGATGACGACTACGTGCCCGAGGAGCCGCAGGCCCCGCAGGATCCGGTCGAGGACGACGACGACGATTTCGAGAACGCGCTGTCGCTGAGCGCGATGGAAGCCGAGCTCAAGCCACAGGTGGTCGAGACCTTCGATCGCATCGCCGAAGCCTACGGCAAGATGCGCAAGCTCCAGGACAAGCATGCGGCCGACCGGACCAAGCCGGTGACGGGCGCGGAGACCAAGAAGGTCGACAATTTCCGCTCATCGGTCATCGGCGACGTGAAGTCGCTGTCGCTCAACGCGTCGCGTATCGAGAGCCTTGTCGAGCAGCTCTATGACATCAACAAACGGCTCGTGCGGCTCGAGGGCCGACTGCTGCGTCTGGCCGAGAGCTATGGCGTCAAGCGCGAAGATTTTCTGGAAGCCTATTACACCCATGAGCTCGATGACGGCTGGAGCAAGGCCGTCACCACGCGCAGCAAGAACTGGGCGGAGTTCATCAAGCGCGAGGGCGACACGGTCGGCGAGATCCGTGGCGAAATTCATACGCTCGCGACGGAAGCCGGGCTCGATGTCACCGAGTACCGCCGGATCGTCCACAAGGTGCAGAAGGGCGAGCGCGAAGCAGCCATCGCCAAGAAGGAGATGGTCGAGGCCAACCTTCGCCTCGTGATCTCGATTGCCAAGAAATACACGAACCGCGGCCTGCAGTTCCTGGACCTCATCCAGGAAGGCAATATCGGCCTGATGAAGGCTGTCGATAAGTTCGAGTATCGGCGCGGCTACAAATTCTCGACTTACGCGACGTGGTGGATCCGGCAGGCGATCACGCGTTCGATCGCCGACCAGGCGCGCACCATCCGCATCCCGGTGCACATGATCGAGACGATCAACAAGATTGTGCGCACAAGCCGCCAGATGCTGCACGAGATCGGCCGCGAGCCGACGCCCGAGGAGCTCAGCGAAAAGCTGCAGATGCCCTTGGACAAGGTCCGCAAGGTCCTGAAGATCGCGAAGGAACCGATCAGCCTCGAAACGCCAATCGGCGACGAAGAGGATTCGAACCTCGGCGATTTCATTCCCGATGTGAACGCGGTGCAGCCGATCGATGCGGCGATCCAGAGCAATCTGCGCGAGACCACGACACGCGTCCTCGCCTCGCTCACGCCGCGCGAAGAGCGCGTACTGCGCATGCGCTTCGGCATCGGCATGAACACCGACCACACGCTCGAAGAGGTGGGCCAGCAGTTCAGCGTGACCCGCGAACGCATCCGGCAGATCGAAGCCAAGGCTCTGCGCAAGCTCAAGCACCCGAGCCGGTCACGGAAGCTCAGGAGCTTCCTCGATAACTAGAAACAAGAAGGGCCGCGCGAGCGGCCCTTCCCTTATGCGGCTGTGACAACGGCACGTTCGCGTTGCCAGCGGTCGAAGCGGAACAACGCGATGCCCAGCACGATGAGGCCGGCTCCGCCTGCTACTGCCGCTTCGGCATGCAGATAGAAGCGTTCGAAGAACTGCGTGTAGAGATGGATGGCGAGGAACACGATCGCCGAGTTTGCCACGAAGCGCCGGTGGGTCTTAAGGCCGATGTAGAGGGCGCCGACGAGGAAGGCCGCCCAGCCGACGGAGAACGCAACGTCGGCGACATGGAACGCCGTTGCGCGCCAGGCGGCGTCATGTGACCACACCGTTTCCGACGTAAACCACATCTCACCGGGATAGTCGCCCCATAGCGAGCCGATCCAGAATCCGAGGTTGGCAAGGATGAAGCTCACGCGCGCGGCGACGAGCGTGCTTTCCTGGAGCATTGCGGGCCAGCGCGGACGCGACCAATAGAGTACGGCCGCAAGTGCAGTGAACAGCACCACGCAGATCGTCGCCTCCGAGATGTAGAGCGCATAGGCGGCGTGCCAGTATCCTGTCCCGGCGCCGATCACACCACCGACAGCAATAGGCGAGAGGGCCGCGAGGACGCGATTGCGTGATGCGAGGGCGCCAACAATCGTGATCGATGCGATGAAAGGCGCGACCAGATGCGGCCAAGGCTGCCCGAGGCCGTCAAACCTCAGAGCTGCCCAACCACCGAGGCCAAGAACGCCCATCAGCACGAGTGTCTGCCCCAGCAATCCCCATTCGTGGCGCGCCAAGCGGATCAGAAGGCCGCCCACCAGCAATGCACCGACGGCCATGCCGACGCCAACATCGATCGCCGGCCTGAGCGTGAGGACTCCGGCTACGAGCATAAGAGCGCCGAAGATGAGCAGGACATTGGCGAGGATGCGGTTGGTCTGCGCAGGTAGCGCCAGCGCACGCAAGCGTTCGGCCTCGTCGCTGCTGAGCGATCCTTCCGTTACGAGCCGGTCGAGGTCGAGAGTGACCCTGCCGGAGAGTCTGGATGCCAGATTGGACATGAACTTCCTCCGATGGATGGGTGATGGGCCGGACCATCATTCGATCCGGCCCGTCGCTCAGCGATCACGCGTTGGGCGCGATGTAGTCCTGGATAATCTTTTCGTTCTTGGCAGCTTCGAGCTTGAAGATGCGCTCCTGCTGCATGCGGTCTTCGAGGCGGTATTTGACGAAGTTCACCAGCGACAGGGTGAGCAGGAAGATGCCCATGCCCCAATAGCCCTTGGTGGAAAGGTCGATCGGGGCGAGCCAGACGGAGAGGGCGAGCATGCCGTAGGCAGTGGCGATGCCCAGGGCGTTGAAGGTGATGTAGACGGCGTTCTGGTTGTTCATTTGAGTTGTCCTTGAGTTGAAGGTTGATGACGATCAGGCGGCAGGCGCAGGCGTGGTCCGGAGCCGCGCGAGGATGTCCTCGGCGCGCACCTTGGTCGGAGGACCGAACCCGGCATCGGCCAGGCGGTCCTCGGTGGTCTTGTGGGACAGCGAATTGTCGATCTCTTCGAGGACATCCGACTGCATGAGCGGATCGTCCTGATCGGCGACGCGGCGGATCAGCGCCTCCGCTTCTTCGGCGGCGCTGGCGCCGAGCGCCCTGGTCACGCGACGCTGCGACTTGCGTTCGAGGTCAATGGCGCGGGCGGTGATGGCGCCCTGTCGGAGGTCGACGACCCGGCGGTGGGCCTTTTCGACCGAGAGCCGAAGCCGGGCGACGCGGTCGCCAACCTTGGCCACGGTATCAGCGCGGGCCGCTTCTTCGTTCTCCATTTCCGCGAGAGCGACCGCGCCGTCGTGGGCGAGGGTATCGTTACCGGCGGCCAGGGCCTTGCGAACCCGGTCCTCCATGACGCCCTTGCGGTAGCGCAGGGCGCCGAGCGCGGTTTCTTCGGCCCGCTGGCGCATGATCAGCGAGGCGAGGGCCTGCTTGGCATTGTTCACGCCGGCCTCGGCCTCGCGGATCTTCTGATTGATCAG
>Ga0068854_100000894_pt1 | contig 17906 bp, 13 predicted proteins | sample KBSCornC42_FD_66590 | JGI IMG/M metagenome (GOLD analysis project Ga0068854, IMG submission 66590) | Corn rhizosphere microbial communities from Kellogg Biological Station, Michigan, USA - KBS Corn C4-2 | ecosystem: Host-associated > Plants > Roots > Rhizosphere > Soil ... | reverse complement strand
CGAGGCCCTGGCCAAGGCCTTCGAGGTCGCCGAGCGCGAGTGGCGCGAGGCCGCACGGCCGATCAGCCCGGCCCCGCTGACGGTCGACGACGACGGGAACGTGGTCCTGTACCAGCCCGCGAAGGACCACCCGGCGCACGCGGCGGTCCAGCACGCGCGCATCCTGCTCGCGATGGACGCCTACGGACCGCAGACGGAGTACCTGCGCGGCGTCGCAGGCCCCGACGACCCCTTCCCGGCCGCGCTGAAGGGCTTCCGCGGCCCGGAGGGCACGGAGATCACGGCGGCGTCGTGGGCGGACGACGACACCTCGCTGCTGCCGGAGGCGGACGTGGTCGCGTTCCCGAAGCGCAACGAGGAGATGCTGATGATCCCCTGGGCCGTCGTCGCCGAAGAGGCCGGCCTGATACCGGCCGAGGGGTACCACCCGCCGCGCTACCGGGTCGGCGGATGGCCGGCGACCGATGTGATGGAGCGGATGGCGAAGCTGGCCGCGGAGGGGTAACGGCGGTGGGGGGAATCGGGCAATGCGCTCACTCCCCCACGACAGTCCCGCCCCACTCCTCAGGCGCCACATCCCGCACGCTCTCGCAGAACTCCCACCGGTGCCCGGCCAGATCGTCGACCGTGAACTGGAGCTCGCCGAACGGCTGCTCGGCGAGCTCGGTGACGATGGCCGCGCCACGGGACGTCACCCGCTCGTACTGCGCACGCACATCCTCGACCCGCACCTTCAGCAGGTGCGTCTCGACGCCCGGCGTCGGCGCCGTGCGCTCCCCGCGCACATCGGCGATGATCACGGCACCGTCCTCACCGATCCGCATCTGCGACCGGTGATCCTCACCGATCCGGATGCGCTCGGCGAAGCCGAACACCTCGGTCAGCCACTCCACGGCGGCGCGCACATCGGGATACACCAGCACCGGGATCACGGTCGCGGACGGGATCGAGCGATTCGACTTCACTCGGCCACGCTATCCGTGCTCGCTGACAATTGCCCGCGCACACGGCACCGACACCGCCCCTGCCGCTGCCTGAGCCGCAGTCCCAGGACTACGGCGTGTCCGACCGAACTACAAACCCAGACCCCGACACCAGATCAACCCCATCAACACGTGAGTGTTGCAACCACCCCCTGAACCCAAGGCACGCACACGCGGCGGTGAGGTGTCATGCACGAGGCGCGGGGATCCTTCCCACAGGTGGGGTGGTCCCGGATCCCTCGTCGCTGTCGGCGGTGCTTGCACAACCAGCCCGTCCTGGCGGTGTCCGGCCGGACGGAGCCGGACCACAGCAGCGTGTGATGCGGCTGGACACCGCCAGGACGGGCTGGTTCCCTCCGGGCGACGACAGCGACGAGGGATCCGGGACGAAGGCGACCACAAGCAACGGCCGCCAGCAGACAACGCGACCCAGCCCCACCCCCCGTTGCAGAGGCCCGCCGGAGGCACCGGCTCTTCACCATGATCTTGACTTTCAAACGCCCCACACAACCGCCGGCCGCCAGCGCAGCCCCTGGCCCGCCACCGAACTGCGCCACCCAGCGAATCCTTCTTAAGCCAGTGCGAAGCCGTAAAATCGCCTGTCAAACCACAGACCAGCAGCACCGACCACACAAAGGCCCGGCCCCGGCAGTCCGCCGAGACCGGGCCTCCGTCACCTTCGAAGCCTCGCAGCCCTGAGTCCTGAACCCTTAAAGATTTCAAGTCCCGAAGCTGTCGCCTACCGCGGCCGCTCCTGCCCGCCCGAGTCGCTCCGCCCCTCGGGCCGGACGGCACCGGCGCCGCCTCTGCTGCCAGGCGTCCGCGCGCGCAGCCGCTCCCCGGCGCCCTGTACCCGCTCGTACACCCGCCCGGTGAAGTCCTCCCGGCGCTCGCGCAGTGCGGCCAGCGCCGACGGCGGCAGCACCGTGGCCCGGATCCGGGTGCGGCGCGAGACCGGCTCGGCCAGGCCGGCCCGGATCTCCTTCACGTCCGCCAGCAGGTTCGGCGTGGGCGCCGCTCCCGAGGCCGTCGGCCGGCGCAGGGTGCGGGCGTAGTTGGCCCGTTCGGCCAGCACCGTGACCCGGCCCATCGCGTCCTGCGCCGGGCGCGACAGGTGCGCCTGCTTGATGATGCGCTCGGCGCTGCGGCGGGGCGTCTCGGACATCGGCCAGGTGTAGCCCAGGTCGGTGGCGCTGTCCCTGACCTCGTCCCAGGCCGCGAGGATCCGCAGCCGCTCCGGGTCCTCCTCGGGCCGGCGGTCGGCGGGCGCGTCCGCGGACTCCCATTCCAGTTCGTCGTCGTCCTCGCCTCCGGCCTTGGCCCGCCGTCCCGCCCGCCGGCCGGCGGCCAGCTTCCAGCGGGCCCGGCGGCGCGCGATGCGCAGAGCCATCGGGACACAGGCGATCAGCAGCAGGGCCAACAGGATGAACCGCACCGCGATCGCGTATCCGGAGCCTCCGAACAGCCAGTACTGCAGGAAGCGCGGAACCGCGCCGAACCAGCCCAGCCAGCTGAACTTCGACTTCGGCGCCGCCGACGCGCCGTCCGCGTTGGAGTTGTCGGCGCAGCCGCCGGCCTTGCGGACGTTGATCGGGCAGTACGCGGACGAGGAGGCCCCGGCGCCCGGGGCGCTGGTCGTGGTCGCGCTCGGCGACGGCGTCGTGGTGGTGCTGCCCGGAGCGTTGGTGACGTAGTTCGGGACCCGGCCGTGCCCGATCCTCGGGTCGTCGATGCCGACCGTGGGCTCGAAGCGCAGCCAGCCGACGCCGTGGAAGAACAGCTCCGGCCAGGCGTGGTAGTCGTGGATCTTGACCTGGTAGGCACCGCCGTTGGGCCCCGGCGCCCCGGGGGTGAAGCCCACCGCGACGCGCGCCGGGATGCCGATCGAGCGGGCCATGGCGGCCATGGTGTCGGCGTAGAGCTGGCAGTAGCCCGACTTCGCCTGGAGCAGGTGCTGCATCGCGGTGAGGCCGGTCAGGCCCGACGGGACGTCCAGGGAGTACTTGAAGCCGTTGCCCTTGGCCTGGAAGTAGTTCTGGATCGCCGTGGCCTTGTCGACCGGGTTGGTCAGGCCCGCGGTGATCTGCTCGGCCAGCTGGTGGACGTACTCCGGGACGCCGCCGGCGTTCATGTCCTTGGCCAGGTCGAAGATCGTCTTGTCGTCGCCCTGCGGCGGGCCGGCCGCGGCCAGCTGGGCCGGCGTGAGCTGGGTCGTGTCGTAGACCGTGGCGTCGTACTGCATGCCCTTGTACAGCAGCGAGGTCCCGAGGACCGCCAGCGAGTCGGGGTCGACCGAGTATCCCGCCGAGAGCTGGGTGACCTGCTTGGCCGGGTAGGGCAGCGGCAGCGTGTACAGGTTGCTGCCGTCGCTCACCTTCGTGGTCGTGTCGGTCACGTAGGTGATGTGCAGGTCGTTCGTCTTCGGCTGGCTGGCGGTCGGCGCGAGCCCGGGGACGGTCAGCGCCACCAGCCCGCTGTCGGGGAGCCGCCGCGGCGGCACCGAGGTGTCCGGCACCCAGGGCGTGGTGCTCTTGGCGTCGAACACGTCCAGCGTCTGCAGGCGCAGGTACTCCGGCCCGTTGGTGGCCGTGTACTGGAGCACCGGGTCGTCGGACGGTTTCTGCAGGTTCGCCCTGAGGTCCAGCACCTGGCTGAACGAGCCCGGGTGCTTGCTCTTGCCGTTGCCGGTGCCGCTGTCCGGCCCGATGCCGAACAGGCCGCCGGAGACCGTCGGCAGCAGCACCGGCGCCAGCACCGCCAGGACCAGCGCGTACATCGTGATCTGGTGCCCGGTGGCGGCGATCGGCCCGGTGTCCACGCGGGCCTTGGGCGCCGCGGCCGGCTTGCCGTCCGGGCCGGTCCGCTGCCGGCCGGCGTGCACCAGCGGCCGGCCCCAGCGGCCCAGCCGGTCCCGCCCCTCGGCCGAGAGCAGCGCGGTGTAGCCCGCCGCGGCCAGCGCGAACGCCAGCCAGTCGTAGCCGCCGCCGCTGCGCGTCGCGGGCACCAGGTACAGCGCCAGCAGCGGCAGGCCGGCCAGCGGCGCCGCGGCGTAGGTCGCGGCCAGCGCGTCCACCAGCACCGCCAGCGCGCTCAGCGAGAGCACCAGGATCGCGGCGATGCCCGGGGTGGCCTGGCCGCCGACGAAGGTGTCGCGGATGTCGTGCGCGCCGGTGGAGTACAGGTCGCCGAGCTTGCTGAAGACCGCCCAGGTCGGCAGGACGCCGCCGAAGGCCACGTCGTGCGCGAGCAGCACCATGGCGTACCAGAACACGACGGCGGCCTGGGCCAGCACCACCAGCGGCCGGGGCCGGATGAGCCGGCGGAACAGCTCGCCGGAGGCGGCGGTCACGATCACCGCCAGCACGATCGGCCACACCCACGAGCCCGGCGCCAGCAGCCGCAGCAGCCCGGAGGAGGTCAGCAGCAGCGCGACGGCCGCGGCTATGCCTATGCGCAGTCTGCCGGTCATCGCCGTGTCCCCCCGTGGTCCCCGTCGCCGTTCATCGCGCCGCCCCCGTTTCCGCCCCGGCCAGGCCGGAGGACCCGGCGCCGCGCCGCGCCGCCAGCTCCCACAGCTCCGGCAGCCGGTCGCCCGGCTCCACCTCCACCACGCGCCAGCCGCCGACCCGCAGGACCTGCGCCGAGCCGGCGAAGCGGGCCTGCGCCTGGGGCATCGGCTTGCCGCCGAGCCAGGACGCGGTGTCCATCGCGAACGCCACCCCGGAGGTCGTGGAGTGCCGGACCCGGGCCAGCTCCGAGGCATCGTCCCCGGACAGGTCGCCGAGCACGGCGATCACCAGACTGTCCCCGCCGCCCTGGCGCAGCATCGCGTTCGCGCCGGACAGCGTCGCGGCGCTGCTCATGTCCACCACGGCCAGCGCGTCCAGCAGCATGCCCTCGAAGTCCAGGCCGACCGCCGAGGAGTCGTGCGCGGCGGCGGTCACCGCCTGGCCGGTCTCGGTCAGCAACCGGACCGCGTAGCCGTGCCGCGCCATGTGCAGCGCGATCGAGGCCGCCGAGGACACGGCCCACTCGAAGGACGAGGCCGGGCCGTCGCCGCGGTGCGCGATCGCGCGGGTGTCCAGCAGGATCGTCGCGCGGCTCTGCCACACCTGCTCCTCGCGGCGGACCATCAGCTCGCCGGTCCGGGCCGTGGAGCGCCAGTGCACGCGGCGCAGGTCGTCGCCGTGGCGGTACTCGCGCGTGCCGATGTCGTCCTCGCCGGCCGCGGCCACGGACGTCGCGTGGCCCTCGCCGCGCCCGCTCCAGGCCTGCCCGACCGGGGCGTTCGGCAGCGCGTACACCTGCGGGGTCACCGTCAGCGCGTGCTGCGCCGAGAACGAGCGGGACAGCTCCACCAGCCCGAACGGATCGGCCAGCCGCAGCGCCAGCGGGCCCAGCAGGTAGCGGCCGCGCACGTCGGAGCGCACGCGGTAGACCACCCGGCGCCGGCCGTTGGGCTCGACCTTGTTCAGCACGAACCGCGGCCGCGAGCCGAGCACGTACGGCACCCGGTCCTCCACCAGCAGGGTTCCGGAGGGCAGCCGGGAGACGTTCTCCAGCCGCAGGTGCACGCGCGCCTCCTGCCCGACCCCGACCCGGGCCGGCTCCAGCGCGCGGCGGCACGACACCCGGTAGCGGGTGCGCGCCAGCACCATGATCGCGATCAGCGGCAGCATCGCCAGCATCGCGCCGACCCGCAGCAGCACCTTGTAGTCGAAGAGCATCCCGCAGGCCATCGCGGCCAGCCCGGCGGCCAGGAAGGACCGTCCCCGGGTGGTCAGGCCGGCCAGCCGCCCGCCGCGGCCGTCGGTGTTCTCGGTGTTCTGATTCTGTTGGGCGGACATGCTCGTCCTTTCCCCTGCTAGCGGCGCGAGTGGTGCGCGCCGCCGCCGAGCGAGGGCACGGGGACCGCCGCCACCAGGCCGGCCACCACCTGCTCGGTGGTGCGGCGGCTGATCTGGGTCTCGGCGGTGGGCAGCAGGCGGTGGGCCAGGACCGAGACCGCCAGGTGCTGGATGTCGTCGGGGAGCACGAAGTCCCGGCCCTCCATGGCCGCCGCCGCGCGCGCGGCCCGGACCAGCTGCAGCGTGGCCCGGGGCGAGGCGCCCAGGCGCAGCTCGGGGGAGGTGCGGGAGGCGTTGACCAGGTCGATGGCGTAGCGCCGGACCTCGTCGGAGACGTGGATGTGCCGCGCGGCCTCGATCAGCCCGGCGACCTCGTGCGCGTCGGTGACCGGGCGCAGCTCCTCCAGCGGCGAGATCTGGCCGTGCGTGTCCAGCATCCGCAGCTCGGCGGCCGGCGCCGGGTAGCCCACGGAGATGCGCGCCATGAAGCGGTCGCGCTGGGCCTCCGGCAGCGGGTAGGTGCCCTCCATCTCGATGGGGTTCTGGGTGGCCACCACCATGAACGGCGCCTCCAGGTGGAACGTGGTGCCGTCCACCGTCACCTGCCGCTCCTCCATGGACTCCAGCAGCGCCGACTGGGTCTTGGGGGAGGCGCGGTTGATCTCGTCGCCGACCACGAAGTTGGCGAAGATCGCGCCGGGCTTGAACTCGAACTCCTTGCGCTGCTGGTCGAAGATCGACACCCCGGTGATGTCCGAGGGCAGCAGGTCCGGGGTGAACTGGATGCGCCGCACGGTGCAGTCGATGGACTTGGCCAGCGCCTTGGCCAGCATGGTCTTGCCGACCCCGGGCACGTCCTCCAGCAGCAGGTGGCCCTCGGCCAGCAGCACGGTGACGGCCAGTTTGACCACTTCGGGCTTGCCCTCGATGACCGTCTCCACCGCGGTCCGGATCCGGGTCGCGACGGTGGCCACGCGCTCCAGGTCGGCCCCGCCGACCGGGCTCTGCGGGCGCACCGCGGGGGCCGTGACGGCGTCCAGGCCGCCGCCGCCCCCGGTGTATCCCAGCTCGCTGTTGCCGACCGTCACAGGATCCTCCCACCGCTGTCCGATCGGCCGTGCGGTGTTCGCACGGCCGCCCCGCCTCGCGCCTCGCGATTCACCGGACCTCTCGGTCCGGCCCCGCGTCTCGCCAGGCCCGCGCCACGCGCGCCTTCACGCGCGGGACGTCCACTCTTCCCGCTGATCGCACACCGCGCCAGCAGAAAACATGTACTCCTCAGATCTTCGCTCACTGCGGGGCGCCTAGGGCAAGAGATCCGGCCAAATCTTTGACGCACTGGTCTGGACCACCGCTTCACGCGCCCGTTGATGACAAGACGTGCGGAGGACCACCGGCGTTGCACCCCCCGTTCGGGGCAATCACCGACCCGGTGTCCGGGACGCCCGTGACCTGCCCGGACTCCGCGTTCCGGGGTTGCCCGGGAGGTTTGGTGGAGTACAGTGGGGGGAAGTGGAGCGGGACCGGGTTCGCATTCGGACTACCGCGCAATGCGCAGATTTTTTACGGATCCCGCTGCTCTCAACGGGCAGCGACCTGGACGCCGACCGGCCGGGAGGAGGCGCGAGTGTTCCTCGGGACATACACGCCGTCTCTGGACGACAAGGGCCGGCTGATCCTCCCCGCGCGCTTCCGGGACGAACTGGCCGCCGGCCTGGTGGTCACCAAGGGGCAGGAACGCTGCCTGGCGGTGTGGACCGCCGAGGGCTTCGCCGAGCTGACCGAGCAGATGCGCAACGCCTCGCGGCCCGGCGCCCCGGACGGGGTGATAGGCCGGTCCTCGCGCGACTACCACCGGGTGTTCTTCGCCAGCGCCTACGACTGCCAGCCCGACGCGCAGGGCCGGATCGTGATCCCGCCGCCGCTGCGCGCGTACGCCGGCCTGACCCGCGAGTGCGTGGTGATCGGCGCCGACACCCGGCTGGAGGTGTGGGACGCCGCGGCCTGGGCCGACTACCTGGCCGGGGCCGAGTCCGCGTTCTCCGCGTCCGGATCGGAGGACGCCGGCCGATAGCGCTGCCGCGGGACCGGACGAGCTCCGCACCCCATGAACACCCTCACGAACACCCCGACGACCACTGCCGACCACTGCCGACCACTGCCGAACCCGACGAACGCTGACGAACACCGGCGCACGCCGCGTGCCCTGTGGCCTCCTCCCGCTCGACCGGTCCGCCCGGCTGGCGCACCTTCCCCGGTGCCAGCCTCCGGCGGTCGGCGTTGAACGGGCGGGGACCAGACGGCGCGCGGCGTGCGCCACTTCTGCGGCCGGCTCGATACCGTGGGGCCCGGACCAGATGAGACTTCGAAGGCGGAACCACCACCGATGACAAGCGCGACGCACATCCCGGTCATGCTCGAACGCTGCGTCGAGATCCTCGGCCCGGCCCTTGGGCGGCCCGGTGCGGTCGTGCTCGACGCCACCCTCGGGCTCGGCGGCCACAGCGAGGCGTTCCTGCGACGCTTCCCCGAAGCCCGGCTGATCGGACTCGACCGCGACCCGCAGGCACTGGAGGCCTCCGGCCGCCGGCTGGCGCCGTTCGGCGAGCGTGCGGCGTTGGTGCACGCGGTCTACGACGAGATCCCGGACGTGCTGGAACGGCTCGGTGTGGCGGAGCTGTCGGGAACGCTGTTCGACCTCGGAGTCTCCTCGCTGCAGCTGGACATGCGCGAGCGCGGGTTCGCGTACAGCTACGACGCGCCGCTGGACATGCGCATGGACTCCTCGCGCGGGATCACGGCGGCGGAGATCGTGAACACGTATCCGGCCGCTGACATCGCGCGCATCCTGCGGGACTACGGCGAGGAGCGCTTCGCCCGCCGCATCGCGGAGAACATCGTGGCGGAGCGCGAGAAGGAACCGTTCACGACGACGGCGCGTCTGTCCGAACTGGTGCGGGATTCCATCCCGGCGGCCACCCGGCGCACGGGAGGGCACCCGGCCAAGCGCACGTTCCAGGCCCTGCGCATCGCGGTGAACGACGAACTGCCGGTGCTGGAGCGCGCCCTGCCGGCGGCGGTGGCGGCCACCGGACTCGGGGGACGGATCGCGGTGCTGTCGTACCACTCGCTGGAGGACCGTCTGGTGAAGCGGGTCTTCGCGAAGGCCTCGGAATCCGCGGCCCCGCCCGGCCTGCCGGTGGTGCCCGAGCAGTACCAGCCGAAGTTCCGGCTGCTGACCCGCGGCGCCGAGCCGCCGACCGACGCGGAGATCGCGGAGAACCCGCGTGCCGCATCGGCGAAGCTGCGGGCCGCCGAGCGCGTGAGGGAGGGGTAGCGGTGAGTTCGGGCGACGGTCCGGAGACGGGGAACGAGAGCGAATCCGGCTCCGGCGCGCGGGGGAGCGGTGGTGCGGCGGGCCGATTCAGCGGGCTGAGCGGCGGTAATGCCGGCGGTGAGAGCAGGGCCGCAGGTGGCTCCGGCGGTTCGGGCCGGACTGTCTCGCCGCGCCTTGTGGTCTTGGCCGGGCGTAAGGGCACGCCGTCGCTGTTGCCCTTCGTGGCGGTGCTGCTGGTGCTGGCAGTTGTGGGGATGCTCGCGCTGCTGTTCCTCAACACCGAGCTCAACAAGGGCGCGTTCACGATAAAGCAGCAGAAGGCCACCGCGACCAAGCTCGAGCAGCAGTCCGAGCAGATCCAGGAGTCGCTCAACAGCCTTGATGGACCGGGCGCGTTGGCCTCGGCGGCTTCGCAGATGGGCATGGTGCCGAACCCGAATCCGGCCTTCCTCGCGCCGAACGGCTCGGTCCTGGGTTCGCCGACACCCGCGCCGACACCCTCGCCGTCTGGGCCGAAGCCCAACGGTGCCGAGCCCGGTGCCGCGGTTCTGCCGACCACGCCCGCTGCGACCACGGCTGCTACGACCACGCCCGCTGCGACCACACCGACTCCCGCCGGCGCTCCCGCCAAGCCCGGTGCACAGGCCCCGCACACCTCAGCGCCGACACCGACTCCCAGACCGACACCGACTCCCACGCCACCTCCCACCCCGACCCCGACTCCGACCGGGGGCGGCCGATGAACCTCCCGCCAGCCAAAACGGGGAGCAGCTATGAGTGACCGCGACCGTCCCGAAGACCCCCGCCCCGGCCGCCCGCGCCGTCCTGCCGATGGCCGCGACGGTCTCAAGCCCCGCCGCCCCGGCAGTGCTCACCAGCCGGGTCCGTCAAGCGGTTCCGGCAGCGCCGACCAGCCGAACCAGCCCGCCCGGCCGACCCACCCCCGCCCCCGCAAAACGGCCGTCCGCCAACTCCCCCCGCGCCGTCCCATCGCCGGCGCCGGACCCGCGCCGGCGCGCCCGCGTCCGCCGGGCCCGCGCACCCCGACTCTGCGCATGGGCTCTCCGCGCCGCCGTCTGCGCGTCACCATGTTCGGCCTGCTCTTCGCCTTCTCCCTGTTCGCCGGCCGCCTTTTCCAGCTGCAGGCCGTCGATGCCGGCGGCTACGCCAAGGCCGCCGCGACCGGCCGCGAGGCCACCGCCGTCCTGCACGCCAGCCGCGGCGCGATACTGGCCGCCGACGGCTCGCCGCTCGCCGTCTCCGTCGAGGCCTACGACGTCACCGCCGACCCGACCCTGGTCGCGCGCTACCACGAGGACGTCGACGAGCTCGCCGCCAAGCTGGCCGGGCTCTTCTCGGCCGCGCCGGAGTACGCCCAGGGCGGCGCGCCCAGCGTCTCGGACCTGCAGGCCGCGCTCACCAAGGCGAACACCCGCTACGTCGTGCTGGCGCGCAAGGCCTCTCCGGCCACCTGTGCCAAGATCCGGCAGCTCGCGGTGTCCAACACCAGCAACCCCGGCAGCATCGTCGGGGTCTACGCCACCTCCCGCGACGACCGCCGCACCTATCCCGGCGGCACGCTGGCCGCGAACGTCATCGGCTTCACCGACTCCGACGGCGCCGGCAAGGCCGGGATCGAGCAGATGCTGAACGCGCGCCTGGCCGGCAAGGACGGCCAGGAGTCGTACCAGGCGGCCTCCGGCGTCGAGATCCCCACCACCGGCGTGAACCTGAAGCCGGCGGTGGACGGCCAGAGCGTGAAGACCACCATCGACCCCGACATCCAGTACGCCGCCGACCAGGCGCTGGCCCAGGAGGTGCAGAAGACCGGCTCGGTCTCCGGGACCGTGGTGGTCGAGGACGTGAAGACCGGCCAGCTGCTCGCGCTGTCGAACTACCCGACCTTCGACCCGCGCCACATCACCTCCGCGGACGTCCCCAACCTGGGCAACCGCGCGTTCACCGACCCCTTCGAACCCGGGTCGGTGGCCAAGGTCATCACCATGTCCGCGGCCATCGAGACCGGCGTCGGCCAGCCGGACACCCAGCTGCCGCCGTTCTCCTCGCCCAAGTTCGTCAACGGCATCTACTACCACGACGACGTGGACCACAGCCCGTGGAGCCTGACCATGACCGGGGTTCTGGCCGCCTCTTCCAACGTCGGCACCATGGAGGTCGCCGACCTGTTCCAGCCGCACGGCGTGGACCGCGACCAGACCATCGGCAAGTACCAGCGGCTGTTCGGCTTCGGCCAGAAGACCGGCATCGGCTTCCCCGGCGAGAGCGCCGGCATCCTGGACCCGCCGAACAAGTGGAGCGACTCCGAGCGCAACACCGTGCTCTACGGCCAGGGCGTGGCCGCCACGGCCGTCCAGGACGCCTCGGTCTACCAGACCATCGCCAACGGCGGCGTCCGCATCGCGCCGTCCCTGATCCAGGGCTACACCGACTCCTCCGGCAAGTACACGCCCGCTCCGGCGCCGCAGCAGACGCAGGTGGTCAGCGCCGCGACCGCGACGAAGGTCGCGAACATGCTGGAGGCGGTCACCACCTCCCAGCGCGGGACCGGCACCACGGCCAAGATCCCGGGCTACCGGGTCTCGGGCAAGACCGGCACCGCGAACCGCTATGACGCCAAGACCGGCGGCTATAACGGCTACACCGCGTCGTTCATCGGCTTCGCCCCTACGGACAAGCCGCAGATCGTCGTCGCGGTGTCGCTGCAGGCGCCGGTCGGCGCGCACTTCGGCGCCGAGATCGCCGCGCCGGTGTTCACGCAGGTCATGTCGTTCGCGTTGCAGAGCCGCGGGGTCGCGCCGACCGATACCCCGCCCGCCGATCTGCCGACGGCGTACGGCTCGGGTAACTGACCAGCCGGTTTGGTCCGGGAGCGCGGCGGACGCGAATATCAGCGAGGAGCTGAACGCACGACCGCGCTCTGCGAACCGGTAGCCTTCCGCACGTGCCCCATCTGACCGTCCCCGCCGATCCGACGACGTATCGGGATCCCATGACCTCCACACCGCGCCCGCATCACCTTCCGCAGCACAGCGTCCGCGCCTGTGCGGAGTACGTCGGCGCGTCCGTCGCCGCCACCGCGGCGGCGCCGGGCGTGAACACAGAGGCCCTGGACACGGCGGTCACCGGGCTCTCGCACGACGCGCAGGGCATCCGTCCCGGCGACCTGTACATCGCGTGGCCGGGCGCGTCGCGGCACGGGGCCGAGTTCGCCCCGGCAGCCGTGGAGCTCGGCGCGGTCGCGGTCGTGACCGACGCCGCGGGCGCCGCGCTGCTCGACGGCTTGGCCGTCCCGGTCCTCGTGGCCGAGGACGTGCGCGGCCTAGCCGGGCGGTTGTCGGCGTTCGTGTACGGCGAACCCGCCGCGCGCCTGGCGATGTACGGCGTCACCGGCACCAACGGCAAGACCACCACCAGCTATCTGGTCGACGGCGGCCTGCGCCGCGCCGGCCTGAAGACCGGGGTGATCGGCACCGTGCAGATCCTCATCGGCGACGAGGTCGTGCCCTCGGTGCGCACTACGCCGGAGGCCCCGGATCTGCAGGCGATCCTGGCGACGGCCGTGGAGAAGGACGTCGACGCGGTCGCGATGGAGGTCTCCAGCCATGCGCTGGCCTACGGCCGCACCGCCGGGATCCGGTTCAAGGCGGCCGCGTTCCTCAACCTGACCCAGGACCATCTGGACTTCCACGCCGACTTCGAGGACTACTTCGAGGCCAAGGCCAAGCTGTTCACGCCGGCATACACCGAGCGCGCGGTCGTCGACGTCGACGACGAGCACGGCCGCAGGATCGTCGAGCGCTGCCGGGCCGCCGGCGTGGAGGTGCACACCTTCTCCATCAAGGGCGCCGCCGACTGGAGCGCCGAGGACATCGTGCTGGACGCCGACGCCTCGACGTTCACCGTCGTCGGCCCCGACGGCCGCCGGCACAAGGCCTCCGCCGGACTGCCCGGCGCCTTCAACGTCGCCAACGCGCTGGCCGCGATCGTCCTGCTGGCGGTCACCGGGATCGACCTGGAGACGGCCATCGCCGGGGTCGCCGACGTGCACGGGGTCCCGGGCCGGATGGAGCGCGTGCAGGTCCCCGGCCAGCAGTTCCTCGCGGTCGTCGACTACGCCCACACCCCCGACGCGGTCCAGACCGCGCTGAGCGCGCTGCGGCCGGTGGCCGAGCGCGGCCACGGCCGGCTGCGCGTGGTGGTGGGCTGCGGCGGGGACCGCGACAAGACCAAACGGCCGCTGATGGGCGCCGCCGCGGTGCGGCTCGCCGACGAGGCCGTGTTCACCGATGACAATCCGCGTACGGAGAGTTCAGCCGACATTCTCGCGGCCGTCACCGCCGGCGCCGACGCCGAACTGGCCGGTGCCGACCAGAATTACCGCGTGGTCGCCGACCGGGCCGAGGCGATCGCGTACGCGGTCGCCGCCAGCGGCCCCGGCGACGTGCTGATCGTCGCCGGCAAGGGACATGAGCAGGGGCAGGAGATCGCAGGAGTGAAGAAGCCGTTCGACGACCGAGTGGTGCTGCGCGCCGCTTTGGAAGCGGCAGAAGCGGCCGGAAAGGACCGCGGCGAGCAGTGAGCCCCCATAATCTCGGCTGGATCGCGCGGACCGTGGGCGGGACCGTGAGCGGTCCCCCCGGCAGCGTGCCGGAGGAGCTCGCAGAGCTCGACGTCACCGGGCCCGTGGTGTTCGATTCGCGGGACGCCGCGCCCGGAGCGCTGTTCGTGGCCTTCCCCGGCGAGTCCGCCGACGGCCACGACTTCGTCAAGGCCGCCGTGGACAAGGGCGCCGTCGCGGTCCTGGCCGCGCCGGACGCCGCCTACCGCAAGCCGTGGGCCGGCCGGGGGAGCGTCCCGACCGTCACGGTCGAGGACGGCGACCTGCTGCGCGCGCTGTCCGCGCTGGCCACCGCGCACCTGGCGGGGCTGCCCCGGACCACGGTCGTCGGCCTGACCGGCTCGGCCGGCAAGACCACCACCAAGGACCTGATCGGCCGCCTGGCCCGCGAGCTCGGCCCGACGGTGGCGCCCAAGGGCAGCTTCAACAACGAGCTCGGATTCCCGATCACCGTCCTGCGGACCGACGAGGACACCCGGTACCTGGTCGCCGAGATGGGCGCGCGCGGCATCGGGCACATCAAGCACCTGACGACGATCGCGCCGCCCCGGATCGGCGTCGTGCTGAACGTCGGCAGCGCGCACCTCGGCGAGTTCGGCAGCGTCGAGGCCATCGCCGAGGCCAAGGGCGAGCTGGCCGCGGCCGTGCCCGAGGCCGGGAACTGCAACCCCGACCGGGACGGCGTGGCGATCCTCAACGCCGACGACCCGCGGGTGCGGGCCATGGCGGAGCGCACGAAGGGCCGCGTGGTGCTGTTCGGCGAGGCGCCGGACGCCGACGTGCGGGCCGAGAACGTCGCGGTCGGCCCGGACGGCCGCGCGAGCTTCACCCTGCTGTATCGCGACGGCGAGGGGCCGCACCGGTATCCCGTCACGCTGCGACTGGTCGGCGAACACCAGGTCTGCAACGCGCTGGCCGCCGCGGCGACCGGCCTGGAGCTGGGCCTGGCCGGCGAGAAGGTGGCCGAGGTGCTCTCCGCCGCCGAACCGGACAGCAAGTGGCGCATGGCGATCGGGGAGTCCGCCGACGGCGTGACCATCGTCAACGACGCCTACAACGCCAACCCCGAATCGATGCGCGCGGCGCTGAAGACGCTGGCCACCATGGCCCGCGCGCGTCCGGGTGCGCGCTCGTGGGCGGTGCTGGGCACGATGGCCGAACTCGGCGAGGACTCCGCGGTCGAGCACGACGCCGTCGGGCGCCTGGCGGTGCGGCTGAACATCGCGCAGACCGTGGCGGTCGGGGCCGGCGCGGCCGCGATCCACAGCGGCGCGTCGATGGAGGGGTCCTACGACGGGGAGTCCGTGGCGGTGCCGGACGCCGAGGCCGCGCTGGCCTTCGTGCGCGCCGGCGCGCGGCCCGGCGACGTGGTCCTGGTGAAGGCCTCGCGGGCGATCGGGCTGGAGGCTGTGGCCGCCGCGCTCCTGGAGCGGGCGACGTCGGGCGGGGCCGGTTCGGGGGACGGGGAAGGTTCGGGGAGCGGGGATTCCGACGGGGACTTCAGACATGGTGCCGGGGACGGCGACGCGCCGCAGGCGCGCGGTGCGGGAGGTGGCGTCCGGTGAGCATGATCTCGGCGGTCCGGGTCGGGGTGGGCGCGGTGGTGCCGCACGCCGGTTCCGAGGGCGGCCTGCAGATGCGCGGAGTGCTGTACGCGGCGGGGATCGCGCTGTTCTTCTCGCTGATCGGCACCCCGATGGCGATCAAGACCCTGGCGCGCTACGGCTTCGGCCAGCCGATCCGCGAGGACGGGCCGACCACGCACCAGTCCAAGCGCGGCACGCCGACGATGGGCGGCGTGGTGATCGTGCTGGCCACGGTCCTGGGCTACGGCTTCACCAAGCTGGCGACCATGAAGATGCCGACGGCGTCCGGGATGCTGGTGCTCTTCCTGATGGTCGGGATGGGGCTCGTGGGCTTCACCGACGACTTCCTGAAGGTGTTCCGGCAGCGCTCGCTGGGCCTGCGGGCCAAGGCGAAGATGATCGGCCAGTGGATCGTGGCGATCGCGTTCGCGGTGATGGCTCTGCACTTCCCGAACTCCCTCGGCTTCACGCCCGGTGACACGCACCTGTCGTTCGTGCGGAACATCTCGGCGATCGACCTCGGCGCGGTGCTGTTCGTGATCTGGGCCGGCCTGCTCATCGCCGGCACCTCCAACGGCGTGAACCTGACCGACGGCCTGGACGGCCTGGCCACCGGCTCGTGCGTGATGGTGTTCGCCTCGTACGTGCTGATCGGCGTGTGGCAGCACGGCGAGTCGTGCGCGACGCTCGGGACCGGCGTGCAGGGCTGCTACCCGGTGCGCGATCCCCTGGATCTGGCGATCGTGGCGGCGGCCGTGATGGGAGCCTGTTTCGGCTTCCTGTGGTGGAACACGTCCCCGGCGAAGATCTACATGGGCGACACCGGCTCGCTGGCCCTCGGCGGCGCGCTGGCCGGCCTGGCGATCTGCTCGCAGACCGAGCTGCTGCTGGCGCTGCTCGGCGGGCTGTTCGTGATCATCACGCTGTCGGTGGTGATCCAGGTCGGCTACTTCAAGATCAGCGGCGGCAAACGCGTGTTCAAGATGGCCCCGTTGCACCACCACTTCGAGCTCGTCGGCTGGGCCGAGGTGACGGTGGTGGTGCGGTTCTGGATCATCTGCGGACTGTTCGTCGGACTGGGGCTGGGCGTGTTCTACGCCGGGTGGATCACGGTCAAGTGAGCTGACGCCCTTCACGGCCACGACAGGCCCCGCTGCTACGACGGCAGCGGGGCCTTCGTCGTTCCGGTGACGGTCCACTGGACGGAGTTGAGCGTTCGCAGGGCCGATTCGACATAGAGGCCGCACTGGTCGCGCGGGAGGTCGACGCGGACGGCGCTGCCGTGGGCGTCGACGAGCGCGATGGCCAGCGGGACGACGCCGATGGCCGGACACATCAGTTTCGGGCCGACGGGCTCCAGGATGCGCGGGGCCCGGAGGGACGCCAGCACCGTTTCGACGTCGGGTTCGGTCACGGTCACGGACTGGATCACGATGAACCCGTCGGGCTCGTATCCCCTGTCGCACCTGACCGCGCGCACGGGGATGAAGCCCGGCGGTATGCGGCCTGCGGTCTGCGACTCGGCTGCCTGCATCGGCGGCGTTCCGGAGTCGGCCGGTGTGGCGCCGAGGGGACGGAACGCCGGTTGCGCGGTGGTCGCACACTGCGGCTGGACGTAGGCCGGGGGACCGGTCGGAACCGTGGCCAGGACCAGGCGCGTGGAGGAGGCGGCATCGGAGGAGTCGGGAGCGTGGCGCCAGCCGAGGCCGGCGCCGGCGGTCGCCGCAATCGTCGCGGCGCCGAGCGCCGCCAGAACCGCGAGTCTCATGGCTCTTCGACGTTAGGCGGCGCCGGATGGTTCCTGCCGTTTCCCAGCGCTCCCCACCTGCGCCTGCGCAGCTGCTCCTAGCTGTGCGACCAGCTCTTCGCCACGCGCTCGGCCAACGCCGTGAGGTGGAACCGCGCGCGAGCCATCGCCTCCTGCGCGGACCCGGCCTGCTCGGCCACCTCGTACGCGGCGGCGAATCCGGCGGCGGCCAGTTCGCGCTTGCCGACCTCGACCAGGCCGGCCAGCACCAGGCACGGGCGGCCGGACTTCAGCGCCGCCTCGGCCACGCCGGTGGGCACCTTGCCGCCGAGCGAGCTGTGGTCGAAGCGGCCCTCGCCGGTGATGACCAGGTCGGCGTGCGCGATGATGTCGGCCAGGCCGGTCTCGGTGATGACCGTGCCGATACCGGGCACGCGGCGGCCGCCGAGCAGCATCAGGCCGTAGCCGAGGCCGCCGCCGGCTCCGGCGCCCGGGGCGTCGAGGGTGCGGCGCAGGGCTCCGGCCTCCTGGCCGATCGCGCCGGCGAGCTCGGCGTAGTGCGTCAGAGCCGCGTCGAGGCGCTGGACGTCGTCGTCGGTGGCGCCCTTCTGCGGGCCGAAGACGGCCGCAGCGCCGCGCAGGCCGAGCAGGGGGTTGTCGACGTCGCTGGCGATGACGATCTCGACGCCTTCCAGGCGGCGGCGCGGCACGGTCAGATCCAGGGAGTGCAGGCTCTTCAGGGCCCCGCCCCCGGCGCGCAGGATCTC
>Ga0068854_100000893_pt1 | contig 17918 bp, 7 predicted proteins | sample KBSCornC42_FD_66590 | JGI IMG/M metagenome (GOLD analysis project Ga0068854, IMG submission 66590) | Corn rhizosphere microbial communities from Kellogg Biological Station, Michigan, USA - KBS Corn C4-2 | ecosystem: Host-associated > Plants > Roots > Rhizosphere > Soil ... | reverse complement strand
AAGGACGAATTCAAGAACTGAGCTTTAACAGGATCGAGAGCCGTATCACCGGTCGTGCCGTCGATGATTGCGTGGAACTGTGTTTTAAGCGCAATAGGGTGTTCAGTCGTATCAAGTGCGAAGTCGGCCATATAGGTTTGCCCATCGGCCACGATTCTCTCCAAAATCCCGGCGAATGTTCCGTTGGAATTCAGGGTGCCTTGAATTCCTGGGAAGGGGTCGAGATCTGCGTTGCGAAACGTATAAGCGCCGGAAAGAGCTGTCAGACTCGGCTGCTCAGGTTGCCACGGACCAAAGTTCCCGTGCGCCTGTATCTCCCCGTTCGGTTTAGGATTTGTTAACTGAGCTTGGTAAGGAGCTGACCGGGAGAGACCAACCGTTTGCATCGTGAGACGATGAATCGCAAATTGCAGAGGTTCTTTGTCAAGCTGCTTAGGGAGAATGTTAAGTTCACAATCATCACATTCGAGCCGATCGACGATGACCGGGTAGTGCTCTTTACGGGCCTTGATTACTCGCGGTTCGGAGTTGGGGGCGCGCGGCGGGACATGGATGTTCATTCCTTCCAAATAAATCCTCTGAATGTGTGCCGGCGTTCGGGCGAATTGGAGGAGGGAAGCGCGTACGGAAAACTTCTTGACGAAAATGAGGGCGGGCCGCCTGTCTTCCTGCTTTCGCGAAATGGCAACGTTATCGCCGGTGATAAACAATTCCGGGAAGATTAACGTCATGTCAAAGTGTCCGAACTGGACATCCGCCTGGAACCGCTCACGCACGATCTGCGCGGAACGTTCTTTTACGAAGTGAATGAGGTATCGCGGAAGAATGTAGCGGGAGGCGATGAGGGCGAGAAGAGACACCGCTCCGGCGATAAGTAAGAACCACCGGAAGCGCCTGCGCGAGAAAGCCATTCGCCCCACCCCGCTGCTCGCGAGGGCGCGCGAGCTGTTCCTGTCTTTCAGGAAAGTTTAGGATGGTGAGCTCTTCGTCGGAGTTGCACAACATCTATTGCGCTGGAGCGTAATAGCCAGTTCGGGCGTACACCTGCAACGGCGGAAGCCCCTTAGGGATCCGAATCTTCACCTTGATCTTGTGCCACTTTCCGTCGCGTACCTGTTTCTCGGGTCGGTAACCCAGCACATATTGGTTGCGCAACTCAGTACCTATCTTGGTAGCGACGTCGGGCAAGTCATTGGGATTGTCAATGGTGAAAGTTCTTCCGCCAGTCACATCAGAGATCTCACTCAGAAGCTCTGGACCGAGGCGTTCTTCCTGAGTGGGGAAGTAGTGATCATAAATACCGATTCCGTAGATCATCACATCCGCTTCCTTGACCAGAGACTTGATCTCACCTTCAGTGTAGCGGCTGTGATTGTCGCCCCCATCAGAGATGATGAGGAGAGCCTTCTTATGGTGCTTGGCCTCACGCATTTTGTGCATACCCAGATAAAGAGCGTCGAGCAGCGCTGTGCGTCCTTTGGGGACGGTCATTAAAAGTCGGTTCTGCACCTCGTCTACGTTGTTGGTGAAGTCTGCTGTAAGTTGTGGCTGATCGGAAAACGTTATCATGAAGAATTCATCTTGCGGATTGGCGCTGCGGCAGAATTCCACCACGGCCTCGCGCGCACGTTCAATCTTTTGGGCCATGCTGCCGCTCATGTCAAAAATTATGCCGAGGGAAATTGGCGCGTCTTCACTGGAAAAATGCTTAATCTCCTGCTGCTGCTTTCCTTCGAAGAGTTGAAAGTTGTTCTTGTCGAGGCCCGTGATCAGTCGGTCCATTTGGTCCGTGATGGTGACGGGCACAAGTACGAGATCAACATCCTTCTTGATCGGGGTCGAGTGCGTGTTCAGTGCCGGATCGATCTGATTGGCAGCTTTGTCTGGAGTGGCAAGCGTATTCGGCATCACATGAACTTCATTGGTACCGATTTGCGCCAGACATATGGGAAATGTTGTACACAGGTAGAGAAGCAGTAGCCCGGGGCAAAGAGCGAGAGGCCGTAACGACGCTTGCATGACGTGCACCTTCTGAGTTGGGGAAAGCCGCTTTCCCCGTCTACTATGCTGTTTGTAGAGGCAGTTGGTTGAATTCGCAATCAAGGTGAGTTGGTAATTTCCAATAGGTAGTTACCGAGCCTGAGATAGAACTTCCGGTAACCGCGGTTGAAGACTCCTTTAGAAACGCCACTCCAGTCGCATTTCAGAAAGGGGTTCGCAAACTGCACTACATGCATGCAAGAACCGGGCTACGGTATGTACCCGATGGCCGTGCGAAACTGAGGAACTTACATTGAGCGGTTGTGCCGAGGCGAGCCGAATGCACCCCGAATAACAGGGCTATGTTGGCGAGATGGACTGGCTCGGAAGCCGGTGCGTGCTAGTCCGCTGCTTACGCTTCTCTATCCCGAACATTGCGAAGTCTGCATCAGTTGATCACTGGTAACCGAGCTCACCAGAGTGTTCATCAACACCAAGCCGACAGTTTGGCCCGGAAGACCCTATCCGCTGGGCGCCACGTGGGACGGCGAAGGTGTGAACTTCTCCATTTTTTCTGAGCACGCGCACAAGGTCGAGCTATGCCTTTTCGACGCCAGCGGACGACGCGAACTGTACCGCATACCGCTTCCCGAACAGACCGACCAGGTGTGGCACGGGTATTTGCCCGAAGCACGCCCGGGGCTGCTTTATGGATACCGTGTTCATGGCCCCTATGAACCAGCTAACGGCCTGCGGTTCAATCCCAACAAGTTGCTGCTCGACCCCTACGCCAAACAGATCCATGGAACGCTCAAGTGGAGCGATGCTCACTTTGGCTATCGCATCGGCGGCAAGCAGGAGGATTTGTCCTTCGACCGCCGCGACAGTGCCGCCGGGATGCCAAAGAGCATGGTCATCGATCCAGCCTTTACTTGGGGCAGTGATCGTGCGCCGCGTATTCCCTGGCATGAGAGCGTGATCTACGAAGCACATGTAAAAGGCTTCACCATGCGCCATTCGGAAGTACCGACCGCGTTGCGAGGAACGTACGCCGGCTTGGCCACTGCTCCCGTCATCGATTACCTCAAACGTCTGGGCGTCACCGCCGTAGAGTTAATGCCCGTTCACTACTTTATCGATGATCGTCTGCTGGTGGACCGTGGACTGCGCAATTACTGGGGTTACAACACCATCGGCTTCTTCGCCCCCGAGCCCCGGTACTCCGCTACGAATTCCATTCATGAATTCAAGACCATGGTGAAGACCCTGCACTCGGCAGGTATCGAGGTAATCCTCGACGTTGTCTACAACCACACGGCGGAAGGCAACCAGCTCGGCCCCACACTGTCTTTTCGTGGTATCGACAACCCCTCTTACTATCGCCTGGTGCCTGACAACCAACGCTATTACATGGATTACACCGGCACGGGAAACAGCCTGAATATGCGGCATCCGCGAGTGCTGCAACTGATCATGGACAGTCTGCGTTACTGGGTGCTCGAGATGCATGTCGATGGATTTCGTTTCGACCTCGCAGCAACTCTCGCACGCGAGTTGCATGAAGTGGATCGTCTCGGAGCATTTCTCGACATCATTCACCAGGATCCCGTCTTGTCACAGGCCAAATTGATTGCAGAACCGTGGGATCTTGGCGAGGGCGGATACCAGGTCGGAAAGTTCCCCGTAGGATGGGCCGAGTGGAACGATCGTTATCGCGACGCGCTTCGATCGTATTGGAAAGGGGATGGGGGACTAATTGGAGAGTTAGCCTATCGGGTAACTGGTTCCAGCGATCTTTACGAGAGGAGCGGCAGGAGACCTTATGCCAGCGTTAACTTTGTCACAGCTCACGACGGTTTCACGCTGCGTGACCTGGTTAGCTACAACGAAAAACATAACGAGGCAAATGGCGAAGACAATCGGGATGGCACAAACAGTAACCGCAGTTGGAACTGTGGAGTAGAGGGACCGACGGATGACCCTGCAATCAATGCCTTGCGCCTGCAACAATCGCGGAACTTCGTCGCTACTCTCTTGCTCTCCCAAGGCGTGCCCATGCTGTTGGCTGGAGACGAGATCGGCCACACCCAGCTGGGCAACAACAATGCCTATTGTCAGGACAATGAAATAAGCTGGCTCAATTGGGAATCGACTGATCAGGATCGCGAGTTGCTCGCCTTTGTGCAGCGTATGATCACACTCCGGAAACGTCATCCTGTGTTTCACCGGCGTAATTTTTTTCAGGGCAGACCGATCAAAGGGGCCGGTGTAAAGGACATCCTATGGTTGACTCCCAGCGGACTCGAAATGACCGACGATGAATGGAAACAATCCCACGCTCAAACGCTGGGAGTGTTGCTGTCCGGCGAAGCGCTCGATGAACGTGGGGACCGGGGAGAAGCGATCAAGGACAATAACTTCTTGCTATTGCTGAATGCAAACCACGAGGCGAAACCGTTTACCCTTCCGACAATCGCGCAGGACGCGCATTGGCGCGCGCTGGTGGACACGACTTGGAACGACCATACCCGTCGCTCCATGCACGATAGTGGACAACCGTATCCTCTACAGGGCCGCTCCCTAGCATTATTGATCGAGCACCGCAGAGGCGACCGCAGGGGCTAGCATGAAGATCCGGCACAGAATGCCCTTCGGCGCGGAGCACTGCCAGGATAACCAAATCAGATTTCGGCTATGGGCTCCGAAAGCACGTACGGTTGACCTATGTCTCGTGGAACAACACGGCGAGTTGAGTTTGCCGATGCTAAAAGCCGAGACGGGTTGGTTCGAGCTGTGCACTGATCGTGCTCGCGCGGGAAGCCGATACAAGTTCCAGATCGATGGCGGTCCGAAGGTGCCCGATCCTGCTTCTCGATTCCAGCCAGACGATGTGCATGGTCCTAGTGAAGTAGTAGACTCCGAATCTTTCGAATGGCGTGACCTGGGTTGGAAAGGACGGCCTTGGGAAGAAGCGGTAATCTACGAGCTTCACACCGGAACGTTTACGCAGGAGGGTACCTTCGCCGGGGTGGAAAAGCGACTCGATTACCTCTCCCAACTGGGTGCAACCGCAATCGAGTTGATGCCAGTGGCGGATTTTCCGGGCTCACGGAATTGGGGTTATGACGGAGTGTTACCCTTCGCGCCCGACAGCGCCTATGGCCGGCCTGAAGACCTGAAACGCCTGGTTCAGAGCGCTCACGAGCGCGGACTGATGATCATGCTGGACGTCGTCTACAATCACTTCGGTCCGGAAGGCAACTACTTGCGCTCCTATGCACCACAATTCTTTACTGATCGTCACCGCACCCCCTGGGGTGAAGCAATCAATTTCGACGGTGCCGAGAGCCGTACGGTGCGGGAATTCTTTATCGACAATGCGCTTTATTGGCTGATGGAATATCAGTTTGATGGATTGCGCTTCGACGCCGTTCACGCGATCGTCGATGAATCGAACCCCGATATTCTGACTGAACTCGCGGAAACCGTACGCTCGAGGATAGCTGGCGGGCGTACAGTACACCTCGTACTGGAAAACGACAACAACGCAGCGCGGTATCTCAGACCCAGATTCGGTCGCGGCAACTTGTATGATGCCCAGTGGAATGACGATATACATCATGCCCTGCACGTAACCGTGACGGGAGAGCACGACGGCTACTATGCAGACTATTCCGATACTCCCGTTGCTCGGGTGGCCCGTTGCCTTACAGAGGGGTTCGACTATCAGGGACAACCGTCCGTATTTCGTGGAGGAGAGTTGCGGGGCCAACCCAGTCGAGATTTAGCCCTTACATCCTTTGTGTCTTTTCTGCAGAATCATGACCAGGTAGGCAACCGCGCCATGGGAGAACGAATCGTTGAACTCGGCGAGGAGCGCGCCATCCGGGCAGCGATGTCGGTCATGCTACTGAGTCCGGAGCCACCTCTGCTCTTTATGGGCGAGGAATTCGGAGCGCAAACGCCTTTCTTGTTCTTCTGTGACTTCGGTCCGGAACTTGCCTCCGCGGTAACGGAGGGGCGGCGAAGTGAGTTTGCACGATTCGAACGCTTCAGCGATCCCTCCGCGCGTGAAAAGATTCCGGATCCCAGCGACATCGGCACTTTCACACGCTCGAAGCTGGATTGGGATGCACTGTCGAGCGATCGCTCGCAAGATTGGCTAAGGTTTTATCGTGATTTGCTGGGATTACGACAGAAAAGAGTCGTTCCCAACCTGAAGGGCGTCTCTGGCAATGCAGCTTCCTTCGAGATGTTGGGTGTGCGCGCATTTTTTGCACGCTGGAGTCTCGCAGAAGGTAAAGAACTCAGTGTGCTCGCGAACTTTTCGGAGAGCTCAATCCAGCATGCTCGCAGCCCTAACGGCACCTTGCTCTATAGCTGCGGCGAGTTCACGATGCAGCAACTCGGCGGGTGGTCAGTGGCTTGGTTCCTGAAAGCATGAAAGCACAGCCTCGGTTCCCGATCGCAACTTATCGGCTGCAATTCAACCGCGAGTTTACCTTTCGCGATGCGACGAAACTTGTACCGTACCTCGCTCAACTTGGAATCAGTCATTGTTATGCTTCTCCCTATTTGCGAGCGCGTCCGGGCAGTCTGCACGGATATGACATCATCGACCACAACGCGTTGAACCCAGAAATCGGAACCCCCGAAGACTACGAGAAGTTGGTTTCCGAGCTGCACCGTCACGGAATGGGACAGATTCTGGATATTGTCCCCAATCACATGGGCGTGATGGGCAGCGACAATGCCTGGTGGCTCGATGTGCTGGAGAATGGCCAGGCATCCGCCTTTGCCGATTTCTTCGATATCGATTGGGACCCCATTAAAGACGAGCTTCAGGGCAAGGTCCTGATACCTATTCTCGGCGACCAGTATGGAAACGTGCTGGAGAATAGCGAGCTAAAGCTGGTGTTTGACATCGAGCGTGGTGAATTCAGCATCTACTACCACCAGCACCGGTTCCCCATAAATCCTACCGAGTATCCCCGAATCCTTGGCTTCCGTTTGCAAGAGATCGAAGACAAGTTGGGCTCAACTCACGACGACCTTCTCGAGTTGCAAAGCATCAAGACTGCTTTCAGCCATCTTCCCACCAGTCAGGACATCACGCTGGAAAGAATGGCTGAACGTAACCGTGAAAAAGAAGTACAAAAGCGTCGCCTGGCTACGCTATGTGCGCGCTCAACCGACATTAAGAGCTTCCTTGAAGCTCACGTTGAAGCTTTGAATGGCGTGGTCGGTGAGCCGCGCAGCTTTGACGCGCTTCACGAGTTGATCAAGGCGCAAAACTACCGTCTCGCGCAGTGGAGAGTGGCGGCTGACGACATCAACTACCGCCGATTTTTCGATATCAATGATCTGGCTGCCTTGCGCATGGAAAATGCAAACGTCCTGAACCTAACTCACCGGTTTACCCTGGATTTGGTTGCGCAAGGCAAGGTGGACGGCTTACGGATCGACCATCCTGACGGTTTGTACGATCCCGCGAAATATTTCGAGGATTTGCAAGCCGGTATGCCTTGTCCCGACCCGAATAGCTCAGGCGATAGTCATGGGTGTAACTACGTGGTTGTCGAAAAAATTCTTACTGGGAGTGAAAGATTACGCAGAGATTGGCCGGTCCAGGGTACGACTGGATACGAATTCGCAAACCTGGTAAACGGCGTTTTCATTGATCAGTCTGCAGGCACACGAGCCGAGCGCATCTATCGTTCCTTTACCGGGCAATCCCTGGAGTTCGATGACCTCGTGTACGCCTGCAAGAAACTCATATTGAAGGTGGCCCTGGCTAGTGAGTTGAATGTATTGGCCAACGCGCTGAGTCGAATAGCCCTGTCCAACCGCCACACGTGCGATTTCACCCTGAATAGTCTGCGCAGCGCGTTGGGTGAGATCATTGCCAGCTTTCCTGTCTATCGTACGTATGTGAGCGCAGCGGGGGTTTCGGTCGAAGACAGGCGCTACATCGAACAGGCTGTCGCGCTGGGTCGAAAAAGAAGCAATGCAGCCGACCTTAGTGTGTTTGACTTCATTCGCCGGATGTTGTTGATCGAAACCAACGGTGAGCCGCAATGGTACCGCCGCGCGATTACAGCGTTTGCCATGAAGTTCCAGCAGGTAACCAGTGCCGTCATGGCAAAGGGTTTGGAAGACACCTCATTTTATCGCTACAACCGGCTGGTCTCATTGAACGAGGTTGGGGGTGACCCACAGCGTTTCGGCGTGTCCGTTGCCCAGTTCCATGAGGCCAACCAGAGGCGAGCCCAGTGCTGGCCACACTCCATGCTGGCGACGTCTACACACGATTCAAAGCGATCAGAAGACGTTCGAGCGCGAATCGACGTCTTATCGGAAATGCCGGCCGCGTGGCGCTTGAGCTTGCGGCGCTGGCGGGACTGGAATCGTGGCCGCAAAAGAGTGATCGACGAAAAGCCTGCGCCCTCCCGGAACGATGAGTATTTGTTTTATCAGACTTTGATCGGCGCGTGGCCTCTTGAGCGTCTCGATGATACGGGTTGGAACAAATTCGTCAGTCGAATTGAGCAATACATGCTCAAAGCGGTTCGGGAGGCAAAGGAATTCACCAGCTGGGCGAATCCGAATACCGAATACGAAAACGCTCTTACGGAATTTACGCGTGCCACATTGGACCGGCGCAGAAGGAATCGATTCCTCTCCGATTTCGGAGAATTCCAGCGAAGAGTCTCGCGAATTGGCATGTTCAACAGCATCTCGCAGACCCTTCTTAAACTGACAGCACCAGGGGTGCCTGATATCTATCAGGGAAATGAGCTCTGGGATTTCAGCCTCGTCGATCCTGATAACCGGAGAGCAGTGGATTACGACCGCCGACAGCAGTGCCTTAATCAGTTGATTGCCTCGCGCAAAGGGGCACCCCAGCAGCAGGCTACTGAGTTGCAGCGCCTCATCGGCTCTCTTGAAGATGGCAAGGCCAAGCTGTTCGTGACCTGGATGACCCTCTGCTACCGACAAGAACATTCCGACCTGTTTAGCAAAGGTGCGTATACAGCCCTTGTAGCGCGAGGCTCTCGCGCCGAACACGTATGTGCGTTCGCGCGGCATACCGCTGACGAGGCAGTCGTGGTTGCTGTCCCTCGGCTCTGTGCCACTCTCCTGGCCGAGAAGCGCGACGCTCCCATTGGTCACGAGGTCTGGGGTGATACCCGAATTGAATTGCCAACCGAGCTTGCTGATTTTTCCTTTCGGAATGTCTTCGGCGGCGAAAATGTGAAGCAGCCCGATTCTTCAGGCGCACTGCAACTAGGCGACATCTTTGAGTTCTTTCCCGTCGTCCTTTTGTGTTCTGAAACCGAGCCTAGTCATGCTACGTGATAAAAGCTGCCAAGAATCATTCCGAATACAAGATGAGTAACGATCACAGAGATGGGCGTCGGCCAACCATAATTTAAGGCCAGAAATCCGGGCGGTTCGAGCATACGATTGGCGCTAGGTCCATGCCGTTCACTAGCCATTCGAGGATGAAAACCTGGCATGAGCGAGACGACGACGGCAAGAAGCACTAAAGCGTGGCCCAGTCCAATAATAGCTCCAATCCACCAGGTCGCCCGCTCAAGCGATTCGAAGATCAAGACGTACAAAAGAGAGAAGACCCAGCCGTTGAGGACATGGAACAAAAATCCGTAGACTTTGGCGCGGTCGCGATCCGGTGTGAACAGAGTACCCATCATGTACGGCAAGTTCATGCGCGTAAGGCCAAGCGCCTGACTGCCATCCAGCAAGATCGAAACTGCGAGCGTAGCCAGGAAACCCCATAAAAGCCAACTTCCCAGGCTCATACGGCCACCTCCGTTTGATCAGATTGGGCAGCATCTTTCGATCGATGAGCGAGTTGCTCAGCACCCTCCTCGCGTTCACGCAGCGACAACGCCGCGCTTACCAAGCCGACGTGCGTGAATGCCTGGGGAAAATTTCCAAGAGCATCGCCCGTCGCGGGGTCAATTTCTTCGCCGTACAGACCGATGTCGTTCTGATAACCGAGGAGATCGCGAAATAGTCTGTGAGATTCATCAATGGAACCGCCTCCGAGGGCCAAGTACTCCGCTTCCCAAAAGCTGCAAATTGCAAACGCGCCCTCTGGGGGATCAGTTCGATAACGGTAAATCAATTCGTTGCCGGCTCCCAATTCGCGTCGTAAGAGCCGGTAAGTGCTCTTCATGCGGCTGGAATCGGCTTTTTCGAATCCGTACCACGACAGCGATAGTAGGCAAGCATCCAAGCCATCGCCGTCGAGCGTGCTGACATAGCTTTTTAAGCGGGGATTCCATGCACGCTTGCAGAGTTGTTCGCGAATAGCTTCACGGTGCCGCCGAAATTCGTCTACAGGAACGTTCTTCACGAAATCGCGCTCGGCCAGCGAAATCAGACGGTCTAGAGCTGTCCAACACAACAGCCGGGAGTGGGTGTGATTTTGCCTTTCGCCGCGCGGTTCCCATATACCTTCGTCGGGACAGTCCCAGTGTTTGACTACATAATTCCCAAACCCGACCAGGGCCTTCTGCGTTTCCCGGTCGAAACTGCCGCCATGAAAGCAGTATTGAGCTGCGGCATCGAGCACCTCACCGTACACGTCCAGTTGTAGCTGATTCCGTGCAGCGTTTCCCACGCGTACAGGCCGCGAATCTGCATAACCACGTAAGTAATCCAGAGTGCGTTCTGCAGGCGCGGATCCGCCATAAACGTCGTACATGATCCGAAGCTCGGGACGCGTGCGGCGCGTGGCCATCAGCATCCAATCCATGAAATCAGCGGCCTCTTCCCGATAGCCGAGGCCGAGCAGGGCGCGAATGGTAAGCGACGCGTCCCGCAGCCAACAGTAGCGATAGTCCCAATTAAGGTCGCCGCCCGGGCGCTCTGGCAGGGAAGTGGTGGATGCGGCCACAATAGCGCCCGACGGTGCATAAGCCAGAAGCTTCAAAGCCAGAGCGCTGCGAACTACAGCGTCGCGATAAGGACCGCGGTATTCGGTGCGGTCTGCCCACTGTTGCCACCACTCTACGGAGCGCGCGATGCTCTCGCCAATGGATTTGCCCAACACGGGCAGGATCGCCGGTGACTCTTCCGAGTAGGTGAACGAGAACTGAAGGGTTTCGCCGGCATGCAAGGTCACTCGACCGCTCACACGATGCTCTTCAATCGCCAGCGGCACATTACAACGGAGCCAGTAGACACATCCACCGGAGTGAATCTGGATGCCCAGTTTCCCGAAATCCCTTGTCGATAGAGGCGTCAGTCCGTAGCGTGCTCGCGGGCAAAAATCGATGTCGAACTCGACGGAACCGAACAAGCATTCCACTTGCCGTACGAGATGGTGATCAGGGACGAAAGCCGTTCTCTTGTACTCCTCCGAAGAGACCGGCATCAAGTCCGTAAGCACAGCTGATCCATCTGAGACCTTGAAGGTAGTCTGCAGCACGTTAGTGTTCTTTATGTACTTTCGCTCAACCGAGTAAGGCTGCACCGGGCCTATGCGCCAATGTCCACCTCTGTCCGTATCCAGCAGAGACGCGAAGATGGCTGGGCTGTCATATCGAGGCCAGCACAGCCAATCGAGAGAGCCGTCTTTGGAGATCAGAGCTGCGGAACGGCAATCACCGATGATGCCGTAGTCCTGAATGGCAGCTTGTCGCAGCGGCGAACCCGCGCTCTGAGCGTTCGAAGCGCCCCGGTCGCGGGAGTTAAAAGCTGGTGTGGTATTTGCCATCAATCGCAAAGCCACCGTTCTCGTCCCGCGTTACGCTTGTAGACCAGCGTTTGTTGAACTGGTACTCACCTTGAATAATCTCGCGCTGCGTGGACGTCACATCGGTAGCAAAAGTGAACAAGAAGCTTCTCGTTACCCGCTTCTGAAAGGCGATGCGTGCACCTGGATTGGGATCATTTCCGCCGAGTGTAGGGTCGATCGACAAGCTGGAAAGCCCCGCCAGTTTCTGAATGCCACCACTAACTTGGCTCGCTACTCCTTTTGCGATGAGGGAACTGGCGCCAAAATTCGAGGGAGAGGCGGCGGCTTGCTCGGTTGTCTCTCCGCGAGCAATCAGGTTAATGATATCGGCGGTCGGCAAGGTGGGATCCGAAACGTAGTTGGTGCGCATCTTGTCGATGGGACCTACGAAATTCAGGCTTAAATTGTATTGATTGATCGTTGTGGTCAGCACGACGTTGAGTACTGGCTCAGTGCGAGCCGGGTTCGAGAATTCAATGATCCCTCGTTGAATCTGGTAACGATTGTTCATCAGGAAAATCTCACCACCCGACAGCTCCGTGCGTCCCACGATTACGGGGTCTGCCGCGGTTCCGATAACGCGCAGATCGGCACGTCCCTGGACGTTGACCGTACTGCTGGTAAGGTTCAGGTTCGTAGAGGACCGCACGGCAACATTCAACTTCATGTTGTTGAGCAGATCGCTGGTGCTGGGTGTGCTCTCGGTGCCAGTTTGGAATTGGCTGGCCAATCCCGCCAGATCGAAGTTCTGAGTGAAGCCGAGACTGTCAATGGTAACTTTACCGTCCAGCGTGGAAGCACTACTGTTGCCAACCAGATTGAGTCCGCTATCGAAGACTACTCGCACTGCATCCTGATAGCGGATGCGCACGCTCTTTGCATTGAGCACCACGTTCATCTGCAACTGCGGACGATATCCAATCAAACCGGTAGCCGAGATCTGGCCACCTCCCGCTTTGCCGGTGAGTTGGGTGATTCGCACCTGGTCATTGTTGATGTCGAGCGTTCCATTTAAGTTCTCGACGCCCACAGGGGCGTCTGGAGTGTGGAGGTTCACATTCTGCACACGCACTTGACCTTGCACCACGGGCCGGCCGCCAGCTTTCGTGCCTTTCACATTTAATAGCAACTTGCCGGAGCTTTGCAGGTCAGATTGAAAGAATTTGAGAAGTTGCATGTCGACGACACCATTGGCGGTGAGAGTGACAGGAGCATTACCGCGCAACGGCATTTGTCCCTGCAACTGCAGGCGACTATCGGTTCCGGCAATTTCGGTCGGCTCCAGCGCGACTACTGAGTTGGCATAATGAACCTGAATGGGACGGGTATTTCCAATCTCTAACTGCTGGTAACTGGCCTTCAAAGTAGGAATGACAAGCTCAGCACGAAGCTGATCTCGGTTCTTCAGAGGCCCCTCCAGCGAACCGTGCATTTCAATTTGACCCGTTGGCGAGTTCGTCTTGACTGGCATATAGAGCGCAACAAGACCCTCAATGGGAATCGCTCGGGTATCGAAGGTCGCTTTGGTGTAGTAGCCGTCGGTAAGTCTTACAGAAGCCCGAGCTTGGATGACTGATTGTGCAACCTCGGAATCGAGCGTGAGATTCGCAGTCTCGTTCGCGACATTCAATTCGGCTTTTATTTCTGACACTGCTGCTTGACGTATTTGCAGCTTCGGTATGTGCATTTCCGCAACAAGTTGAGGATCGTCGAGCGTGCCATGTCCGCTGGCAGAAGCAGTAAGCAAACCAGCCACCTGTAGGTTCCGCTCCTGCACGGGTTCCAGGCGTGCCAGGTCGATTCCTGGAACGGTGAGCTGAATTTCATACGCCTTGGTCTTCGGATAGATGATGCCCGTGAGCCTGGCATTCCCCGCCGACGTGCTGGCGTTCAGTTCGGAGTTGACGGCGCTTCCATTCCCGTTGAATGTCAAAGACAATTCTTTTAGAGGTTGCCCGTACACGCGCGCTTGATTCAGACGCACAGAACCACTGCCCACCGGATTCAACTGTGATCCTCGGACCGACACATCAGCTGAGAGATTCCCCGAGATCGGATAATTTAGATTCGCAAGCTGTAGCAGCTGTGCTATCGCTAGACCTCGCGATGTGAGCTGCACGTTTAGAGGACCGGATGAGAGATAGTTCCAATCAGATAGTCCTACACTAAGAGCAAAAGCTACATATCCCTGGCGGGCATTCACCAACGAACCGTTTTGCAGAGATACACCGGACTTGGTCGCCTGTAGGTCGCCGCGTAAGCTTTGCCACTTCGAATTCGCATATTGGAGGTTATGTCCCGCAATGCGGCCCTTGATTTGTGGGCTTTCTTTCGTTCCTGTAACGCTTGCTTGCAGATCGGCCATACCTGCCAGGTTGACTGTCGAGGCATTCTTCTTCCCACCAGCAGAAGTCCCACCTGAAGCGTTTTTCAAAGCAGCAACAAGACTATCCAACTCGCGCAAGTCCGCAGCGCGAGCCTGAAGATTTAAATTGAGACGTTGCCCAGCCGTGCCATTAACCGCTATGCGCGTGGCCGGCGTGGTTAGAAGGGTATTCGTGATCCCGACTACTCCGGATGGGCCATCGTAGGTAACGTGAACCGCACCATTCAGGGGAACAGTTGTGGCCCCCATTTGGGCACTTTTGATTGCGCCTCGCAGAGAAAAGTCAGAACGCGCTCTCAGCGTCTGAATACTGCCGACCCACGAGGCATCGGCTGTTCCCGTTACAGTTCCTGAGACTGGAAGCTGGCGGATGCTTCCGGAGCGGAGCGCAGACTTCATGCCATCCAGAGAGATGGCCTCAAGTGATGCTTGCGCTTTCGACACGGGCGTCGAATCCAGCTTGCGCATGTTCAAGTCGGCTGTCACCCGTCCGCCAAGCAACTCGACCGCTATGTGATGCGCCTGCAAGTTTCCGTTCGCTAGCTGAAACTGGCCTCGCAAATTACTCAACTTTGTATGAAGTTGCGGTGAGTCGACGACAAGCTCGCGGCTGGCCATCTGCCCATCCATTACAACGCTACGCAGCATAGGGATCGCAGGTTCATATTGGTAACGCAAGCCGCCCGTCAGCGACACCTCTCCGCTTGGCAGCGAGGCACTGCTAAGGGCAGAGCGAAAGTCCTGCGGATACACGGCAATCCGGTACTTTCCTTCGGCTCGTGGGTTGCTGAAGTCGTGCAAGGTTCCGTCCAGCTGGAATGACGAGCGAGCTACGCGCAGGATTAAAGGCTTGAACTGAAACTCATTACGGCTTGCTGTAAAACTCGCGCTCAACTCGTGCGGTAGCGGCTTCAGCGTACCGTATTCCAGGTGACCGTCGCGGTAGGAAAGTGAGCCGTCGTAACGATCTCCCGCAATCGCGGACTTTACTTCTAGCTGCAGGTCATGCAGATCAGCGTTGACTGGAGTCTTGACGTCGTTGTAGTAGACCTCGCCGCCTGTTAAGAGAACGTGTCGAATGCCAAGATCGAATAGGTCTGTAGATTGGCTGTTGTTCTTCTTTGGCGGGGTCGGCAGGTTAGTCATCCCGTCCTTCTTTGTACGGACTCTCGCCACCGGATGACGGAGGATGATTTCATTAAGATCGACCTTCTTCTTAAGGAAAGAAACAATCTTCAAACGCACTGTAAGCTGATCCGCAGTGAGAAGCGGTTGAGTTCCGGCAGCTTCCGTGCCGTGAATGACAATTCCGTATGCATCGGCCGTAAGTGCGGAGAGATGAAAGTTAAAGTTATTGATCTCGACCTGGCCGCCAATCGCCTCGCTTGCCTGCTGCTGAATTTTGCTTAGAAGAAAACCGTGGAACCACCGGCTCCGGAGCGTCACAAAGCCCACCAGCGTGAGGCTGGCCACAATAATGACAACGATCAGCGCTATCCAGCCGAGTTTCTTTTTTGACGCCATAAGCACACCTAAAATCTAGAAAGCCTGCCCTAAAGTGATGAAGAATTGAGTCCGCTTTAGCCCGGGTATCGGATTCAAGTTCCGGCCTATATCAATGCGGATGGGTCCTACCGGAGTGGCATAACGCAATCCAACTCCTACGGTGTTGGTGTAATTGTTTACGAAGTCGCTCAGGTTTATCGCGCGATAGACGTTACCGCCGTCATAAAAAACTGCGCCGCCCAGTCCCTGTTTAATCCCAAGCGGGAACCGCAATTCAGAATTGGCCACGAACAATAGATTTCCACCTACCGGCACCTGGAGGTTGACGCACGTGCTGGGCACTGCCGGGTTGCTGCAGGCTGGAACGGTGCGCTGCGGTCCTGCTCCGTTAATCGGAAATCCCCGCAGTGTGGTCTCGCCGCCAGAGAAGAACCGTTCGCTGGTCGGCACTAAACTTCCCGCAAATGACTTCAGCAAACCGAGCGTGATCCGATTGGCCCACACTAGGCCGCTTAATGGATGATAGTAAGAGCTCTGTCCCAGCAAACGGGCGAAATTTGCGCTGGAACCAATCGCTTTCGGAGTGATTCCCAGGTCAAGAGTTTCGTAAAAACCCTTATGTGCGTCCAGTGGCTTATCGCGAGTATCGCGAATCCAGGTTCCTGACAACGTCGAGAGTCGTACGTGAGTATCTTCCGGAAGTACCAGACCCGGAATGGTGAGGTCCGAAAGCACCGTACGGCGGAATCGGTATCGGAGCTGTATTCGTCGAGTTTGATCCTTATTAAGGGGCTTTTCCAGTTGCCATGAGGCCTCGCCTAGCCGCGCAGCAAACACCGGGTTTTCCGTGTTGCGCTCTATCGAAATACTGGTCAGGGAGTTCCAACTGGAGTACCTGAAATGCGGGTCGACATAGCTGGTCACCAAACGTTGATCCAGCCGCGACATCAACGCTGACACCGACCATGACTCACCCAATCCGCGCATATTGTTGCGGGTGTACTCAACCGATCCGCGTGGACTGACGAATGTATTTTCATTCGCTGTGAAGTTCGCCCCACCGGTACTGACTGGTGGCAATCCGGGAACTGCAATGGTGCCCGACGGGAGATTTCCGCCGCGCCTCGCGATCTCTAAACCAAAGCCGTAGGTAAGAGTATTCCTCTTGGCCTCGTGTACCTGAACAAGCACATCTTCATCCGGTTGATCTGTTATTGGCCGGCGTGCGTCGACGTTGGTCCAATCGAAAATGCCTAACTTATAGAGCTCGCTCTCTGCCTTGAGCATGTTTCCCTGACTTAAAGGAGATTCGCGAGGGATGTTCGCAGTCTTGGATATGAGTGCTGGACGCGTATCGCGTCGGCCGAGAAGAACCACATCGTTTACGTGAACCTGCTGCTTCTCTGTGATGTCGTAAGTAATATCCACTCGCGTGGGATCGTTCGGATCTCGCGTGACCTTGGAGTCGAACTCGGCATTGAGAAAGCCTCGATCCAGGTAAGCAGCCATGACGTTACTGCGATCGCCTGCAAGACTCTTGGGCGAAAACGGCTGGCCGGGTCTCAACTTGAAACCACCCGAAGGTGCAAGAACACTGCCAGGCACCTGGGTATTCCCATGAAGCGTCAGGTTATCGACGATGGTCTGCGGCCCCTCCGTAATCTGAAAAGTGACGAAGATCTTTGGTTCACGGTCGACCACATCAGGTTCTACTTTCACATCTTCATAACCTCGGTCCTTGTAAAACGCGGTGATGCTCTTAATGCTCTGTGCAAGGAGCTTTTCACTAAACTTGCCTTTGGAGAAGAACCGGTGGGGCTTCACCGCCACGATCGGCTCTAGATCGTCCTCATCGATATGACGATTTCCGCGAAAGTTAACTTCCTGGACGCTGTGCCTCCGTTGTTTGTCGATGTTGTAAACAAGCGTGACTTTATCAGGTTCGTTGCGGAAGGTGGTGGTTACCTTGACATCGAAATATCCCTTTTTCTGGAAAAAATCGGCAAGATTTTGCTGTCCTTCATCCACCAGGTCGCTATCTACAGTTCGCTCAGAATATATCGGGATTAATTGTTTCTTCCTGCGTCCTCCGAGGAAGGGGAAAACCGAGAGTTTCGCTCCCGTAACATCTATATTCACCACTGGTCCCTCGTTCGCCCGGATGAAAACGTCAGCGCGGTTTGTACTGGGATCGTATTCGGAATGGTCGAAGTCGACACGGCTAGCGAGCCGCCGGTGGCTCGCCAGATCGCGTCGTATGAGCCCCACGGCCGCATT
>Ga0068854_100000882_pt1 | contig 18021 bp, 19 predicted proteins | sample KBSCornC42_FD_66590 | JGI IMG/M metagenome (GOLD analysis project Ga0068854, IMG submission 66590) | Corn rhizosphere microbial communities from Kellogg Biological Station, Michigan, USA - KBS Corn C4-2 | ecosystem: Host-associated > Plants > Roots > Rhizosphere > Soil ... | reverse complement strand
GCGCGCGGCGACGTGCTCTACGTCGGCAAGGCGCGGGTGCTGAAGAACCGCGTGGCCAACTACACCCAGGTCGACCGGCTCTCCAACCGGCTGCGGCGGATGGTCAGCCAGACCCGCTCCATGACCATCGTCACGACCAATAGCGAGGCCGAGGCGCTGCTGCTCGAGGCGCAGCTGATCAAGCGCTATCGTCCGCCCTACAATGTGCTGCTGCGCGACGACAAAAGCTTCCCTTTCATCCTGCTCCGTTCCGATCACGCCTTCCCGCGGATCATGAAGCACCGCGGCGCACGGCGGGCCAAGGGCAACTACTACGGCCCGTTCGCCAGCGCCGGGTCGGTCAACACCACGATCAACGCGCTGCAGAAGCTGTTCCTGCTGCGGAGCTGCAACGACGGCTTCTTCAGCCGCCGCGACCGGCCGTGCCTGCTTTACCAGATCAAGCGCTGCTCGGCGCCCTGCGTCGGGCGGATCGACCAGGCGGGCTATGCCGAGCTGGTCGAGGAAACGCGCGATTTCCTCGGCGGCAAGTCGAGCGCGGTGCAGCGCAAGATCGAAGCGCAGATGGCTCAAGCCGCGCAGGACCTCGACTTCGAGCGCGCGGCGATGCTGCGCGACCGCTTGCGCGCGGCGACCGCGATCCAGGGCAGCCAGGCGATCAACGCCGCGGGCATCGCCAGCGCCGACATCTTCGCGCTGGCGAGCAAGGGCGGGCAGATCGGTATCCAGGCGTTTTTCATCCGCGGCGGGCAGAACTGGGGCCACCGCGCATTCTTCCCCAGCCACACCGAGGGGCTGAGCGAAGAGGAAGTACTGACCAGCTTTCTCGCCCAGTTCTATGAGGAAGTGCCCCCGCCGAAGTGCATCCTGCTCGACCGCGAGCTGCCCGAGGCGGCGCTGCTCGCCGAGGCGCTGGCGGAAGGCGCAGGGGGCAAGGTCGACGTCTCGGTCCCGCAGCGCGGCGATCGCCGCCGGCTGATGGAGCAGGCGCGGCGCAACGCGGTCGAGGCGCTCGACCGGCGGCTCGCCGAAAGCGGGACCAAGGCGAAAATCTTGCGCGAGGTGGCCGAGTTCTTCGAGCTGTCCGACGTCCCCGAGCGGATCGAGATCTACGACAACAGCCACATCCAGGGCAGCAATGCACTGGGCGCGATGGTCGTTGCCGGAGCCGAGGGGTTCGTGAAGGGCCAGTACCGCAAGTGGAACATCCGCCACGCCGCGACCGACGACGATTTCGCGATGATGCGCGAGGTGATGTCGCGCCGCTTCGGCCGGGCGATGGAGGAGGACCCGGAGCAGAAGAGCGGGACCTGGCCCGACCTGGTGCTGATCGACGGCGGCAAGGGCCAGGTCTCGTCGGTGCGCGAGACGCTGCTCGAACTCGGCATCGACGAAGTCCCACTGGTCGGCATCGCCAAGGGGCCGCACCACGGGCGCGAGGGGCGCGAGGTGTTCCACTTCCCCGACGGACGCGAGAAGACGCTGCCGCCGAACTCGCCGGTGCTGTTCTATCTCCAGCGGCTGCGCGACGAAGTCCATCGCTTCGCCATCGGCGCACACCGGGCCAAGCGCAGCCGCGCGATCCAGGCCAGCCCGCTCGACGAGATTCCGGGGATCGGCCCGGCGCGCAAGCGGGCGCTGCTGCTGCATTTCGGGACCGCGGGCAAAGTGAGGGCGGCCGCACTCGACGATCTCCAGCGCGCGCCGGGGGTCAGCGCGGCGGTCGCGCAGGCAGTTTATGATTTCTATCACCCTTCGGGGTAAGCTGGCGGGGTAAGGGAGGGAGGCCATGGTCCGCATGCTCATCGCCGCGCTGGCGCTTGCCGCCGCCGCGCCCGCGTCCGCCGCGCCGGTTCCGGTGCGCGTCGTGTGGGACGGCAACGACGCGGTCGGCGCGGTTCTGGTCAACCGGGTGCGCGGGCTGATCGCGGGATCGGCCGACAAGCGCGAAGTGCTTGACCAGGAGCGCGGGCTGGCGGTGCTGGTGCAGACCATCGACCCGGCCACCGAGTTTGCCACCGGGCTCGGCCGCAAGCCGCAGATGACCGTCTATTCGCTGGTCATCAACGTTCGCCCCGGCGACGGCTCGGCGGATACGTTCGCCACCGCCGCGCTCGGCTATTGCGCGTTCCCCGACATCGCCTCGTGCTCGCGCGAGATCGTCGATGCGATCGACGAGGAGATCGCCAAGCGCAAGCTGGGCTGATCGTGCCTAGTTGGGCCAGGCGTTGGGCAGGGGCTCGGCGAATCGTTCGAGCCAGGCGCCGTGGGCATGGGCGACGCCGAGCTGGAGGCGCTGCTCGCCGCCGGGCCAGTAGCGCACGGTCAACTCGTGGTGATGGACGGTGCGGTTGGCCTCGAGCGCGACCCATGCCAGCGGACGTTCGGGCGTGGCGCGCGCACCGGCCGCCTCCATCGCCGCGGTGACGCGGGCCTGCTGCTCGGCGGGGACGTACTGCCAGACGATCGAGTGCATCAGCAGCCGGGTGGTGCCTTCGGCCTGCGGCTTGCCCAGCTGGGCCTCGACGAAGTCGGCAGCGTTGGCTTGGACGAGGTCGGGCTTGCGCGCCTTGGCCGCAGTAACCGCCGCGTCCATCCGCGAGAAGCGGACGCGGTGCTCGGGCCAGATGTAGGCCTTGAGCCGCAGCGCCTGGTCGGAATCGGTCAGGTCGACCGGCGCGACGTCGCAGCCCTTGAGCGATGCGATCTCGATCCGGCGATCGGGCGGCGGCGGTCCGCGCCACTCGGGGGTGAAGCTCAACGCGCCGGGTTCCGGCCCGATCGAAACGCCGCCGAGGTCGTAGCGGTAGCGGTCGATCATCAGGTTGATCCCCGCGCTCGACCCGATCTCGAGGCATTCGAACCGCGGCGGCAGGCCCTGTTCGGCCAGCCACAGCATGGCGACGATGAAGTTCGACGAGCGCCCGGCCTCGTTGGTCTGCGGCGGCCCGTCGAGCCAGGGCAACAGCTCGGCCTCGCGCCGGGCGATGACCTCCCCGATCACCGCGGCATCATCGGCCGGCTCGCCGCGGTAGATCGTGTCGAGCGCCGGTTCGCCGCCCTTGAGGTGAAGCGCGTGCAGCGCTCCCGCGACGCGCAGCGGCAGGGCGTCGGCCAGCGGCGGCCCCGACCACGCGCGCACCCGGCGCAACAGCTCGCCGCCCTGGCTACCCGAGAGGAGGTCGCGCACCGCCTCGACCACCCGCGCGGTAATCGGGGCGTCGTTGGCGCGGCAGTAGAGCGACTGGTTGTGAAAGGCGTCGGCGACTGCGCTGCCGCCGGCCTGGTACAGCGTCTGCGGGCGGTAGCGCTCCTCGGTCGTCATCGCTTCAGCCTCCCGGTTGCCCTTTGCGGCACCGGACCGTAAGGGCCGCGGGCCATGGCGCGCGCGCTCACTTTTGCCGTTCCCAAGGGGCGTATCCTCGACGAGGCGCTGCCCCTGATGGCGCGCGCCGGAATCGTGCCCGAAGCCGGGTTCCACGACAAGGCCAACCGTGCGCTGTCGTTCGCTTGCGAGGGCACCGACATGCGGATCATACGGGTCCGCGCCTTCGACGTGGCGACGTTCGTCGCCCATGGCGCGGCGCAAGCCGGGATCGTCGGCTCCGACGTAATCGACGAATTCGCCTATGCCGACCTCTATGCCCCGGTCGATCTCGACATCGGTCATTGCCGCCTGTCGGTGGCCGAGCCGCGCGAGGGCGCCGGGCTGGAATCGGCGAGCCACGCCCGGGTCGCGACCAAGTATCCGAACCTGACCCGCCGCCACTTCGAGAAGCTCGGCATCCAGGCCGAATGCGTCAAGCTCAACGGAGCGATGGAGCTGGCGCCGTCGCTGGGGCTGGCCGAGCGGATTGTCGATCTGGTCTCCAGCGGGCGGACCCTGGCGGAGAACGGCCTGGTCGAAACCAGCCGGATCATGCCGGTCTCGGCGCGGCTGATTGTCAACCGCGCCGCGCTCAAGACCGACCCCCGGCTGTCCGAGCTGATCGACCGCTTCCGCGCGCTCGCGACCGCGCCGCAGGCGGCCTGATGCGCCGCCTCGACACGCGCGAACCCGGCTTCGCCGCGGCCTTCGACCGCTTGGTCCGCGACCGGCGCGAAAGCGACGAGGACGTCGCGCGCGACGTTGCAGACATTCTCAACGACGTCCGCGTCGGCGGTGACGAGGCGGTCGGGGAATATACCGAGCGCTTCGACAAGCACGTTCTTGGCGACGAGTGGCAAGTCTCCCGCGAAGCTTGTGCCGAGGCCTTCGAAGCTCTCGACCCGACGCTGCGCGCGGCGCTCGAGCTGGCCGCCAAGCGCATCCGCGCGTTCCACGAGGGCCAGCTTCCCGCCGACCGCGACGAGACCGACAAGGCCGGCGTGCGCATGGGGGCGAAGTGGCGCCCGGTCGACGCCGCCGGTCTTTATGTCCCGGGCGGGCGCGCGGCTTATCCCTCGTCGCTGCTGATGAACGCGATCCCGGCCAAAGTCGCGGGGGTCGAGCGGCTTGCGGTGGTGACTCCGACGCCGAAGGGCGCGGTCAACCCGCTGGTGCTCGCCGCGGCGCACCTCGCCGGGGTCGACGAGGTCTGGCGGATCGGCGGCGCCCAGGCGATCGCCGCACTTGCTTACGGCACCAGGCGGATCGCCCCGGTCGACGTGATCGTCGGCCCGGGCAACGCCTGGGTTGCCGAGGCCAAGCGCCAGCTGTTCGGCGTGGTCGGGATCGACATGGTCGCCGGGCCGAGCGAAATCCTGGTCATCGCCGACGGCGCCAACGATCCCGAATGGATCGTCGCCGACTTGCTCAGCCAGGCCGAGCACGATCCCGCCGCGCAGTCGATCCTGATCACCGACGACCCCGGCTTCGCCGACCGCGTCGCCGACCTCATCGGGGTCGAACTGGCGCTGCTGCTGACCGCCAAGGTCGCCAAGGCGAGCTGGGACGAGCACGGCACGATCATCGTCGTCGCCAGCCTCGACGAGGCCCCGGCGCTGGCCAACCGCCTCGCCGCCGAGCACGTCGAGCTGGCGGTGGCCGACCCCGAGCCGCTTTTTGCGCGCATCCGCCATGCCGGGAGTGTGTTCCTCGGGCGTAATTGCCCGGAGGCGATCGGCGACTATCTGGCTGGCCCCAACCACGTCCTCCCGACCGGCCGCCGCGCGCGGTTTGCCTCCGGCTTGTCGGTGCTCGATTTCATGAAGCGGACCAGCTTCATCGAAATGGGCGAGGGCGCGCTCGAAACGATCGGCCCCGCGGCGATCGCGCTGGCCGAGGCCGAGGGGCTCGGTGCCCACGCGCGCTCGATCGAAGTGAGGCTCGGAATATGAAGCCGCGCGCGCAAGCCCGTTCTGCCGCCCGCCTTTCCGCGGTCCAGGCGCTCTACCAGCTCGACATGGAAAAGCCGACGCTGGCGCGGCTGCTCGACGAGTTCCACCAGCATCGCCTCGGGGCCGAGATCGAGGACGCGCAATACGCCGAGGCCGACGCCGCGTTCTTCGACGACCTCGTGAAAGGTGTCGACGCGCGCCGCGACGAGCTTGACGCACTATTGGGCGACCGCTTGGCCGAGGGCTGGTCGCTGGCCCGGCTCGACCGGACGATGCTCCAGATTCTCCGCGCCGGCGCTTACGAGCTGCTCGCGCGCGCCGACGTGCCGACCGGCGCGGTGATCGGCGAATATCTCGACGTGACCCACGCCTTCTTCGAGCCGCGCGAGGCCAAGTTCGTCAACGGCGTGCTGGACGCGGTGGCCAAGGCGGTGCGACACTAGCCGGGGCATGAACCCCGAGCTGTCCTTCATCGCCGCGTTGCGGGCGCTGGCCGATCACCCGGCGGCAAGGGGCCTCGAAGACGACTGCGCGGTGCTGGAGATCGGCTCCGAGACGCTGATCCTCACGCACGACATGATGGTCGAGGGGGTGCACTGGTTGCCGCATCAGGACCCGGCGGACATTGCCTGGAAGCTGGTCGCGGCGAACCTGTCCGATCTCGCGGCCAAGGGCGCCGAGCCACTGGGTGTGCTGCTCGGCTACAGTCTAGGCAGCGACGACTTGCGCTTCGCCGACGGCTTGCGCGAAGTGCTCGCGGCTTACGACGTGCCTTTGCTGGGCGGCGACACGGTGGGCGGTGGGGTTACGCAAGCGCACGGGATTACGGCGATCGGCCGGGCGACCCACCGGCCGGTCCCGTCGCGAAGCGGAGCCGCCGAGGGCGACGCAGTCTGGATCACCGGGCCGGTCGGGGGAGCGATGCTCGGCCTTTCGATGTTGCAGAGCGGTCTCACCGGCGATCATTCGGCTTTCACCCGGCCGAGACCCTTGCTCGGGGAAGGTCGCGCGCTCGCCCCGCATGTCACGGCGATGATGGACGTATCCGATGGCCTGTTGCTCGACGCTGCTCGGCTCGCAGCCGCCAGCGCAGTGACGCTCGCGCTCGACCGCGCGGCGGTCCCGCTGGCCGATGGAGTCGCCGCCGCGGGGCGCGCCGACGAGGCCTTGCGCTGGGGCGAGGACTTCCAACTGCTCTTCACCCTGCCGGCCGGCGTCGAACCGCCGATTGCGGGTCACTGCATTGGGCGAGCGATCGCGGCGGAGCAATCTCCCGTCTTGCTCGACAACGCGCCGCCGGACCCCGACCAGCCGCTCGGCTATCTTCACACCCCATCCGCCTAAAGGCTTGCCAGCGGGCGATTCGCTCCTATAGCCGGCGCGAATTCCGGCCCCGCCCGCGCGGGGCCGCTGCATAATGCGCCCGCACAAATCCGGGCAAGTTCGGGGGACAGATCGCCGTGAATCTCGTAACCATCGCCATCGCGCTCGGCCTGCTGGCCGTGCTCTACGGCTTCGTAACCAGCCGCCAGGTGCTCGGCGCCAGCGCCGGAACCGACAAGATGCAGGAGATCGCGGCCGCGATCCAGGAAGGCGCTCAAGCTTATCTGCGGCGGCAGTACTCGACGATCGCGATCGTCGGCGTGGTCGTCGCCGTGCTGGTCGCGTACTTCCTCGGGACGATCTCGGCGGTAGGCTTCGTGATCGGCGCAATCCTTTCGGGGGTCGCCGGGTTCATCGGGATGAACATCTCGGTTCGCTCCAACGTCCGCACCGCCGCGGCGGCCCAGACCGGGCTGCAGGCCGGCCTGACGCTGGCGTTCCGCGCGGGTGCGATCACCGGCATGCTGGTCGCCGGCCTCGCCCTGCTCGGCATCTCGGTATTCTATTGGTACCTGACAGGTCCGGGCGGCTACACCGTTGGCGGCGAGGACCGCACGGTGGTCCAGGCGCTGACCGCGCTGGCCTTCGGCGCCTCGCTGATCTCGATCTTCGCGCGTCTCGGCGGCGGCATCTTCACCAAGGCGGCCGACGTCGGCGCCGACCTCGTCGGCAAAGTCGAGGCCGGCATCCCCGAGGACGATCCACGCAACCCGGCGGTCATCGCCGACAACGTCGGCGACAACGTCGGCGACTGCGCCGGCATGGCCGCGGACTTGTTCGAGACCTACGTCGTCACCGTCGGCGCGACGATGGTGCTGACCGCGTTGCTGCTCAAGGGCTCGCCGCTGCTTGGTGCGATGATGGCGCTGCCGCTGCTGATCGGCGGCGTGTGCATCGTCACTTCGATCATCGGGACCTACTTCGTCCGCCTGGGCAATTCGACGAACGTCATGGGGGCGATGTACAAGGGCTTCGGGGTTACCGCGTTCCTTTCCATCCCGGCGATCTGGTGGGCGATGAGCTACGCGCTGGGCGGCGATCTCAACACTCCGATCCGCGCCGCGACCGAGGGCGGCGGGTATACTGGAATGGACTTGTTCTGGTGCGCGATGCTCGGCCTCGCGATCACCGGCCTGATCATCTGGATCACCGAGTATTACACCGGGACGAACTACCGCCCGGTGCGCTCGATCGCCAAGGCTTCGGTCACCGGTCACGGCACCAACGTCATCCAGGGCCTCGCGGTGAGCCTCGAATCGACCGCGCTGCCGACGCTGGTGATCTGCGCGGGCATCATCGGCGCCTTCCAGCTCGCCGGTTTGATGGGCATCGCCTACGCCGCGACCGCGATGCTTGCGCTGGCCGGTGTGGTGGTGGCGCTCGACGCCTACGGGCCGGTCACCGACAATGCCGGCGGCATCGCCGAGATGGCCGGGCTCGACGACAGCGTGCGCGAGAAGACCGACTTGCTCGACGCGGTCGGGAACACGACCAAGGCGGTGACCAAAGGATATGCGATCGGTTCGGCGGGCCTCGGCGCGCTGGTACTGTTCGCGGCGTTCACCACCGACTTGCGCGAGTTCTTCCCCGACCTCACGGTCAACTTCAGCCTCGAGAATCCATACGTGATTGTCGGGCTGCTGCTCGGCGCGCTGCTGCCGTACCTGTTCGGGGCGATGGGCATGACCGCGGTCGGCCGCGCGGCGGGCGATGTCGTCATCGACGTCCGCGAGCAGTTCAAGAACAACCCGGGCATCATGGATTACACGTCGAAGCCCGACTACGCGCGGACCGTCGACCTCGTTACCAAGGCGGCGATCAAGGAGATGGTCATCCCCTCGATGCTGCCGGTCCTGGCGCCGATCGTGGTTTACTTCGTGATCTCGGCGATCGCGGGCCAGGACAACGGCTTCGCCGCGCTCGGGGCGCTGCTGCTCGGCGTGATCGTCGGGGGGCTGTTCGTGGCGATCTCCATGACCGCCGGCGGCGGGGCGTGGGACAACGCCAAGAAGTATATCGAGGACGGCCACCACGGCGGCAAGGGCAGCGATGCCCACAAGGCCGCGGTGACCGGCGACACCGTGGGCGATCCCTACAAGGACACTGCAGGCCCGGCGGTGAACCCGATGATCAAAATCACCAACATCGTCGCGCTGCTGCTGCTGGCGGCGCTGGCGGCGGGACACACCGCGCTCTAGGCCGCCGCGAAGCGAGACAAGCCCCGTCCGGTTCGTCCGGGCGGGGCTTTTTCGTAGGCCCTCGAACAGGCCGCGTTAACCGAACTTTTCCGCGCCGCTGCTAGGCGGAGCGGCGATGGGCGTGGAGCTTTTCCTCGACCGCCGCACCGCGGCGCGACACGAGCCCGAAGCGGCGCGCGCGATGGTCGCGGGCGACAGCGTGCTTGTCGCGTCGCGCTGGACGCGCTGGGCCGATGCCGGCGCGATCGAGCGCTGGGATGCGCTTGCCCTCGCCGCCAACGAGCCCAATCCGTTCTTCGAGCCGTGGTTTCTGCTGCCGGCGCTGCGCCGCTTCGACCGCGGCGGCGCGGTGGAGATCGTCCGCTTCGAGCGCGGCGGGGCGCTGGCCGGCTTGCTGCCGGTCGAGCGCAGCTGGTGCTACCAGCGCTGGCCCCTGCCGCACTTGCGGGCGTGGACTAACCCCCATGCGTTCCTCGCCGCGCCGATGGTCGCCGGCGGCTGCGAGCGCGCGTTCTGGGGAGCGCTGTTCGCCTGGGCCGATGCACATGCGGGCCCGGCGCTGTTCCTCCATCTGCCACAAGTGCCGATCGGCGGTCGGCTTGCCCACGCGCTGACCGCCGAGGCAAAGGCGCAGGGCCGGCGAGTCGAGCTGGTCCACCGCGAGGAGCGCGCGCTGCTGAGTTCCGCTCTGTCGCGCGAGGCCTATCTCCAGCAGGCCGTTCGGCCGAAGAAGCGCGAGGAACTCCGGCGCCAGCATGCGCGGCTCGCCGAAGAAGGCGCGCTGCGGGTCGAGCGCTACGTCGACGACAAGTGCCTCGCGACCTGGATCGACCACTTCCTCGCGCTTGAGGCATCGGGGTGGAAAGGCAAGGCAGGTTCGGCGCTCGCCGCCCGCGAAGTCACAGCCGGGCTGTTCCGCGACGCGCTGCGCGGCGCGGCCGAGCGCGGGCGGCTCGAACGCGTTAGCCTGATGCTCGACGGTCGCCCGATTGCCATGCTCGCCAACTTCATCGTTCCGCCGGGCGCCTGCTCCTACAAGACCGCATGCGACGAGCGCTACGCGCGCTTCTCGCCCGGGGTGCTGCTCCAACTGGAAAACCTCGCGCTGCTCGAGAACGAGGCGGTGGAATGGTGCGACAGCTGCGCCGCGCCGGGCCATTCGATGATCGACGGGCTGTGGAGCGAGCGCCGCGCCATCGGCCGCTACAGCGTGGCGATCGGCGGAAGCGCGCGACGCGCGGCGTTCGATCGCTTGGTCGATGCGGAACTCGCCCGCTCACCGACGGGCGCCGCTGGATGAGCGCAGTTCCGCAGAAGGCGCTGACGGCCTCGCCGAACACTTACCCGTCCACGAACCGAGCCAAGGCGTGGCGTGCGTGGCGCAAGGCCGCCGGGCGGCGTTGACGATCGTCCAGGGGCCCGCCAAGGCGAAGCCGCGATGGCGGATGCTCCCAACCCGACACCCGATGAGCTGGTCCGCTGGCTGGTCAAGCTGCTCGATGTCAAAGAGCTTGGCGGCGACCGTTTCGCCGGACGCCGCAAGCGCGGCGGTGTCGGCCGGGTGTTCGGCGGCCAGGTCATCGCCCAGGCTCTCGCCGCCGCGGAGCGCACGGTGGACGAAGCGCGCGAAGCGCACTCACTCCACGCTTATTTCCTGCGCGGCGGCAGCGAGGATCATGAGATCGAATTCCGGGTTGAGCGGGACCTCGATGGCGGTAGCTTCTCCAACCGCCGGGTCGTCGCCAGCCAGCAGGGCAAGCCGATCCTCAACCTCGCGGCGTCGTTCCACAAGCGCGAACTCGGCGTGGCGCACCAGGATGCCATGCCCGACGTGCCGCCGCCGGAGGATCTGACCGCCGAGGCCGAACTCAGGGCCAAGTTCGCCGAAAAGCTGCCGGCCGATCAACGCGCGCGGATGCTCGGTCCCCGGCCGATCGAGCTGCGCCCGGCCGAAGCCCGGCACTGGATGGGCGCCGAGGCGGCTCCTCCGGTTTCGCACACCTGGTTCCGGGCGGTCGCGCCGTTGCCCGACGATCCCAAGCTTCACCGGGCGGTGCTCGCCTTCGCCAGCGACATGGGGCTGCTCGGAACCTGCATGATGCCGCACAAGCTCAGCTGGTCGAACGGAGGCGTCATGGGGGTGAGCCTCGACCATGCGTTGTGGTTCCACGAGGAGTTCCGCGCCGACGAGTGGTTGCTTTATGCCACTGACAGCCCCTGGGCGGGCAACGCGCGCGGCATGAACCGCGGCAAGATCTTCAGTCGCGACGGCCGTCTGATCGCCAGCGTCGCCCAGGAAGGATTGATCCGCCCGCTAGCCAGGAAGGCCGACTAGCTCCCCACCGAGCGGGCCTCACGTTCGGCGCGGCGGCGTTCGATCCGCCGGCGCAGCACGCGACCCAGCCACCAGCCGCGCGCCTCCATCCGCTCGATCCAACCCCCATGAAAGCTGCCCCACTCCCACAGCGCGACGATCGCGAAGGCGATGGTCGCGGCGACCGCCGAAGCGAGCTGAGGGGGGTGCCTGAGGGAACCCCACAGCGCGATCAGCGCGGTTAGTCCCAGCCCGACCGCGTGCGACAACGGGTACCAGCGATTGGCGCTGGTGATCCGCTTGAACACGCCGTTGCCGCCGATGAACAGCGCCATGCCGACGCCGAGCATCACCACGAAGTCATCGTGCGAAGGCGCGAACGGATCGAGCAGCGTCAGCTCGTCGATCACCGCCAAAACGATCACCCCGGCAACGATCGGGATGTGCCAATACGTGAAAGCGTCGCGCGCCACGGCGCCGGGGTTGGCGTGATGCTCGATGTGCTCGGCCCCGCGTTGCGCGCCGAGATCGAAGTAGAGCCACCACATCGCGAACGAACCGAGGAAGGCGTTGACGAAGGCGGCGTCGATGCCGCGCGTCGGCGCCGCCGCGGCATAGGTCGCGCCGGTGATCAGCAGGCCTTCGCCCAGGGCGATGATGATGAACAGCGAGCAGCGCTCGGCCATGTGGCTACCCGAGATCGCCCAGTCGGCCGGGCGCGATCGGCCGAGACCCGGCACCCAGAAGAAGGTGATCGGCCCCAGGTACTCGATGACCAGCGCCGCCAGCCACCACGAGAACCGCGGCCAGAAACCGTCGGCCAGCGCTCCTGTCGCCCACAACAGCCCGGAGAGGCAGAAGTAGAGAGTCGCGCGGGTGAGGTTATGATGCCGCTCGCCGCGAGCCTCGCCCATCGCGTACGCGGTCCACGCGGTCCGCCCGACTTGCAGGGCGACGTATGTCCCGACGAACAACCCGGCCTGGCTGGTGAACGCATTCGGCAGCGCGCACGCCATGACCAGACTGGTCAGCATGATCAGGCCGATGACAGCGCGGTTGGGCCCGCGGTCAGGATCGATCCAGTTGGTCGCCCACGTCGTGAAGATCCACGCCCACCACACCGCGAAGAACAACAGCGCGGTCTGCAGCGCCCCTTCGAGCGTCGGATGGCCCAGCAGCAGGTGCGAAAGCTGGGTGACCGCGAAGACGAAAACCAGATCGAAGAACAGCTCGAGGTTGCTGACCGAAGCTCGCCCGCCGCCATGGTTGCGCAGGAGTGAGCGGCGGATCCGCTCCTTTTCGACCGCCAGCGCCGCGCCAACGCCGCGCGGCGGCGCGTCAGGCTTCGGTTCGGGCAAAGAAGGCGTCCAGCGCCGCGTTGACCTTGTCGGGCGCTTCCCAGGGGACGAAGTGGCCGCAGCCGGGGACCTGCTCGATGGTCAGGTCGGTGACGTAATCTTCTAGGCCCTCGATGTTGACCGGGGGCAGGGCGAGGTCGTCCAACGCCCAGATCACCAGCGTGGGGATCGTCAGCTTGGGGACTTGCAGCGCCGCGCCCTCGGGCACGGCCAGCGGCGCATCCGCCGCGGGCACATCCATCGGGCTGGCGCGGTACCAGTTGAGCATGCCGAACGCGGCGTCGCGGTCCTGCCAGTCGGCGAGCAGCGCATTACGCTCGTCCTCCTCCATCGTGAGGTTGACCGGGCGGTCGCCGAACGCCTTGAGCAGCATCCCGGCGAGCCCGTGCTCGTGGACCAGCGCGTCGTTTCCGCTATCCCGAAAGGCGCGCATGTATTGGCTCGAGGCGCGCTGCTCGGGGTTGGTCCACAGCAGCTTCTGGAAAATCGCCGGATGCGGCGCGTTGGCGATCACCGCGCGGGTAACGCGGGTCCCTTGCCCGGTCAGCGCCACGCCCCACGCGATCGCGCCGCCCCAGTCGTGGCCGACGATGGTAAAGCGCTCGACGCCCAGCGCGTCGGCGAGCTGGAACACGTCGCCGATCAGCTTATCCGGCGTATAGGCAGACTCCTCCTGCGGCTTGGACGAGCCGCGATAGCCACGCTGATCGGGCGCGATGCAGCGATAGCGGTCGGACAAGTGCGCGATCTGGTGGCGCCAGGTGCGGTGCGATTCGGGAAAGCCGTGGAGGAAGATCAGCGCCGGCGCCCCGGACGGGCCGGTGTCGACCGTGTCGAGCTCGATTCCGCTGGCAAGCGTGACGCGCTGCTGCTCCATGCTCACTGCTCCGCCTTGAGCTGTTGCGCATAGCCGCGCGCCATCAGCGCCGCGACTTGGTCGAACAGCGCATCCGGCGTGCGGGTCAGCTCGCCCATCTGCTTCTCGACGCCATCGGCGACGACGATCTCGCGTTGGCCCGCCGCCATAGCGTCGAGCATTTCGGAAGCGGCGGCGTCGGGGTCGATACCGTTGTCGATCGCCTTGTCGGAAAAGCCGCGCGCCGAACCGTCCGAGGTCAGCGCATTGCGCGAGACGTTGGTGCGGATCGAGCCGGGCGCAATTCCGTGCACCTCGATGCCGTGAACCGAAAGCTCGGCGCGCAGCGAATCCGCGTAGCCGAGCAATCCGAACTTGGCTGCGCTGTAGGCGCTGCGCATCGGCACCCCGACTTTGCCCGCGACGCTCGAGACGAAGGCCAGTCGCCCGCGCTTGCACTCGACCATTCGCGGCAGCAGGGCTTGGGTCAGGGCGATCGGGGCGAGCAAGTCGACCGCGACGATCCTTTCGTAAACCGCGAAGTCGGTCTCCTCGGCAAGCGAGCGCTGCGAGATGCCGGCGTTGTTGATAAGCAGGTCGACGCCGCTCCGCCAGTTCCACGCGCGCTCGACTAGGCCGGGCAGCGCGGCGTAATCGGTGGTCTCGAACGGGAGGACCAGTGCGTCGCCGCATTGGCTGGCGACGCGCTCGAGCGCTGCGACGTTGCGGCCGGACAGGATAACGGCGGCGCCGCGCGCAGCGAGGCCCTTGGCCAGGGCTTCGCCGATACCCGACGAGGCGCCGGTGATCCAAGCGGTCTGTCCCGAGTAGGTCATGGATAGCTCACCGTCTTGGGGATTTCGGGAAGGGGGATGAACTCCTTGCTGTCTCCGGGGACCAGCGCGAAGCGGCCTTGGCGCCAGTCCTCCTTCGCCTGGTTGATGCGTTCGCGCGACGACGAGACGAAATTCCACCAGACGTGCCGCGCGGTGGCAAACGCCTCGCCGCCGAGCAGCATGACCCGTCCTCCGGCAGACGACTCCAGCGTCATCGCTTGGCCAGGCGCAAGGATCGCCAGCTCGTAGAGGCCGAGCGCGGCGCCATCGACCTTCGCTTCCCCACCAACCAGCATCACCGCGCGTTCGTCCGCCTCGGCGTCGAGGGGAATAGCGCCGCCTGGGCCGAGCACGATCTCGGCATAGATCGTTGCCGCGTGGCAGGTGGTCGGCGCGGTCTTGCCCCACAGCGAGCCCATGATCACCCGCGCGCTGACGCAGCCATCCTCGAGCAGCGGCAGCTCGACTTGCGCTTCGAACGCGGGCGCGATCTCCTCGCGACCGTCGGGCAGCGCGAGCCAAGTCTGCATCCCGTACATTGTCGGGCCAACCGCGCGCTGGTCCTGCGGGCTGCGCTCGGAATGGACGATCCCGCTGCCCGCGGTCATCAAGTTGACCTGGCCGGGGCGGATCGTCGCGAACGTGCCGAGGCTGTCGCGATGATCGATCGCGCCTTCGAACAGCCAGGTCACCGTGGCGAGGTTGATGTGCGGGTGCGGGCGCACGTCCATCGCCTGGCCGACCTCGAGCCGCGCCGGGCCGAACTCGTCGACGAAGATGAACGGGCCGACCATGGTTCGCTCGCGCGTCGGCAGCACGCGGCGGACCTTGAACCCGCCGAGGTCGTGGGTCGAGGGATTGATGGTCTGGACGATCATGCGGGGGCCTCGCAATCGAGCAGGTCGAGGATCTCGGGCGGGAAGATCGGCTCGGGCCAAGCGGCAAGCTCGGCGCGAGTAAACCAGCGGTGGTCTCGCATGATCTCGCGCTCGAGCGCGGTGTGGCCGTGCACCGCGATCTCGCAGGCCGGCACGTGGATGCGGAAATAACGTTCATCGGCGGTGACTGGCTCACCGGTAGCGGTGACGAAGTCGTTGCCGCGCGCGGCAATCACCGGGCCGGGGGCAAAGTCGAGCCCCGTCTCCTCGCGCAGCTCCCGCCGCGCCGCGGCGTCGAAGCTCTCGCCCGGATCGCACTCGCCGCCTGCGGTCGCCCAGAACGGCTCGCGCCGGCCGAAGGTGAAGCGGAACAGCAGCAGGCGGTCGTGCTCGTCGATCACCAGAAGCCGGGCGGCGCGGCGGATGCGATAGGGCCGGACCGCAGCGGCGCTCATTCTCCCGGCGCCCGCGCCTTGATCGCCAGCGCGTGGACCCGCTGCCCGGGCAGGTCGCCGAGCGCGCGGTTGACCATGCGCTGGCGCTCGAGCCGTGACATCCGGGCGAAGGCCGCGCTCTCGATCTCGACGGTGAAGTGTGATTCGCCGCTGCCGTCGTCCCCGGCGTGGCCGTGGTGCGTGGCGCTGTCGTTGATCACCTTCAGCCGGCTCGGCGCGAAGGCGGCGGCGAGGAGGCGTTCGATTTCCGTGGCGATCGGTCCGGCCATGACTTCCCTTCTAGCGAATGCGCTCCCATGTGGAAGGCGTGAAGCACGACAAGTTCCACGGGCGAGTTGCGGGCACGCAGCGCGAATGCGCCGCGGCCGGGTGCGACGAAGCCGGCGAGTTTCGCGCCCCCGGCAGCAGCGGTTCGAGCTTCGACGGTCCCGGCCACTACCGCTGGTTCTGCCTCGATCACATTCGCGCGTTCAACGCCAGCTACGACTGGTTCGAGGGCATGAGCGCGGAGGAAATCCTTGCTGCGCAGCATCCCGCCGCGGGCTGGGCGAGCGAGAGCCGCGCATTCAGCGCGACCGCGGGGATCGACGCCGCCCCGCGCTGGGCCGACTTCGCCGACCCGCTCGACGCAATAGCCGCGCGGGCCCGCGCCAAGCGCCCGGTAGCGCGCGCGGACGGCGGGGTGCTAAGCGCCGAGCAACGCGGCGCGCTCGACGTGCTGCACTTGGGTTACGATGCGGATCGCGGCGCGGTGCGACGACGTTATTTCGAGCTGGTGCGCCGCTATCACCCCGACCGCAACGGCGGCGATCGCAGCTTCGAGGCGCGGCTGCAGCAGGTCGTCGAGGCCTATAAGGCATTGCGCAACGCGTTCTGAACCTGCGGTCGGCGCAGGATAAGGGCCATCGGGATGCCAACGAAGAACACGTGCGGGAACAGTCCCAGCGCGAGCTTGAGCTTGTCCGGATTGGGAAAAGGCGCCCCGAACCGCGCCGGCAGCACGATTCCGTACATCACGCCGTAGAGCGCCAGGCCATAAAGCGTTCCAGCCAGCCACGGGTTGGCCTCGGCCAGCGGGGCGCGGCGGAACAGAAACACCGCCGCCGCGGCCATCGCTGCCATGATCGCGAAATGCACCGCAACGCCCGCCGCTACGCCCGCGGCGCCCCAGGTCCTGGCGCCGTCGCCGAACGGACCGGCGGCGACGCCCAGCCAAGTCTCGGCGGGACTGCCTGCGCGCGCGATCGTCAGCACGGTCGCGTAAAGCGCATCGAGCGTGCCGCACAGCAGCCACGCCTTGAGAAAAGCCGAGCGCGTCATCCGCGCAGCGCCTTCCACCGCGCCGCCCCGTCCTCGCCGTAGAGCCGGACGAGGTCCTTGCCCGAATAGAACACCTCGAACACCTCCGCGCCCTCCGGGAAAACGACCCACGGCTGCTTGCTACGAGCGAAGATATGGACGTCGGGCGGGCAGGCGGACGGATCGTCGAGCGTGCCGACGCGAATGAAATCGGCCTTGTCGCCGGCGCCCGCATAGTGGCTCCAGACCGCGACGTGGCAGTCCGGGCAGCGAAACACCGCCTGGCCCTTGCCGCTGTCGGACGGCGTATCGATGCGCTCGGGTTCACCGCTGAGCAGTTCGACCCGGTCGGCCTCGATCACCGCATTGAGCGCGAATGCCGTCCCGCTCTCGCGCTGGCACGAGCGGCAGTGGCAGCAATGCACCACCATCGGCGCCGAGCTCAGTCGGTAACGGACCTTGCCACAAGTGCATCCCCCCTCCATTGGCTTACTCCTCGCACAGCGCTTTCAACTGGTCGGCACAGACGCCCCAGCCTTGTTCGAAGCCCATTTCGGCGTGGTTGTTCTTGGCCTCCTCGGTCCAATGCCGGGCGACGGCGGTATAACGGGTTCCTTCGCCCTCCGGCTCGATCGTCCAGATGCCGATCATGAACGGGCCGTCGGGCATCAGATCGGGCTTGATCGCGTCGGTCATCGCGAAGCGGCGGCCTTCGTCCCAAGCGAGGACGAAGCCGTCGTGTTTGTTCACCTCTCCATCGGGGCCGTACATCGTCACCAGCGAGTCCCCGCCAGGTCGGCGGTCGAGCTTGTCGAACTCGGCGCGCCACGGCTTGGGGCACCACCATTCCGCGGTGCGTTCGGTCATCACCTGCCAGACCGTGGCAGGCGGCGCGGCGATGTGGCGAGTGATCGAAAGCTCGTGCGGGTCAAGCGCCATGCGGTATCTCCCTGCTCAGTCCCGGTCGGGCGCGCCGGGGGGAAAGAAGTGACGATAGGGCCGCGCCTCGTCGACGCAACGGGCGACTGCGGGAAGCGCCAGCAAGTGCGCGCGCCACTGGCGCAAGCGGTCCAACTGCATCGGGATCGGATAGACCCAGTCGGCGTAGAACAGCGACGGCGCGGC